>ERZ1090864.1550-NODE-1554-length-10288-cov-11.295221_pt1 | contig 10288 bp, 6 predicted proteins | sample MGYA00478479_ERZ1090864 | MGnify/ENA primary metagenome ERZ1090864 (study PRJEB33644, sample SAMEA5815743) | chicken gut metagenome | biome: Chicken; feature: Gastrointestinal Tract; material: Caecum | place: Ireland | collected 2019-01-01 | study: A study of... | reverse complement strand
GAAAATCACAGTTCCGGTTGCACTTCACTTAGACCACGGTACTTACGAAGGATGCCAGAAATGCATCGAAGCAGGTTTTTCTTCCATTATGTTTGACGGTTCTCACTACCCGATCGAGGAGAACGTAGCCAAGACAAAAGAGCTTGCAGCCATCTGCAAGGAAAAAGGAATGTCTCTGGAAGCAGAGGTTGGTTCCATCGGCGGCGAAGAGGACGGTGTTGTCGGAGCCGGCGAATGTGCAGATCCGCAGGAATGCAAGATGATCGCTGATCTGGGCGTTGATATGCTGGCAGCTGGAATCGGAAACATTCACGGAGTATATCCGGAAAACTGGCAGGGACTGAGCTTTGAAACTCTTGATGCAATCCAGGAACTTACAGGCGATATGCCGCTGGTACTTCACGGAGGTACAGGTATTCCGGATGACATGATCAAAAAGGCAATCAGCCTTGGCGTTGCAAAGATCAATGTAAATACAGAATGCCAGCTTGTATTTGCAGAAGCTACACGCAAATACATCGAAGAAGGTAAAGACAAAGAAAAGAAAGGCTTTGACCCTCGTAAATTATTAAAACCGGGTACAGAAGCTATCGTTGAAAAAGTAAAAGAAAAAATGGAATTATTCGGCTCTGTTGGAAAAGCTGAATAATCGAAACAAGAGAATAAAAGGCATTCCACTTGTATGGAGTGCCTTTTTCTGTATAAAGAATATGGAGGAGAAAGCATGGAGGACAACAAAAAGGTGATCAATGTAGCAGAGATTTTCGGGGAAAATGTATTTAACGATACCGTAATGCAGGAGCGTCTGCCGAAGAAGATTTACAAAGAGCTGAGACGGACGATCGAAGAGGGAAAAGAACTGGATATTGCTACAGCGGATGTGATTGCCCATGAGATGAAAGAATGGGCAATAGAAAAAGGAGCCACACATTATACGCACTGGTTTCAGCCTCTTACCGGGGTCACGGCGGAAAAGCACGATTCATTTATTTCTGCACCGATGGCGAATGGAAAGGTGCTGATGAGCTTTTCGGGAAAAGAACTGATCAAAGGGGAACCGGATGCATCTTCTTTCCCGTCAGGAGGACTTCGGGCTACATTTGAAGCCCGCGGATATACTGCATGGGATCCTACGTCTCCTGCGTTTGTGAAGAAAGACGAAAATGGATGTATTCTCTATGTTCCGACTGCTTTCTGCTCGTATACCGGAGAAGCGCTGGATCAGAAGACACCGCTTCTCAGATCGATGGAAGCAATTAATAAACAGGCACTGCGCTTTCTGCGCCTGTTCGGAAATACGACGTCAAAGCGCGTAAAGCCGTCGGTCGGCATTGAGCAGGAATATTTCCTTGTAGACCGGCAAAAATATCTGAAAAGAAAAGATCTTGTATTTACAGGCCGTACACTTTTTGGAGCAATGCCTCCGAAAGGACAGGAGCTGGATGACCATTATTTCGGAAGCATCCGCGCCAGGATCGCGGCATTTATGAAAGAAGTCAATGAGGAGCTCTGGAGACTGGGCGTGACTGCAAAGACACAGCACAATGAAGTTGCTCCGGCCCAGCACGAGCTGGCTCCGATTTATGTAGAGTGCAACGTGGCGGTTGACCACAACCAGCTGATTATGGAGACGTTGAAAAAGGTAGCGGAACGGCAGGGACTTCACTGCCTGCTTCACGAGAAGCCGTTCGCAGGAGTGAACGGATCAGGAAAGCATGACAACTGGTCTCTGACAACCGATGACGGGAAAAATCTTCTGGATCCGGGAAAAACACCTCATGAGAATATTCAGTTCCTTCTGATGCTTCTCTGTGTGCTCAGAGCTGTAGACAGACATGCGGACCTTTTAAGAGAGTCTGCGGCAGATCCGGGAAATGACCACAGACTTGGATCCAGCGAGGCGCCGCCGGCAATCATCTCCGTCTTCCTTGGAGAACAGCTGGAGGATGTGCTGGAACAGCTTGTTATTTCTGGAAATGCGACACACAGTATTAAAGGCGGAAAGCTCCAGACAGGCGTCAAAGCGCTTCCGGGTCTGAATAAGGACGCGACAGACAGGAACAGAACTTCACCGTTTGCCTTTACAGGTAACAAGTTTGAATTTCGTATGCTCGGCTCCAGAGATTCTGCGGCTGCGCCGAATATCGTATTAAATACGATTGTGGCAGAGGCTCTCTGCGATGCCTGCGACATTCTGGAACAGTCGGAGGACTTTGAACAGGCTGTACATGATCTGATCAAGGAATATGCGACGGAGCATCAGAAGATTGTGTTCAACGGCAACGGTTATTCAGAAGAATGGGTAAAAGAGGCGGAAAGAAGAGGGCTTCCGAATCTTCCGTCCATGGTGGACGCGATTCCGGCGCTTGTAGCAGATAAAAACGTGGAAATGTTTGAAAAATTCCATGTATTTACAAGAGCGGAACTGGATTCCCGTGCAGAAATCAAATATGAAGCCTATGCAAAAGCGGTGAATATTGAAGCCCGTACGATGATTGATATTGCAAGCAAACACATTATTCCAGCGGTAATCCGCGGAACAAAGACGTTGGCTGAGACTGTCAACGCAGTGGTACAGGCAGGTGTAGACGCTGAGGTGCAAAGAGATCTTCTGGTTGAAACAAGCAGCCTCTTAAAAGAGACAAAAGCAGCACTCACCACACTGGAGCAGGTGACACAGGAGGCATCCACCAAAGAAGAAGGGAAGGTACAGGCAGAATACTTCCACGAACAGGTAGTTCCGGCCATGGAAACACTCAGAATTCCGGTTGACAGACTGGAAATGATTGTGGATAAGGAAATCTGGCCGATGCCGTCTTATGGGGATTTGATTTTTGAGGTATAAGAGATGAATCGAAGCGAATTTTTGAATAAACTGCGCGAAGCTCTCGAAAACGATCTGAATGCGCAGGCGGTTCAGGAGAATATCGAATACTATGATTCTTATATAAGAAGCGAGATAAAAAACGGCAGAACGGAGCAGGAGATACTGGATATGCTTGGCGATCCGTGGGTGATTGCCCGCACGATCATTAATTCCGCTGAAAATGAACGGGACTACTACGGCGGCACCTCCGGTGCCTACGGTTCCGGGCAGAGTATGTATACAGAAGAAGAGGAAGAAAAGGAGATCCGTCATCCGATTCTTCACCTGATGGGGATTGACACATGGTGGAAGCGACTCTTGTTTTTTGCCGGCGTCATCATTGTCTTTCTGATTATTGTATCGATTGTGACCGGCCTGATTGCTGCTGTGCTGCCATTTGCACTGCCGCTTTTGATTCTTATTCTCGTTCTCCGCATCATGGGAGGACGATAACAAAAGAAAAGGAGGTACTGTCTGTGCGGCAGTACCTCCTTATTTCAGAAACTTAAAATAAAAGACCGATGGGGGAGCCACCGGTCTTTTGAGGGGAGTATAAATAATTAATAAGGGGTTGTAGAAAGTAACCTTCCTACGAAAGTTAGTATAATATATAAAACTGGAAAAAGCAAGCAAAAAATAAAAATAAAGCAATGTTAAGCCGGAATGGTAAAAAGTTATTGTGTAAAACGAATAAAATAAGTATTTTTTGTTTACTGGATTAGTGAAAAATGTTATAATTTTCTATAACTGTTAATGTATAAATATAGAAATGAAGAGGTAAAATGAAGATGAGAAAAACCGCATTGGCGCTGATTTTGTCTGTTTCCTGCGTGATTTGCAGCGGAAACATACTTCTGGTACAGGCGGAAGAGCCGGGGCAGGTTGCGCTGGAAGACGGGCTTACAGGGTACTGGAATTTTGACAATGAAGAAGAACCTATGGAAAACAAAGCTGAGGGTTCTTCGTTGGAGGGAGAATTGTCCGGCGAGGCTGTAAGCGTGCAGAAGTCAGACGTGGAGGAGTTTGGGAATGTCCTCCGGTTTGGTACAAGACAGGAGGAAAATGCGAAGATGACCATAGCCTCTGCGATTAATTCGGGGGGAACGGAATTTTCGGTCAGCCTGTGGGTTAAAAATTCTTCTGCACAGAGTGATTCCGCAAAAACGATTATTCTCCAGCAGAGCGGAGCTGGACGGACGCTTCTTTACAGACGAAGCGGACAGTATGTAACCTATATAGCTGGGGCAGATGCCACAATGGGCAGCAGTACCGGTACAGATGTATGGGAGCATCTTGTCTTGGTGAAAACAGGCAATACATCTTCCTATCAACTAACGCTTTATGTAAATGGTGAAAAGGCGAATGAACAAAATCTGAGTGCAGGTGCCGTGGATGCTGTTACGGACCTGATTATAGGAGCTCACAAGACTGCAGGCGATACAGGACAGTTTGTCGGTGATATCGATGAGCTGCGTTTGTATGACAGGGCGGTGACAGAAGAGGAAGTTGCGGCTCTGTTTGCAGAGCACAGTTCCGTTTTGGGCGGTGAGGATCCGTCCTCTGAGGGAGGTCTTACAGGATACTGGAATTTCGATGAGGGAGATACGCCGATAAACGGCGTTACTGATTCTACTCTTACAGGGGTATTGTCCGGTAGTGCCGTAGGCATCCGGCAGTCAGAAACGGAAGAGATGGGCGGAGTACTGCATTTTGACACGAGGGGGAACTCGAATTCAGAAATGCGGATCGCAAATGCTCTCATTTCCGGGAACGATTTTTCCGTCAGCCTTTGGGTCAATAACTCGTCCGAGCAGAATACATCTGCAAGCACAATCATTTTGCAGCAGAGCGGAGACGGACGTTCGCTTCTTTTCAGAAACAACGGTCAGTACATAACTTATATTTCCGGATCGAATGTGACGCTGGGGACAAGCACCGGCTCAGATCTATGGGAGCATCTTGTCCTTGTTAAATCAGGCGATTCAACTCCGTATACGATTACACTTTATATAAATGGAGAGAAAGCTGGTGAGCAGACCCTGAGTGCAGGGGGAGTTGAGGATGTGACTGATATGATCATAGGCGCCCATAAAAATACTTCGGATACCGGGCAGTTTGTGGGAGATATTGATGAGCTCAGATTGTACAACTCTGCTTTGACAGAAAACGAGATCGGGGATTTGTTCGCGGAACACAGTTCAGTCGTGCTTGAGCAACTCATCAGTGAAGCTCAGGAGATTTATGATCAGAATCTTTTAGAGGAAGATGAGCCTGAAGCTGTGGCGCTTAAGAATGCGATCAGCCAGGCGGAAGAAGCGGTGGAAGCATCAGACGCCGAGGCGGTAAAGGAAGCTATGAGCGTGCTGAAAGACGCCATGGACGCATACATAAAGGCATCGCTCCTGCTGACTATAGATACAGAAAATGTTTCGAGGACGGTTGACGGTGCGATTTTCGGCATCAATCACCGATATGCGTTTAACGGATACGGAAGTTTTGACCCCGAGACGATGCAGATGAGGGAAGAGTTTGCAGAACTTTATAATGAGGCGGGATTCGGTTCTCTGCGCTATCCCGGCGGAACGATTTCCAACCTGTTTAACTGGAAGGAAACAATTGGAGAGAAAGAAGAACGGGTAAATCAGATACATGGCTATTACAACAATTCCGGACAGCACGGCATCGAGCCTAATTTTGGAGTCGACGAAGCGGCGGAATTTGTTGCGGAACAAGGTTCAGAACTTGTATATGTTTATGCCCTTGCCCGCGGGGATGCCGATGACGCGGCAGATTTGATCGAATATCTTAACGCAGAGGTGGGCTCGAATCCCAACGGCGGAACTGCATGGGCAGAGGTCCGCGCGGCAAATGGACAGGAAGAGCCGTATAATGTCAGATATTTCGAGATCGGAAATGAGATGAGCCTGGGCGGCACAGATGGGACGACCAGCCAGATGTACTGGATCGATGATGTGTCAGGCAACACGGCGCTGCAGGGATATATCAACGGCGGAACGGCAAGCTTTACAAACCAGTATGTAGTCGCAAAAGGCGACTGGAATGAAACGACGTCCTATTCTGATGGAGCGGCGGATCAGGTCTTCTATTTACGCTATGCGCGTGTGGAGCGCGATCAGGAAGCGGATGATTATGATTTATTTACAGCAGTGAATGAGGGAAGTGTCAACATCTATGTGGGCGGTGCAGAATGGACAGAAACGACGGATCTGAGCAGCGCCGGAGCAGATGATCAAGTTTACACTGTGGATTATAAGACGGGAGCAATCCATTTTGGAGACGGAACGCACGGCGCCGTACCGGCATCCGGTAGTCAAATCAGAGCGGATTACAGTGTTGACCGCGATGGTTTCGTGCAGATTTCCCAGGCGATGAGAGACACAATAGATCAGATTAATGAATACAACAGTGCAAATGGACTGGAAGAAAAAGAAATCTATATTTATTCCAGCTATGAAACGGAAAATTTTGTCACCACAATGCACCAGGACGGAAATGATGATTTATATGACGGTTTGACGATCCATCCGTATTCGGGAACTCCGTCCGGCGGCAGCAGCACGGAAGAAACAAAAGAGGCATTCTATTATGACGCAATGCTCAAAGGCGACTATCAGGCTTCAAGAGTTGAAAATTATGTGCAGCTGATGCAGCAGTATGATCCGACAAAGGTTCCCGTGATCTCCGAGTATGGCATTTATTATTCCACGGATACAATGGTGCGGTCCCAGACTCATGCACTGTACATTGCGCGGCAGATCATGGAATATGTGCGGCTGGGAAGCCCTTATATCCAGAAACACTGTCTTGTGGACTGGTATTCTGACGGGGGAGATTCCCTTGGACCTACACAGCAGGCGGTTATTCAGGCTGTCAGTGTGGGAGGCAATACGGTTGATGGAACAGGAGAATTTAGATTTTTCTCTACTCCGAGCGCACATGTTTTCGAGATGCTGAACAGTTCCTATGGTGACCAGATAATCGACAGCTCCTTTAACTATGAGCTGCAGCTTGATAACGGGGTGAATCAATACTCTGTTATGACGAACAAGGATGATGGAGGCAATGTATATATTGCGATCGTAAACCTGAATCTGGAAGGTGAGAATACGATTAAAATACGGGTTGATGATCTGGATCTGACAGGAAAGACAATGGAGATACAGCAGCTTTCCGGCGATACTTTCTATGCGGAAAACAGCCTGGATAATCCGGATAATGTAGATGTGGAAAGAAGCACGGCGACGATTGAAAGCGAGAGGGCGTCTGTCACACTGGCCCCCCATTCCTTTACAGTGATAAAGATCGCGGATGCGCTTTCCCAGGAGACGCCGGAGGAACCGGAGCCAACGGTGGATACAGAGAAACTGGAAGCAGCCATCAATGAGTACAGTGATCTTCAGGAGTCGGATTACACAGCGGACAGCTGGGCGAAGTTCCAGACAGCGCTGGAAGCAGCGAAAGCAGCGCTGAATGTCCAGACCCAGGAAGAAGTGGATGCGGCGCTGGCGGATCTTCAGGAAGCAAAAGGAAATCTTATAGAAGCGGAAAAATCTGAAACAGGAGAAGATCCAGGTGCTCAGGAACCTTCCGGCGACCCTTCGGGACAGACTCCAGATCAGGGAGGAAAAGACAGTGACAGTGGTACGCCTCAGACAGGAGACCGCCCCCCGATTGCCGGCTGGACAGCTTTGATCATATCCTGTGGGATTATCATCCTGTGTATGAAAAGAAAAAGAGCAAATTAAAGAATAAAAAAATGCATAAAATCTGCCATGGGTTGAGATACTAACACTGAACCAAAAAAACAGGAGGGATACTCATGGCAAAGAATTACAACAATACAAACAATTCAAACAAAAACGCAAACTCAAAGAACAGTTCTTACTCATCATATGGCGATACACAGAGTAAGAACAAAAATTCCAACAAGAACGGAAGCAACGCGGGATCAAATGCATCAGACAGCAAGAATTGCGGAAGAACACATGATGCCTTTGACGAGTCTGACCGCTATTAAGCCGTTGTAAAGCCGGTTTTTACCGGTGAACAGCAGGCCGGAAACAGAGAAAAATGTCAATTGGGGATGTAGTAAAGTTCAACTTTACTACATCCCCAATTTATAGTAATATGGATACAGAAAAATGCAAGGGCGGAAGAATTCATGGATAAAATGGAATGGATCGCGCCCTGTCACTTCGGTCTGGAATCTGTTTTAAAGAGAGAGATCCAGGATCTTGGATATGAGACCGTACAGGTAGAAGATGGCAGGGTGACTTTTTGCGGCGGGATTGAGGCTGTGTGTAGGGCGAATATATTTCTTCGGACTGCGGAGAGGATACTCCTGAAGGTGGGGAGCTTTCCTGCAGTGACATTTGAGGAGCTGTTCGACCGGACAAAGGAGATCCCATGGGAGGACTATATCCCGGAGGACGGAAAGTTCTGGGTGGCAAAAGCTGCTTCGGTAAAGAGCAGGTTGTTCAGCCCCTCGGATATCCAGTCCATCATGAAGAAGGCCATGGTAGAACGGTTAAAGTCAAAATATCATATGCAGTGGTTCCAGGAGAGCGGAGCGTCTTATCCGGTCAGAGTTTTTCTGATGAAAGATATCGTCACTGTGGGTATTGATACCACAGGTATATCCCTTCACAAGAGAGGGTACCGGCCGGCTGCGGGAAAAGCGCCTATCGCTGAGAATCTGGCGGCAGCGCTCATCCTGTTGACGCCGTGGAAAAAGGACAGGATCCTGGTGGATCCGTTCTGCGGCAGCGGGACGTTTCCCATAGAAGCAGCGATGATGGCGGCAAATATCGCGCCGGGGATGAACAGGTCATTTATCGCGGAGACGTGGGCGAATTTGGTCGAAAAGAGAGCCTGGTATGAGGCGGTAAATGAATCCCATGATATGATACGCGATGAGATAGAGACAGATATCCAGGGCTATGACGCAGATCCGGAAGTTCTCCGGACAGCGCGCCGCAACGCGGAGGATGCGGGCGTGGCTCATCTGATCCATTTTCAGCAGCGGGAAGTAAAAGATTTAAGCCATCCAAAGAAATATGGCTTTATCATCACAAATCCCCCATATGGTGAGCGGTTGGAAGAGAAGTCAGCGCTTCCTCAGTTGTACAGAGAGTTCGGAGAGGCATTCAGGCGTCTTGACAGCTGGTCGGCGTACATGATCACAAGTTATGAGGATGCGGAGCGGTATTTCGGGAGGAAGGCGGACCGGAACAGAAAAATATATAATGGGATGCTCCGGACATATTTTTACCAGTTCCAGGGTCCTAAGCCGCCGAAGAAAAAGAGATGAGATCAGAAAACACAGAAAAATATACAATATAGAAGGTACATAGAAAACAGAAGGTACATGTAAGATGAAAAGAAGAATTGTATTTGCAACGGGGAATGAGAATAAGATGAAGGAGATCCGGATGATCCTTGCCGGCCTGGGGACGGAGATCCTGTCCATGAAGGAAGCGGGAGTGGATGTAGATATTGTTGAGGATGGTATGAGCTTTGAAGAAAATGCGGAGATCAAGGCCAGGGCTGTGGCAAGAGTGCTCACCAATGACATCGTGCTTGCGGATGATTCCGGGCTGGAGATCGATTATCTGGACAAAGCGCCGGGAATATATTCCGCTCGTTTTGCAGGCGAGGACACATCTTATGATATAAAGAACCGCATTTTGCTGGACCGCCTGGAGGGTGTGCCGGAAGATGAGCGGACTGCTCGTTTTGTCTGTGCCGTAGCTGCGGTATTTCCGGATGGGGCTGTCGCCACGGTGCGTAAGACGATCGAGGGCCGGATCGCGCATGAGTCTGAGGGCGCTAATGGATTTGGATATGATCCGATCTTCTATGTCCCCGAGTATGGCTGCACAACAGCGCAGATGGCACCTGAACAGAAAAATGAGTTCAGCCACAGGGGAAAGGCTCTCCGTGCGATGAAGGAGATTTTGTGGGATAAATTCGGAGAGGGAGAGTTATGAGAGTATTGATCATCAGCGACACACACGGACGGCACGCAGGGCTTGACAGAGCCCTGGAGGAAGCCGGCGGGATTGATATGTTTATCCATCTCGGCGATGTGGAGGGCGGAGAGGATTATATAAATGCGGTCGTGGACTGCGAGAAACACATGGTAAGGGGAAATAATGATTTCTTTTCTGACCTGCCGAGAGAAGAAGAATTTTATATAGGAAAATATAAGGTTTTTATCACTCACGGACATCCGTATTATGTATCGCTTGATACGGAATATGTGCGGCAGGAGGGCGCGGCGAGGAAAGCGGATATCGTGATGTTCGGTCACACGCATAAGCCCTATTTTGAGCAGAGAGACGGAATGACCGCTGTCTCTTATACACATCTCCGAGCCCACGAGACTGCAGCTAATCTCGT
>ERZ1090864.1545-NODE-1549-length-10298-cov-4.714439_pt1 | contig 10298 bp, 7 predicted proteins | sample MGYA00478479_ERZ1090864 | MGnify/ENA primary metagenome ERZ1090864 (study PRJEB33644, sample SAMEA5815743) | chicken gut metagenome | biome: Chicken; feature: Gastrointestinal Tract; material: Caecum | place: Ireland | collected 2019-01-01 | study: A study of the... | reverse complement strand
CGCAAAACCCGTAAAGGAGGAAACAGTCATGACGGTTTTGGAAAAGATGAAAAAGGTGATGCAGGACAAGGGCATTTCCGAGCAGGATCTCGCCGCGGCGATCGGGGTATCCAAGGGCGCGATGCACAACTGGATGAAGGGCGTGGGCAAGCCGAGCGCGAACGCGGAGGCGAAATTCGAAAAATACTGCGCCGACAACGGCGTGTCGTTCGAGTGACGATCCGCCTCGCGGCGGCACAAGACGAAAAAAAATAAAAACGGCGCACAATATTTTTTACGGGAGTACATTGCCGTGGCGAAACAAACGGGAAACAAAGCGAACAAGCTCAACATTTACAACATTGCCAGCGAAGCGGGCGTATCCATAGCGACCGTTTCGCGGGTACTCAACGATTCCCCTTCCGTCAGCGCAAAGACGAAGGAAAAAGTCCTCTCCGTCATCGCGAACTGCAATTACGTGCCGAGCGCCATCGCGCAGAACCTTTCCACGCGCACCTCGGGCAATCTGATCGGGATCGTCTGCTACAACCTGAAAGACATCTATTACGCGACCGCCGTCAGCCTTTTGGAATCGGCGCTCCGCAAGCGAGGGCATCACATCATTTTGAGCTGCACGGGCGAAGATTACATGCAGAAGCAGAAATCCATAGAAATGCTGATCACCAAACAGGTGGATGCGGTCATCCTCATCGGTTCGGTCTTTTTGGACGAATACGGGAACAACGCGTACCTAGTGAACGCCGCCAAGCACTGCCCGCTCGTCATCATCAATGGGAAGATCAAAAGCAGCAACATTTATTCTTTTTATTGCGACGACTTTTCCGCCGTGCGCGACTGCGTCCGCAAAATGTACGAAAAGCACAGGAATTTCCTCTTCCTCTACGACGCGGACACTTACAGCGGCAATCTGAAGCTGACGGGATTTCAGCAGGGAATGAAAGAATGCGGGCTCGACCCTTCAGGCAGGGCCGTGCGCTGCGAACCGACCGTCGAATCCGCGGCGGAAAGTTTTACCGAAATGCTCGACTCGGCCAAGAAAGTGGACGCCGTCATCACCGCGAACGACGTGCTGGCGGCGGGCGTTCTCAACGCCGCCCTGGCGAGAGGGCTGCGCGTTTCGGAAGACATTTCCATCGTGGGGTACAACAATTCGATCATCGCACAGTGCACCGCGCCGAAATTGAGCAGCATCGACAACCGACTGGAAGATCTTTGCACCCTTGCCGTGGACGGGCTTACAAAGCTGTTCCGCGGAGAGAGCATCGAAGGCGTCACCATGCTGCCGCCCCGCATCGTTTCGGGCGGCACGATGTGACGGCGCAACCACAAAAAAAGGACGGTTCACTTCAATGAAGCCGTCCTTTTTTTGTTCCTTTGCGTTCCGCATTACTTTTCAAACTTTTTTACAATGAAATAAACGGAGACGGCGACCGCCGCGGCAACCAGGCAAGCCCCCGCCGCAATGAGTGCGATCGCCCACCCGGGCAAGCCTCCGCCGTTTTCCGGCGTATCATCGCCCGACGCCGCCAAAACGGAAACCGTGACCGAAGCGCTTTTTTCCGGATCGTCCGAAGAAACCGCCGTTACGATTATGCTTTCCGCGGTCTCGTCGGCGGCAACGCTCAACAGCCCGTTTTCATCTATTCTCGTGTTTGCGCTGTTTGCCCCCGAAACCTTCCAGACGACCGACGCGCTGTAACCGCCCACTCCCTGCACCTCGGCGGTAAATTGCAGCGTTTTGCCCTTTTCCGCATCCGCGGAAACAGGCGATACCGTCACGGATAAAATTTCCGTTCTCTCAAATTTCAGATATTTATCAGATATTTATAGGAATCCAATTCATTCCCGTCATAGACGGACTCGTTTTTGCCCTCCGCATCCGATGCGGCGAAAACGCTCATTTTCTCCGCGAAGACGGGCGCCGCGTCACAGCTGATTGCGGCGGTGTCGCCGTAAACGACGGTCTCCCCGCCCGTAACGGAAATGCTCCCCGCCGCCTCGATGCCGAAAGACGACCCCGTTTTGTCCGTGTTCGCCGCCCCGGAAGAAAGGCTTCCGCCGCGGACTTCGATGTTTCTGTCTGCATACATCCCGAACGAAAGCATCTCACCGCTGCCTTCCGCGAAGGCCGTTACCGTCCCGCCCGACACCACGATATCCGCTTCCGTGCCCTGCGCGAAGATCGCCTCGACGTCAGCCGCCGAGCCCTTCGAGACCGTCACGTTGAGCTTGCCGTCCTTGAAACGTAAACCTTTGCGTCGCCCCCGATCGTCACGTTTCCCTTCGAAGCGTACAGGCCGTATCCCTTAAATTCTTCCGCGCGCACGCTTCCGCCCGCGATCCCGATGTCGCCTTCTACCGAATAAATGCCGCGGCTCTGCCCGTATAGCCGGAGATCCCCGCCAAGAATTTTGACATCGTTAATGACCGTTAAACAGCCTTCCCCGAACGCGTTGCCGGCATTCATGGAAATCGTACCGCTTTCCATAACAAAATTTCCGCTTCCGGCATACGCCTCTTCGTCCCCGGACAAATCGTTGTCCGAACGGACGTGTAAAGGGATAACGTTGGAATTTTTGCCCTCAGAAACGTTTTCATGTTCTATCGTCAGCGACCCGTCCCCGGAAACGACGACGTTCGAATCATAAAACATCAAAGCGTCGTTGCCGCTCGACCCGCTCCGCAAATATACGCGGTTATCGCCTTTCAAAACGAGCCTCACGTCGCCCGTCGCCGCCAGCGCGGAATACGTCCAGTTCTGCGACCAATAATTGACTTTCTTTTCCGAATGCAGCACGGCGTTTTCGAGCACGATCTGCGCCGTTTCGTCCGCCGATGCGGGAATGTACGTGACCGTACCCTCCCCTGCCTTGTAAACTTCCGTTTGCACGGGGACGGAAGTGATAAAATCCGCCCCGGTTCCGGTAATGTCCGCCGCATAACCGCCGTCGGCTTCGGCATCGGCCCTTACCGCACCCAAACCGGCGGCCGCGCCGATGAGCGCAGCAATAACGGCCGCAGCGAAAAACAATTTTACGGATAAGCCCGTCTTTTTGCCTTCATTCATGATTTCTTTTTCCTTTGCGATTTATTTTTTCCGATCGGCGCCGCCCGACTTCTCAACGGTTTCGGAGCCGTTCCTTTCGCCATGAACCGGCAGAATCCCGCCGTTCATGCGCCGTTCACGTTTTCATTCGAATTGCCCGTTAAAATCGCAGACGATCACTTTGATCGGGCCGCACCGCCCCGCGTTGCACGCGCTTTCGGAAACGCTGCATGCGGCAACGCCCAGCCGCACGTCCTCCAACGCGAGCAGAACGATCTTATCCCCCGCCCGAAAAATATAAAACAAAAGGACGGTATCATATCAACACCGCCCTTGCTTCGATGGACAGTTCCCGGACAAATCCGTACCGCTTTTACATTCAAAGACGAACGGATCCGCGCAAATGCTCCTCTCCCCCGAAAAACATCTTTTATATTATATTTGTAAAACCCTGTTTTGTCAACAGATTTTGCATCTCCCCGCCCGATGCGTTCGCGGCGGCCATAAAAAGCGGTGCCGCGTCAGATCCGCACTTCTTTTTTCGTTTCCGCGGACTTATAAATCGCGTCGAGTATTTTCATGAGCGTGACCCCGTCCTCCGCGATGGAAGAAAGGTCTCTGCCGTTTGCGACCGCGTCCACAAAATAATCGATCTCCTTTTCGAACAGGCCGTTAAAACTCAATGCCGTCGACCTGTTCAGCGTTACGTCCGTCAGGTAACCGCAGCTGTCCGTATAAATTTCCAGTTCGGGATCGAGGCTCATTCCGCCGCGCGTGCCGAACAGTTCTATTTTGCCGACGTCGCGCTTCAGATTCAGGCAAAAACTCGCCTCCACGCTCAATACGGCGCCGTTTTCGTAACGCACCAATGCAGTCGCAAAATCCTCCACGTCGCAGACGTCTTGTTCCGATTTGGAAACGGAAGAATACGCCACGCTCTCTTTCAGCCCCCTGCGATCGCCGAGTTTCCTGAACGTCGCCCCGTATACGGACACGGGCTTCGGGTTGCCCATCAGATAGCGGGTAAGGTCTATGACGTGTACGCCGAGGTCGATGAGCGGGCCGCCGCCCGACCTGCTCTTGTCGCCGAACCAGCCCCCGGGATTTCCGTTGCGGCGAAGGTAGGTCGCCTTTGCGTAATATATCTCCCCGACGGCGCCGCCATTGATAAAATCCTGCATCACGGCCGCATCGTTCCCGAACCGCCGCACGAACCCGACCATCAGTTTCCTGCCGCACCTTTTGGCGGTATCGAGCATCGCCTGCGCTTCCTTCGCATTGAGCGCCATCGGCTTTTCGCAAAGGACGTCTTTCCCGGCTTCGAGCGCCATGATCGTACACGGCGCGTGCGCGCTGTTCCATGTGCATACGCTTACGGCGTCTATCTCGGGCAGAGCCTTCAACATTTCCGCTTCGTCCGTATACAGCCTGTCGATCCCGTAGCGCTCACCCGCCTTGCGCAAAACTTCCTCGTTTATGTCGCACAGGGCATACAGCTCGACGTTTTCGTTTTTCAGATACGCGGGAATATGCGAATTCGATATATTCCCCGTGCCGATTACGGCCACTTTGATCTTTTTCAAATCTTTTATCTCCTTTCCTTTCTTACTCCGTAGGAATCCAGAAAACGCACGGCGTCTCCTATGTCTTTTGCGGGATCTTCCCCGCATTCTCTCTCGATCGTCAGATACCCGCCGTATCCTATCTCTTCGAGCGCGGCGAGATAGCTCTTCCAATCCACACCGCCCTGACCGAGCGGGACTTCGCGTATCACATCCCACCCGCAAGGCGTTAACCCGAAATACTGCGGCGCATACAGCGCGCGCGTGTCGAAATTTTTCAGTTGCACGCCGTCTTTCGCATGCGTATGCACGATATATCCGCGCAGGGTATAAACCGCCTGCACGGGATCGTCGCCCGCACACATGACCAGGTTTGCAGGATCGAGATTGACGGCGACCCCGTCGCTGCCCAGCCCGTCCAGAAAACTCTTTAAGACCGCGGCTTTCTCCGGCCCCGTTTCCACAGCAAAATGTCCGCCGAGGCTCTTCGCAAAATCCGCAAGTTCCCTGCAGACCTCGTGCATGCTTTCATACTGAACGCAATCTTTGTTTTCGGGAACGACCCCGATATGCGTCGTCACGATATCCGTGCCGAGTTCTTTCGCCGCTTCGAGGATGCGCTTTTCGCGGTCGATCATGACGCGGTCGCGCTCGTAATACATGGCGCAGCCGAAATCGCCGCAGATCGCCGAAAAACAAAGCCCTTCGCCCTCCACAAACTTCCTGATCTCCGAAAGTTCTTTACCCGACGCTTCGAACGGGAAAGCCTTTCCCGCATAAGCCTGTATGCCGTCCGCCCCGAGCGCCCTCGCAGCCCGTACCGTTTCAGGAAAAGGCTTGCGGAAACTTTCGCTGATGACCCCGATCTTCATGCACTGCCTCCGTTTTTATTTTATCATAACACAATATAACCTGCGGGGCAATCCCGCAGGTTACGTTGACATTGTCAAAAATTCAGGTTATCCCCGTACTTGTGCAAGACCCTGTAAAAAGTGTTGAGGCTGTTGAACCCGACCTCCTCCGCCATGCGGCAAACGGGCGCCAGCGGCTGTTCTCTCCGCAATTTATAAAATTCGTTGATCCTGCACCGGTTGACGTAATCGCGCAGCTTCATTCCCGTAAATTGATTGAACAATCCCGAAAGATACGTTCTGGAATACCCGAACGTATCGGCAAGGCCTTCCAGGGTCACTTCGCCCCTGAAATTTCCGTTGATGAATTTCAGGATCTCGACAAAGGTCTGCGTCGTCTTTTTGCCCCGCACTTCCGTCATGGGATGCGCGCGGCGCATGACCGCAAGTATCGTGTCCGAAAGCCCGCTCTTCAACAGATCGTCGGAGCCGTCCCAAACGGAATAGAACACGTCCAACAGCTGCGAAATTTTCTTGCTGTATCCGTTTTCGGGCATAAAAGAAGGGAACGTCTTGCCGGAAAAATCGAACTCCGATTTCAGATATCTTGAACTGATCAGAACGACGTAATATTCAGCACCGCTTTTCGGTATATAAAAATGCGGTTCGAAACAGCGCGCGAACGTGATTTCGCCCTGCCGTACGATTCGTTCTTCCGTATTGATATGCACCAGGCATTCCCCTTTGAGCATAAAGACGAATTCGATGCTGTCGTGAAAATGCGGCAGCATCTGCGGACTGCACGATTCTGTAATCACGTTTTTTTGGAAATAAATATAATTTGCCGCATCCGCTTCTTTTTCGTAAAATGAGGAATTCATTTTTCTCCCCGCCCCTCTCGTGACCTTATATTTATTTTAGTCCAAATGTCTTTGAATGTCAATCCCGTCTTGCAGAATTTAGCGGTACAAGGCTTGAAATGTCTTATACTTTTAAAAGAGTATGAATCTACGAATGTCTCTTTGGCTGCTTAACAAAAAAGAGAGGTTATCCGTCAATGGATAACCTCTCTTTTTTTGCAGCCGTCTAATCGAACCGCCACGGCGAAACCGCCGCGGAAACAACAAAAGCTCGAGTAATGCTGGTTTGGTGGAGAAGTGGTAATCTAAAACGAATTTACAAAGCGTACGTTTTGGCAATTTAATATATGCTGTTTTGTTAATATTCTGTCATTATAATTTAATTTACAGGCAATGCCTATGAAAGAGAATATCAATTTGTGAAACTCAAATCACCTACTTATTAAATGTAAATGTGGTTGTATCTGAAATGATATATATTTTTTTCATAGCTCGAGTCATTGCCACATAAAAATCTTTGGCAGATAATTGATCGGTCATATCTATAATAACGCAGTCAAATTCCAAACCTTTAGACAGTAATGTCCGTGATGATAAAAACTTAAAATTACTGTATCTTTTTTGTAATGAACCGTCGCGCCGAAGGTGGGTTGCTGCTTCATATATTGGAATGTTTTTTTCGATAGCATATTTAACGCTTCGTGTCATCTCACTTAATAATTCCGATCTATATTGCTTGTATATAGATTTGTTGCAGTTAAACCATTTCAGAAGCTTAAGTATCGCTTCTTCTTTTTTCATGCCAATAGCTTTTTGTAATATTTTGCCAAATTCCACATTGTTTTTTATCCTATGGAAGTCAAAATCTTTGTTTTCTAATTTCTTTTTATATACCGATAGATTTGTACTAACGCCAGTTGTGCAACACTGAACAAAATTCATCACTTTCAGAAGCAAGTTTTCATTTTGAGAATCATCGAATATTTGAGCATATTCATATAACTCATCACAGTCTTGCTTTTCGTCAAATTGGAATATCCCTGGCATCCAAGAACAGAGATCTAATTGTTTGTTTGACCATTTTGTGATAAAAACAATATTTCGATAGCGTTGCAGAGCAGGCAACAAATTATAACAGTTTTGGCGATTGAACTTATCTGGAGAAATAATTTCAATGCATTCTTTGTTAATGTCAATTTGAATAGTGCAAGGAATATTTTTTAGTATTGGGAGCAGTTGTGAACGTATATCATTTAAATAGCCCCCCAATTCTTTATTGGAATGCTCCCATCTCCAAGGATATGTCTCAACGTTAATTATCGAAAATGGTAATGCTGACCAATCAACTAGTTTGCCGGCAAAACTAAAAATGCCTTGCATGGGATCACCAAGAACAATTATTGGCAAATACTGATTTAACGCCACAAATATCTCATGTTGTTCTTGTATGCAATCCTGGTACTCATCTATAACTATACCGCCATATGAAGCATGTAAAATAGAGCATGGCCATTGATTTTGAAAGATACACTTTGTTCCAGTATATAGTTGAGAATAATATTGCTTGGTCTGCTTGCCAAAAGGCGTTATAGTTTTATCAAAATGAGCAGTATTAGTGTACGATAGACACCATTTCATACAAAAAGCGGCTATCGTAGAAACCTCGTACTTTGTCTTTGAAATAGCTTTTTTCGTTAAACGTTTAGTGATGGCGTCTACGCCAGCGTTTGTGTGAGTTAGCAACAATAACTTCCTTGCAGAACGCTTTACAATTTCAGCTATCATTTCGGTTTTCCCATGACCTGCAGGGGCTATTATTGCAGCATTAGGTAATGCTATAATTGTGTTAAGTTCCGCTTCAGTCATTTTGTGTTATCCAATCTATAATTTCATTAATAACTTGTTTTAGCTTGCAATTTTCATCAAGCTTGCTCAAATTTTCAAAGATAACATTTCCCAATGCTTCCCCATGATCAATTCTTTTGAACCATTCAGCTCCGTGTTTCTTTGCAATACTTCCGATTGATTTGCGTATTTCATTGTCAGTGATATCTATTGTAATATGATTGTTTTGTTCGCTATGTGGAATAGAAGAAAGTCGACTTTTGATTGAATCTATACCATATTCTTTTATCGCCAGGTCAATTAAATCGTTCGCGACATCATTGGGTATGTCGTGAAAAATCTGTTCTTCTATTGAATTTGGCGCATCCCAATCGAAGATACGAACACCTTTTTCTTTTAACATATCTTTTTGTCTCTCTTCTTCTGGTACATCCGAGTCCATAATAAGACAAATTTTATATCCACACTCCATTAACTTGTTTGCGCAATCAAAGATTGCGCTACCGCCACCATCAGCAGTACTTACTCCAGTAAACGCAAGTCTTCTTTGTTTTTCATTTGCAAGATATGTGTCTAATGCCCTAATGAATCCGATTTCTGTTTTTCCTTCACATATTATTATACGTTTACTTAAAAAGGCCTCCGAATTTCTACGGATTTGAGCCTGCAGACTATTATTGGCCTTCTCGTTGCTTCCTTTTAACTTGTATGCTTTTGTTACCCCATCTGTCGATTGGATGACAAGAATTTCGGCTATTGTGCATTCAGCAACGGCAACAGGCGAATGGGTTGTCATTATTACTTGTCCCGACTTTGACTTTAAAGCGCTTTGTCTTAATTCATTGATGAGATTACGCAAGCGATAAGGTTCAAGCCCGCTTTCTATTTCATCCAATAATAATATAGAACCATTTGATGAAGCATTTATATTTAATCCCATAGATAACAGTCTTTGGCTTCCGAGTCCTCGTTGCGAAAGAGGAGCATTTCCATCAAACAATCCTATAGTGGTTGATAAAGATCCTCCCTGGATTTGTAAATGATTAGTAATTTCTCCATCAAATCCAACTCCATATGATTTTCCAATAGATTGTATTATTTCTGATATATTGTCGAGTTCACTTAAATTCGCATTTTGAGCAATATTACGCATAGCAATTAACTGAACATCACGTAATGTCCCTTTTGAATCAGCATATTTTTGGAGAATAGAAAATTTTCCCCATGCCAAATCTTTTGAACAATTAGTTCCTATGCTATTCGACAGAAGCATTTTTCTGTCAGCTAGCGACAAAGATTTAGGCTCATTTCGGTTACATACTACTTCCCATCGAGGTTCTAAGGATTCGTTAATGGTCAACTGTATAGTTATGCAGAGTTGCTCTCCATCTTTCGGCTCGTCATTTATTCCTTCAGCAATTGGAATACTAGGCCTCCTTAAATGAAGACCATATTTATCCTCAGCAATTAATTGATCAGGTATTTCTGAGAAAGTACCTCTTATGATAATGCTTGTGGAGGTGTCGCATTGATAAAAATCGCTATCAGAAACTACCAAATTCCAAGAAGGCCACAAAATCCATTCTATCGCCTTAAGAATCGTTGATTTAGTACAGTCGCCAGCACCAATTAAACAGACAATTCTTGATTGAAGCGAAAAATCAATGTCGCATTCTTTTATGCCTCTAAAATTTTTGATAAAAAGGTTGTTGATTATCATAATCCACCTTAAGTTGTTATTTTATGACTGATTTCGCATTGATACCACACATTTGGTGCTGTCGTTGATGCAAATGCCTCTTTGAAGATGCGATATAACTTAGAGTATGAAATGCCTTTTTTGATGATAGCACTAATCTCGTTGGTCTGCAAAGGAATGATCTTCATTCCATCAACAAAGCGAGTGCCGTCGGATGAGTAGTACGGTGCAGACTTCCTCATTCTAAAATCTGACACCACATTGATGTGAAGATATGTTGTTGCAAATAAACAATATGCCTGCTCGTCAGTGTGGGATAATAGGTAATCGCCTAAATGTCTCGAAACGGGCTCCATCTCGATGCGGCGTTGATTTGTACTGCTTGCTAGTGTCGCCTCCAGAAGAAGGGTATGTGCAGGATAGTATTCCGTTGCT
>ERZ1090864.1539-NODE-1543-length-10314-cov-14.902817_pt1 | contig 10314 bp, 7 predicted proteins | sample MGYA00478479_ERZ1090864 | MGnify/ENA primary metagenome ERZ1090864 (study PRJEB33644, sample SAMEA5815743) | chicken gut metagenome | biome: Chicken; feature: Gastrointestinal Tract; material: Caecum | place: Ireland | collected 2019-01-01 | study: A study of... | reverse complement strand
TTGCCTCTTCCACTCATATCAAGGGGTGAAAATCGGTATTAACCGACAACCCCCTCTCCTCACCATGTCTCTCCGCATAATACAAATCTCGGCATTTGACTTCTAAATCAACCCTCATAGGCATGGGATGCCTTCTTCCTGCTTCCCGGGGATACGCTGCCGGCTCCCGGTATCAGCCGACTGTGTCAGAAAGGAGTTCCAAAGAGTAATCCCACGGTTCCCCATTTTCTTTTCCCGCTAACCCCTGATTATAATACAGAGTAACCCGCTCCGGGTCCGGATCGGTATCCTTTACCATACTGATGATATACAAAACCGCCTCCTCTCCCGCAGTCTCGGCATCTCCATCCATAAAGGTGCTGCCGGCGCTGTTTTGCAGCACTACTTTCGCCTCATACTCTCCGGCCTCTCCCCATGCGGCAGCCGCAAAATCAGCCGCTTTTAACAGTGTGTGGGATGAGTTGAGTAGGGAAGTGTATATCACATGATAGTGATACCCTTCCTGGTCTTCATAATAATAGAAATAGCCGGACGGGTTTGAAGGTCTTACTTCCTCAGACGCCTCCGCCTTATCAGCCCGGACAAACACCTCCGTCCCTTCGATCCGGCAGGTGCCGTCTTCACTGAAAAAGGCCTCCTTAAGCGCTTCCGGTGCTTTCTCTTTTTTTTCGCAGCCGGATATCAGAAGGGCAGCCCCCGCCAGCAGGAGAATGAAACGCTTCGTTCCTTTCATCCTTACTCCTCCACTTCCAGTACGGCTTCGATGCTTCCGCCGTTGAGCGCCTGAGTGTAATCCTCTATATCCCAGGCTTCCACTTCCAGAAGAATATCATACTCTCCAGGTTCCAGTTCCTGATTCAGCTCAAACTCCGGCACTGCGCTTCCCGGCTCGATGTAGCCGCTCTTATAAAGCTCTTCCCCAGTATCCGACAGCTTCACTGTATAGACGAAATAGCAGGTGTTGCCCTCCGGGTTAATAAGCGGAGCATGAACTATGCCATCTGAATTGCTGAGAGTCAGGATGCTGTACCCAGGCAGGGCAATGGAGTCCGGATCGGTATTGACCATCGTATCAGGCATCTCATAGGAGATCGCCGCCTTGTCAAGGTTGGGGCCTTCCTTCTGCATACTTAAGTACAGAAGTATCCCTCCCGCAATAATAGCTGCCATGAGAATCAGGAGCGCCGCGATCTTCCCGGCTGATTTTCCTACCACGCGCACATATCCTGTAGCCTCTCCGTCCGTGCATGGTATGTAGCCGGTAATCTTCTGGAAGAAGCCAAGCTTTTGCCTTGTGGTATACAGCGGCAGATTGTGCTCCCTGTCTGTCAGCGTATCTCCGGATTCTTTCCCTTTGACGCCTGCATCTGCCACGATAACAGCCTTTCCTTTTGTCAGATCCATGAACTGGTTCTTATCTATGCAGTTCCACTTATGTTTCTTCTTGTCCTTCCAGACCCGGGTACCCCGGTTCTTTTCTTCATATCTGTACTCCATTTTTTATCCCCTTCCATCTATTTTGCTTCCAGCTCCGCCGGGATCTCCGCTCCGTTAAGCTGTACAGTATAGTCGTTTAAGTCCGATGTCTCCACCTGAAGCAGGATGTCATAAGTTCCGGCTTCCAGCGGCCTGTTCAGGTCGAAGCTTAAGACCGCCTGTCCCGGCCCGATCAACCCTGAACTGTAAAGCGCCTCATCCGTGTGCGCATCGCGGATGGTATACTTCATATAACAGTTATTTCCCTCAGGATTGATAAGGGGGAACTCCACCCGGGTGGTTCCTGCCTTCATCTCAATCCTGCTTACCCCCGGCAGGGCGATGGACTCAGGATCTGTGTTCTCCATCCCTTCGACCTTATAGGAAACTGCTGCTTCATCCAGACCCGGCACTTTTTCTTTACGGGAAAGCCACCAGCCCAGTAAGAACACGGCGCACAAGAGGAGGAAAAGGACGGAGGGGAGGACTACTCCGCGCAGCATATTACCTGTGCGGATGCGGACAAAACTGTCCGGACGATCCACGCTGCTGACATCGATGTAACCGATGGTTCGCTCTGTCCTTTTCTTTTTCCTGTTATAAGCATATAAGTGGGTTTTCTTCCCCTCTCTTGTCAGGGTAATATCCCCTGACGGGTTCTCTTTTTTCTTTAAATCTGCAACAATTCGGTAGCCGCCGTTAGGATACCGGCCGGCAAGCTCCTTTGCGGTGATATATCCCCAGATGTTTCCTGACGAATCTCTGAACGTGCGGGAATAATTCTGCTCTCTTATATGCCACTCCATAGCCTGTCCTCCTCGCTCTTCTGATTTTTCTTATAACTTGTACATGACAAGACCGGGGACGGCAATTAAACCGTCCCCGCTCCTTTCTGTTTCCATAACATCAGCAAATTGATATCTTATCTGCTGTAGTCATATGTAAATTTTATTCCTAGCTATGTTTAAGCTGGATTTGTGAATGTGAATGTTACGTTTCCACTGTATGTATTTCCATCAACAACAGCATCGTTATTTCTGATTACAGCTTTTCCGTTTTTAGTAACCGCATCATGTGTCAGTGAACCCAGCTCTTTAGCAGTATCTGTTATAGTGGTGTTATTAAATCCACCCAGATGCATAGTTGCCGTACCCTGTGTATCGCCAGTGAGTGTATAATCTCCATTTTGACCGGCGCCTTCTGCCTCCACTTTCAGTCCCTGAGGAATATTAGCTTGCTGAATTGCATCACTTCCATCAGCACCCGCCTGTTTCTGTTTTACTGTAAATGATAGCGATGCCCCACCGGTAAAATCATCAGTGGTTGTATTTACATTGCTATCTGTAAGCTTTACTGTTCTCGGATAAACTACCAGCCAGTTATTTACTGACGTCTCTTCATCACCCGGATTTACCGGATCAATAGGGCCTGCTGTTCCCGGCTGGTAAGTAAACTTTGTTGTTCCTTCAGCTGTTGTCGCCGCCATAACAGTTGTTCCCATCATGCTCACTGCCAGCGCTGCTGTCAATGCTGCTGCAAAAAGTTTCTTGTTCTTCATAATTTTTTCTCTCCTTTTATGCTTATTTTGTTTCTATGTTCATGTGCTCACGGCACTTTGAACTGTTTCCTGGTGGGGATCAAATTTCCCCGTTTTCTTCCTCCGCCTTTCTTTTTCTCAATCCGATGAGAAGAAAGAGAAAGATTCCTGAACCGGAAGCCAGCATTAGCCAGTTTCCAAGTTCTATACTGTCTCCTGTCTTGACCGTTGTTCCTCCACGGTTAATCTCTGTTTTCTTTGTACTTCTGTAGACGAATTCTGTTGTCGCCTCCGCGCTGTTTGAAGCGGCATGTACCTGTACCGAATTTACAGGTATCATCAGGAGGCTGAAGCAGATTATCGCTACAAGTATGATTTTCCTCATCCTCTATCGCCCCCTTAATTTGTTGTACCGCTTCCATTTGAAAACTGGAAGTGGATCGTGCCTTCAAATGCCGCTCCATCTGCTACTGTAGGCGGGTTCTCTGACCGGAAGTAAAATTCCAAAAGGTCTTGTGTAGTAGTATTACTCGGGTCAAACTTTAACGTTCCCAGCTTGCCGGTACCAGGAATAGCAACTCCATTGCCAATAGTTCCAATAAATCCTTTCAGAGGAATATTTTCTGTGCCCCGGCTGATATCGAAAGTCGGATTTCCATTGAGCTCCTGGATTACTACATCCACGCCCACATCCTGATTTGGGATTTCCGCAGTATTTCCATCCTTTAAGGTTGGTTGAATCGTTATTCTCTGATTGCCGGAGAATATATTCTTGTTGCCTGGTCTGACATTATCCATCATTGTAATTTGTTTTGGATAATGGATGATGCTTTCAACCTGTTGTCCCAGCACTCCTGCCATGGTTGTTGTTGTACTTGGAATTGTTGTAATAGTATCATTCACTGGGAAAGCATCACGTTCCTGACCAAAATCGGGATTTCCGTCTACATTTCCATTACTGTCTGTCCATGCGAAGACTCGGTATTTTGCTCCGTCATCCCACTGGTTTGATATCGAACCACTACTGTCTGTAATTGTAAAACTTACAGTAAATTTCGTATCGCTTATCCTAGTAATTGTTGGGGCGCTAACCTTTCCGCTATGCTTTGTCACAGGCCCTGAATTTATTGACCAGATATCATATTTTCCGGTGGTACCAGGAGGATCAACCTTGTATAGAGCCACTTTTATTTCAGTATCAGTGTTATTTGTATGTATCTGATCAAAAGTATCTTTTTGATCTTTTTCCAAACTGAAAGTACCGGAAACAGTAAACGATTGACCTTCATAAAACAGCTTATCTTTCTTGCTCTCTGTTACCTGAGTACTATCTTCCGTAAATACTTTTGGTATCTGACGTAATGTCAAATCCATATACGGATAATTAGTTACCGGTGTGAACGCATTCAAATTGTCGTCGTATGTATGGCTAATAATGTCCCCAGGATTTCCATTGCTCCAAAGATTCGCATTCCCATTTTTACTGTTCCACATGTAAATTCGGTATGTCCTTCGATTTCCGGCAAGATCTGTAATATTGCTTACATTAAGAGTGATATCAGTACTAGCAGCCCCATTCTGCACATTGACATTAAATCTGGCATTTCTAAGATTCTCGAAAAATCTGTTTGCAGTTATGTTGGTAGGTGGTCTGGTTATCGTTTCTGCAGCCAAATCAACACGACCTATTTCAGCGATACCCCATCTACCATCAGGCCTTGACATATAAATCGCAAAGTCTACGGTACTACCAGCAGACACTGCACTGGCCATATTAAATGTAGCTGATATGCTGTAAGGCGATTGATACAGTTTTACTTCCTGTGAGCCGCTCATACTGCCATCCGGAAGCGTAATCCGCTGCATGGCATCTGCCCACTGGGCCTCCAGCTTAATTACTCCATCCGTTTTGAATATCTGATTCCATAAGTTTGGAGCATTCTTTCCTACATCATACAGATCTAATCTGTCCTTTATAGGGTTGCCATTGTTATAGGCATCTCCTCCGGTATTTGTAATCTTCCAGCCCGCGAACACCTTGTCTGCCGCCGGATCTCCGGGATCAATACTGCTTAGATCGATCACATTGTCATGCTTGTCCATTCCTGTAAACCACGTCTCATCGGCATAGACATATGTGCCGGTATTCCCGGGCTTTTGGATCAAATTAGAATTGCTTGCATTACTTCCCAAGCCAGTAAACTCAACCTGTGCCCCCAGGAGATACACTAAATCCAACTGCTCGCCTCCATTGGGCTTTAATGTCATCTCGGTTGTAGAATACTTACTTATAATACGAGTTGGCGTTCCCTCTATCTTATCCGGATAGTTGCGCAGCAACACCTTACTTCCATAATAGGACATTACACTGTCTGTTCTGGAAGTAAACCCGGTACCATACATTGTTTCATGGTCTGCTGAATTCGGGTCGCCACTCCATGAGTTGTAATCATTCTGGGTTCTGATTTTATACTCTACGTTTCCGTAGCTGCCCTCTACTGGCGTGTTGCTGATATTAGCAGTAAAAGTCATGGTATAAGTATTGGCGGGTTGTCCCTGTCCCTGTAGGAGGAAGCCATCCCCATTAGCTGTGGCTGAAGCCATCTGCCAGTACAAGTCCTCCACGTCTAAAATGTCTCCAGGATACCACTTCTTATTTGGATCATCTGGGTTATTTATAGTAATTGTCTGACCTTTGTTGTTTTTTATTGTAAGAGTATACCCATTCATGTATTTCCCCTGAGGAACTAGATTATCCTGCAGGACTACTGCATAATGTCGATCCGATGACGGTGTAAGGCTTGCTTTTCCGCTTGAGGGACTATTCTCACTGCCCCCATTGGCCGCGTACTTTACATTCAGCGTGATCGGTTCTGCTGCAATATTGATTTCAGTCACGACCTTTCGATAGTCGCCTCCGCTTTCAGCACTACTTATGTAATGGGTATAGTACGTCTTTCCGTTTGGGGTTTTGTGAGGTGTTATATCTCTCCCCTGCTGCTGTCCTGGAGCAGTATTTCCCAGAGTGATTGTGGGCCATCCATACCCCATCTTGGGAACCAGATGAAGCATCGTAGCAGGTCGTTTCGTAGTTGGATGTGTATCAGCCATGTACATTTTCCATAACACACTGCCCAAACGCAAAGAATATTCCTTTCGCCCACTATTACCTCGATTTTGGAAATAGGTACTGTACTCAGAATCCCCAGATCCATCAGCTTTCGCTTTACCTAATTCCACACCCTTCATTTCTTTTACAACAAAGCCTTCCTGGGCTCCACTGTCATCCAACAGGGATACCACATATGGATATCTGGTTCCGCTGACTTTGATCTCATATTCCCAATATGGATGGCTATAGTTTCGACCTCCATCAAAGTACTTATCATATGGATCGCCCCATTTATCAGTCCCAAAGTCACTATCTGCAACCTGCTCATTAGGAGTCCTATTTTTCTGCTCTGTTAATGTAATCTTTACTGTCCCGCCGCTTTCCAGTTGTTGTGTAATAGTCTCATTTTTACTTTGTGGCAAACTAATCTGTTCTAGTAATACATTGCTATTTGATGGGTTTTCTCCAAAAGCAACCCCTTTATATACATAGAAGTCCAGAACGGTGGGGATATATGTATAACGAGCAGCATTATCTTTATAAGAACCCATTTCATACTGTATCTGGATGGTCTGCGTCTCTCCAGTCTTGTACTTTCCCTGTGCAATTCGTCTACCTTGCACCACATCATCCGAATTATACAGCGGTATATTTTTGACTGTTCCGGAAGGACGATAGTTTTTATCCTCATAAAGACGTGTTGTAGTGCTACCACTATTGAAATCTGATAAATAACTAATTTTATATTCTGCTTTCCCATTAGAGTCCGTATTGATAGAGGCATAGGTTCTTCCCGCCTCTATAAGGCGATTAGAAGAATCCTTATCTTCGGATCTGGGCCATGCAAACCCAAAATCTTTGTAGTTTGTATCCCCGGCAATCTGTGCCTTAAATGTAACAGTCACAGCCTGATCTATCATGTCAAAGATACCTGAGTAACGCCCGTCAACTCCTCCTACATTTTCCTCCAGCCCCGTATTTTTCGCATTTGCGGTGTCAAAAGTTTTGATATTTGTCCCACCTGCTCCGGCAATCTCTACAATAGCGGAAGTATACTCTGCGGGAACAGTAAAGGTGACTACGATTTTTTCCCCTGCTCTTCCTTTATCTACCAAAGAGGTATCCCATCTTTTAATGCTCTCCGCATTTGTATCTGCGCCACCTCCAGGTTTTATATACTTTTTCGCGATGTTCTTGGGATCTGTCGTCACTTTATATTTTACCCGGACTTGAGCATCCTCAGGCAGCTCAATCGCCACCTGGCCTTCTACGCCCCCTGTTCCGGGATTCTGACTTCCCGTAGCTCCCTTGTCCTCCAGAATATAATACCAGTCTGTCTTTTGTGTTTTTTCATTATACAGAGGATACAGCCCCAGCAGAGGGAACTCTGTATCATCTCCCGGAAGAACAAAGTAAGCGTAATCAAAGAAACGCCCTGGATAGTTTGCTAATTCTCCAGTCAGTTCCTCGGAGAATTTCCCGCCTGAATAGGAAATGGCCGCACTCCCGAGACGCAAATTCGACTCTGATGTATATGCCGGAATCTCAAGAGGCGTAATTTGCCCTTCTGTATTCTGAGCCCTAGCTAATAGTTCTGATACTGCCATCCGTTCTGACGGCTCGGTGCTTTCGCTTGGAGTATCTTCTATCTCAATTTTTTTGATCCCATCTACCGTTACCGTCAGCTCTTCTTTTTCTTCCCTGATCAAAGCTGCCTCTTCAACCTTATAGTCTACTGTAAAGGTATAGTCTCCGTTTTCCGTTACCGGGTAACTAAATTCAGACGGGCTGTATTCCTTGCCCTCTGCATCTGTTACACTTACCAGGGTCACTCCCTGCCCAAGTCTGTCTGCATTCCCTGTAAGGGTCGCCTGACTCTGGTCTTCCGAATAGCTGACTTCAATCTTGTACCCACTTGTCCCATTCGCAAAGACCGTCTGCAGCCCCGTCACATCTATCCCGGTAAGGAACGTCGCAGCAGCAGCAATGACCGCCAGCATCCCCTTCCAGCACCTTCTTGCTCTTCCTGTATTTTGTCTGTTTTTCCTTCTTCTGTTTTGTCTCATACTCTCACCTCCTCCCGATTTTTTCTATTATTCTGTTTGATTAATAAATTCTTCTCCATTGTCTGCATTAAGCCATATCTGGCAAACCTCACCTCCTTTACTGGCGCGTACAGCCCAGTATTTTACTCCTTCATATTCCCGGAGCCCGGTGGTTTCAATTTGGGCATCTCCGCCCAACTGTTCTAAAACCATATTTTCGGCTTCCTCTCTTTTTATTTTTACAGACGCTTCCTCAGAAAGGATCGCCCCTACGTCTATTTCCATTGTTCCTTCGTCAGTCACGCTCACGCCAGTCTGGGTCTCCACCCGGGCTTTCTCTTCCTCAGTGTATTCTGTCTTAAGCGGAATATCAGAAGGGATTTCTTTAAGATTCTCGCTATTCCCCGCCTGTTCCCTTTCCGAGGCAATAGTCCCGCCAGTGCTTTCTTCTCCCTGCCGCAACCTGGATATGTAAAAGGCTCCCGCAATGCCTCCGATCACAAGAACCATTAAAACTATTAAAAGTCCACGCTTTCTTTTTTTCTTCATCTCAGAGCCTCTTTCCTTCTATTCAATCTGAACTCGTTCGAGTTCCTGCAGAATTATTAAATGTAATTTTATGTTAAATTTTCATGAGACACTCTGGGTAATCACTGATATATGTTCAATTCTTCTGAAATAAATGAACTTTCCCCTTTTGATCTCTTCAACCATACCATACCTGTTAGGTTTGCTTTATGGGCAAAAAAATATCGAATATTGCCTTTGATTGTTTAATTTTATCATGTCTTCCAATACCTGTCAATACATTTCTTTCCTATTTAATATTATCCCGTGCATCCCACCAACTCCAAATAAATACAAGGCGTCTGCACCTTTGATGCAGACGCCCTCAACGCTGTATTTTTTACTTTTTATCCGTTATCAATCCTCGGATTCAGGCTCACCAGCCTCCGGGTACAGATACGGCAGCGGATCTACTGCCGCTCCGTTGATCTCCAACTGGAAGTGCAGATGGTTTCCTGTAGAGTCCCCGGTTGTTCCACTCAAGCCGATCTGCTGACCTTTCTCTACACGTTCCCCTTTTTCTACATAGATCTCTTTGTGGTGCATGTATTTTGTCACCAGTCCATCGCCGTGATCGATAACGACCCAGTTCCCCGCGGAATCGCTCCACCCTGCAGTTATAACCGTTCCGGCTGCCGCAGCGTAAACCGGGATATTCTCACTTCCTGTCCCCAGGTCGATCCCCTTGTGGTAAGAGTTTCTGAATTCTCTCCAGCCAAAGCCGCTCGTAAGCTGAGCGCCCGGACAAGGATCAGCGAAATCTCCCAGTAGTTCGCTGAATTCTCCTAACGTCATCCGATCAAGACGGTACAAGTCATAAGTCTCCATCTGACGAATCAAGCTGCTCGCATAGTTTATGTCTGTCGCCCATCTGCTGCCGATACGCATGGCAAATGTGTTGGCGTCCTTGACTCCCTCAATCAGATCGCTGTAAACCTCACTCAGCAGCTCTGCCCGGTCATCAATGGCCTCGGTATATGTGTGATACACACGGAATCCCGCGCGGATAGTGTAGCTCTCTCCGCTTTTTGTCTGCTCTCCGGTCTTCATATTCACTGAACCGGCAGGGCCTGTCCCCTTAATGCCAAACAAGTTGTTATACTGATATGCGAGGTAGGAGAGCCCCTGTCCCTCGTCTCCATATGGGCCGTAGATACCGAACCCGGACTCCTGTATGATCTGGGCAATAGTGACGGAAGCCGGATAGCCGTACTCATCCTGCACCTTGAGTGCGCCGATGATCATTTCCGGCGTGATAAAGGCCGGGATATTTTCCAGCGGCATATCGGTACTGTACTTGATCTTCTCACCCTGGTCAAGGAAAGCTTCCGATGGGTCATATGTACGCTCTTCATAGTACGCTTCCTTGCGGTTATCCCGGAAATATACCGGTACACTGGGTACTGCCTCCTCATCCGGAACCGGCGTCTCCACCTTGGGGACTTCCGGCTGAGACGTATCTGTCACAGGAGCCTCTGGAGTGGGTGTATCTGTCCCTGGATTTTCTGAATCAGGTGTACTCGTCCCCGGCTCTTCCGGATCAGGTGTACTCGTCCCCGGCTCTTCCGGATCAGGTG
>ERZ1090864.1526-NODE-1530-length-10367-cov-8.882467_pt1 | contig 10367 bp, 14 predicted proteins | sample MGYA00478479_ERZ1090864 | MGnify/ENA primary metagenome ERZ1090864 (study PRJEB33644, sample SAMEA5815743) | chicken gut metagenome | biome: Chicken; feature: Gastrointestinal Tract; material: Caecum | place: Ireland | collected 2019-01-01 | study: A study of... | reverse complement strand
CCGACGAGAGCTACCACGGCATCACCTACGCCGAGCGGTTCGGCATGGGCGGCGCCTTCATCACCAAGGCCACCGCCCAGCTGATGCGGGACTTCGGCTGCACCCAAAGCCCCATCAACGCCTATATGATCAACCTTGGCCTGGAAAGCCTGCACGTCCGCATGGCCCGCCACTGCGAGAACGGCCAGGCCGTGGCCGAGTTTTTGGCCGGCCACCCCAAGATCGCCTACGTGGACTACTGCGGCCTGCCCGGCAACGCCTACCACGCGGCGGCCCAAAAATACCTGCCCAACGGCAGCTGCGGCGTGGTCAGCTTCGGCGTCAAGGGCGGGCGCGAGGCCGCCAAGGCTTTCATGGGCAACTTGAAGATCGCCGCCATCGAGACCCATGTGGCCGACGCCCGCACCTGCTGCCTGCACCCTGCCAGCACCACCCACCGCCAGATGAACGACGAGCAGCTGGCCGCCGCCGGCGTCAAGCCCGACCTGGTGCGCATGAGCTGCGGCCTGGAGGACAAGGCCGACCTGATCGCCGACATCGCCCAGGCGCTGGACAAGATCTAAAGACCGGGCGCATCCGCATTCTGCCCCAAACGCCGGCACGCTGTGCGCCATCCCCGGATAAAGGAGACCCCCGATGCCGCTTATCATCCCACGTGAACTGCCCGCCTACGAGGCGCTGGCCAACGAGAACGTCTTTGTCATGCGCAACGAGCGCGCCCAAAGCCAGGAGATCCGCCCGCTGCGCATCCTGATTTTGAACCTGATGCCCACCAAGATCGTCACCGAGACGCAGCTGGCCCGCCTGCTGGCCAACAGCCCGCTGCAGGTGCGCATCACCTTTTTGCAGACGGCCACCCACTCCACCACCCACACCCCTCAGGAGCACATGAAGGCCTTTTACAAGACCTTCGACGAGGTGAAAAACGAGCGGTACGACGGCATGATCATCACCGGCGCGCCGCTGGAGGATATGGACTACGAGCAGGTGGACTACTGGGACGAGCTGTGCGGCATCATGGACTTTTCCAAGACCAACGTCTACTCCACCATCCACCTGTGCTGGGGGGCGCTGGCCGGGCTGTACTATCATTTCGGCGTGCGCAAGGTGCACCTGCCGCAAAAGATGTTCGGTGTGTTCGAGCACCGGGTCACCCGGCCGTCCAACCCGCTGGTGCGCGGCTTTGACGAGGTGTTCTACGCCCCCCACAGCCGCTGGGCCGGCCTGAATGAGGACGACATTGCCGCCTGCCCGGACCTGCGGGTGCTGGCCCGCAGCGACGTGGCCGGGCCGATGCTGCTTTCCACCGATTCGGGGCGGCAGATCTTCGTCATCGGCCACCCGGAGTACGACAAGTACACGCTGGACGCCGAGTACCGCCGCGACCTGGCCCGCGGCAAGGACATCGCCGTGCCGGTCAACTATTACCCCGGCGACGACCCGGACAAACCGCCCATCTTCCGCTGGCGCGCCCACGGCCACCTGCTGTACACCAACTGGCTGAACTACTACGTCTACCAGAACACCCCCTACGACCTGGCGGAACTCCAGGCCCTGAAGGACAGCCGCCGCGGCGGCAAAGCAAACGACTGACCTTGCCTGTCCCGGCAGGCCGCCCCGGCACGGACGTTGACGCCTGTGCCGGGGCTTTTTGCATTTTTCTGCCGGGCAAAGGCATGGCCCGCCCCAAACCGGCCCCCATGTTGACCAAATAAACCTTGTACGATGGTGGAAAATTTGATATTTTAACCTGGGATGCTTTGGGCAAAATGGATTTTGCCGGCAAAGTACCCGTTGAAGTTACGGGAAAGGGTGTCTGTGCCGTGCGCGGGAGCAAAAAGGCCGCCGTCGGGCACGGCAAAACGTCTTTGGGGCCGCCGCAGCGTGGGCCGGGAAGAGCAAGGGAGCAAAATGCACAGGGAAGATTTCGAGGAATTTCGCAGGCAGCAGGCGGAGGAAGAGTTTTTCCGCCTGGCGGCGCTGGAGATCGAGAACGAGGAAAACGAAGAATTCTGGAAAGCCCAGGACCAGCCGGACCCGCCGCCGGAGGTCATGGAGCGGCTGCACGCCCATTTGCAGTCGGACATGCGGCGCGCCGGCCGCAAGACCCGCCGGCGCCGGGCGCTGAAACAGCTGGCCCAGATGGCAGCCTGCCTGGCGATCGTCTGCTGCGTGGGCTTTACGGGGGTCTACCTGACGGTGGACGCCGCCCGCACAGCGATCAACAATTTTGTTTTGGAGATGTTTGAGGGGAATGCACTTGTTTGGACGGAGGAAACCAGTGGAAGCGAAGGAGTTACGCTGCCGGATTACTGGGATGGGCCTTTTGATGTAATGTGGGTGCCGGAACGATATATAAATGTCATGGCAAACAATTTAGAAGATAGTTGGCAACTATATTATTACACTGCTGATAGAGAAATGCTAACTATTACAGTATGGTCTGTTAACGCACTTCCCAATGTAGATATGGAGGGAATGCAGCTAGTTGATGAAAAAATGATACAGAGTGGGCAAGCCATGATTTACAATAAAGAAGGACAAAATGCACATATGCTTTTGTGGACGGTCAATGATTACATTGTGCAGGTAGTAGGTAACGCAACTGCAGAAGAAATTGAAAAAATTGCAGAAAATTTTTTGTTTTGAGTGTTGCGTTTTTCGGGTTTTCGCTCTCTAAGATAGTGTTCGGCAATTCGGCCCAATACTGTCAAAAGAGAGGAAGATCAAAAAATGAAGCGATGGATAGCAGTGCTGCTCTCGGTGTGCATGCTGGGATGCTGCTTCTCAGTAAATGTGTGCGCTGATGAAGCAATGCCCGGCGGCGTGATCGAGGCACGTTTTTCGGATTTTGCGAATGTCTATGCGACGATGACCTATAATTCGAGCACAGGAATTTGCCATGTGGAAGGCGGAGCTGTTACATACAACGGCAATAACTGGGTAGAGTTGACAATAACAGTTGAGCAATATACCACAGCGAACGGATTTCAGCCAGTAGAAGGTCTTTCGTGGAGTGCATCGGATTATGCGGGGACCGGAACGCAGGCAAACCGTGATTTGAGCCGCGGTACTTATCGCGCCCACACAGTAGCCAAATGCTATCGAAACGGCGTTCTGCTTGAAACCGTCGAGGCGTACAGTGCAAACGTCACGGTGCCGCGCCATTGAGCGCCATCCCGCACCAATCGCCCCAGCATAAATAAACTGAAAACACAACTATAAAAACAAAATAACCGCTTCCGCCTCAAACCCTGCCGCTGGCCTTTCCGCACCGGTCCCCCTATAACGCTCCCTCTGCGCGGCTTTCCGGCAACCATGCGGGCGGAAGCGAGGGAAAAGGAGATCGTTCACGATGGTCCTGTATCTGCCAGTGAAAGAACAGCTGCATCAGGATGAATTGGGCGACTACATTTCCTACGGTATCGCTGCCTGGAAACTGCCGGCATTGACGCGCAAGCCCTGCGCATTTGTCTCGGATGTCACACTGGACAAAAAGCAGGCGGCCCGCCTGTCCTGGCGGTGCACAGTCGGTCAGCTGGACCCCAGGCAGCTGATGGATGTGGTCGAGGATTTCATTTGACGCCCCGGCAAGCGCAGACGGCCGGGACCCCAACCCACCGGAACCACGGTGGGGGAAACATGCGGCCCGGTTTTCCGGCTCCGTCTGCGCCCAACGGGATACGGCCTGCCGCATGGCTTTGCCGTGCGGCCCCGCAGGCGGGCGGCGTGCCCGCCTTTTACACCCAAAACTCTGCCGATATGCCGAACCGATGGCGCCTGCATTTTGCCGGGCGCCATCTTCTGTTGGCGGCCCCGCCGATAAGCGCAGCCGCTATCATGGCAGGCAAACTGCGCTATTTGGTAAACATTGAGAAATAGCGGCTAAAACACACTTATTTTGTCAAAATTTACATTATAAATCTGGTGCTGTGCGGGACAATTTTGGTACTTTATCCTTAGGGGTGCTGTACCATGCAAAAACAAGACCATACGCAGGAACTGATCATACTTGGCAAACGGATCCAACAGTTCCGCCGGGAGAGCGGTCTGACCCAGGAGGATGTGGCGGACGCGATGGGATGCTCGGTCACCTACATCAGCAAACTGGAACGGGGCCGCGCATCCTGCAATTTAAGCCGGCTTCTGACTTTGGCCAACGTGCTGCAGTGCGATGCGGCGGAGCTGCTGTTCGGTGTGAACCGCGGCAGTCCCGATTATCTTTACCCGGAGATCAGCCAGAGCGTCGGTGAGCTTTCGCCCAGCAGCAGGGAACTTGTCTGGCAGGTGATGACCTTGATCGAAAGCCGGACAGAGGAGGGGAACGACGAGCATGCCGTTCCGTGACTACCCGACAGACGAAGCAGAAATGGAACGCTTCTTTCGGTTTGCGGCGATCCATTTATACAAGTACGCCTGGCATTTGCTGAAAGACCCGGTGCAGGCCGAAGATGTTGTACAAAGCACATACGCTGCCATGATCCAGTATTTTGACAAGATCCGGGGCTTTGACAACAAACGCTTCCTTGCGTATGCCAAGAAAGAAATCGGCCACCAGTGCGGGCTGCTGCACAAAAAGCAGGAGCGCATCGTGCTGGAAGAGGACCTTCCCTCCGGTGGCGACGTCCCGCAGGCGGCGGTGGTCGATTTTGTCGAGCGGGAGCTGACCCGCGAGGAACTGCGCAGCTGCATCCGGGAATTGCCGCCGCGCTACCGGGAAGTGCTGCGGCTGAAATATTTCGAAAACTGTACCAGCGAGCAGATCGGCCGCGCCATGGGCCTGCCCGCCAATCAGGTCCGTGTTCTGCTGACAAGGGCGCGCACCCGGCTGAAACAGATCTACCAGCGCCGCATCCGCGGCGAGGAGGCGGACGGCGCACCGCACAAGTAGCGCACGGCCGGGCCGGGCTTGTTCCCGTGCGCCATTGCCCGGTCACACACCCGACACCAGGCGCCGCAGGGCGGCGGTCTGCGCGGCATTTCGGCGGCGTTCCCTTTCGGCCTTTTCGGGCCTTTATCAGAATACGTAAAATTTTAGAAAAAAACTGCTTGACAAGCGGCGGACCGACTGCTATAATAGACCATGCTGATTGCAAGACCGCCGGCGTATCCGGGTGTAGCGCAGTTTGGTAGCGCGCTTGAATGGGGTTCAAGAGGCCGTGAGTTCGACTCTCGCCACTCGGACCAGATTGCCGGGCTGGAAGAATCAGCGGAGAACCGCCTAAACTTCGGTGTTAGGCGGTTTTTTCTTTGTTTTGATTTGCATCTCTTTGTTTCTGTATGTCTCCAAAAAGTGATGCAAACGGGCATTTATGATGCAAAAGTGATGCCGTTTTCTGCCAAAACAGAGAAAGTGGTGCCCAAATTTCTGGCCAGGTCATAAAAGCCTGTCGAGTTTCTCTCTGGCGCTTGCAATCATGCCGGGCTTGAGGGCCATGTACACCTCGTGGATCATCTTGGCGTTGGCGTGTCCCACGATTTGGATGGCAATTTCCTCCGGCACATCGGCCACCGCCAGCAGGCAGACATACTCGTGGCGGAACTGATGCCCGCAAACAGGGACGGACCAGTCTGTGTAAGCGATTCTCTCGTCGCGGCCGCGCCTGTGGATTCGCTTGGTGCGCTGGACTGGCACCGCCACATTGTACTTGCGCCAAAAGCGTTCCCACATGCGGCGGTACTTGCTGGCGGTCACCGGTTCCGGTCCCAGGCCAATGATATAGGTGCTTTTGGGATACTTCCGGTACGGCTGCAGTGCGCTGGACAGCAGCTGGAGCAACGGAATCGTGCGGATACCGGCTGGTGTCTTGGTATAGTCGCGCAGTACGGGTGCATTGCCCTGGTATTCCACCGATTTGGTGATGTGGATGACCCTTTCCTCAAAGTCGATGTCGCGCAGCTGCAGGGCGCACATTTCGCCCTTCCGCTCCCCGGTGCATAGGTAAGCGACCGGCAGCAGGGCGTCCGGGTCGTCTGCATGCGCTTTGACGATCTGGATCTGTTCCTCGGTGGGCGGCAGGCGCTTGCCGCGTTGCAGCCCGCGTGGCATTTTGGTCTCGCGGGCAGGATTGACATCTCCCCGCCACTGCGGGCTGTCAATCCACAGCTGGTAGATGTTGTTGATGACGGTTTTCTGGTTGGACACCGTGGTGGCTGCCATGGTGTTGAGCGGCGGCGAACGCAGGAAGGTGGCAATCATCCAGGGCTCGATCTCGCGCATGCGATACCCGGCAAAGTGTTCGCGGGCACGCTTGATGCAGGGGATATAGGCTTTCAAGGTGCCGTGCCTGCGGGTCGCGGTGATGTCGGCCAGGTATTCGTCGGCAATCACCTCAAACAGGGGACCGAGGTCTTTTTCTTCCTGGGCGGCGCGCTGCTCCTCGCGGTACTGCTCTTTGGCCGCTTCGACCTTCTGCCAGACTTCGTCCGGCGTGGGGGCAGTGAAGAAACGCCGTTTGTCGCCTATCCACTCCGCCCTCTGCCAAGAGCCGTTGGACCGGCGTACCAGGCCTTCTGTCTTTTTCTTTTTGGGCATAAAATTCCACCTCCGTATGGGTATGACTTGCCAAGCCTGCCCCGGAGGTGGTACAATACAGGTGTTGGGTCTGTTTTGTCCCTCAAGGGCAAGCTGATCTATTTCAAACGCTCTGCCGGTTGCCGCCGGCAGGGCGTTTTTGTTATGTGTCTTTGTGTTGCTCCAACAGCTGCTGCACTTCCCGGTCAAAGTCGGAAACAATGGGCTGCGTTTTGTTGAAGGCGTCGTACTCAGCCTCTGCTTTGGCCAGCGCCTGCCGGCGGCTGATCTTCCCCTTATCTGGAAGGATCTCATACCGGCGGAAGGAGAGAAACTCGTTGACACTGGCGGCAAATTCCTCCATCGTGAAGGTATTCTCCCGCTCGATCAAATCTTCTATATAATCGAAGTAGCCGGTCACAGCACGCTCCAGCTGCCGGATCTGCCTGGCGTCCAGATAATTCTTGGCGACACCGACGTCAGATTTCAGGATGCGGCCATCCGGGGCGTTCTTCCAGGTTTGCAGGCCCATGTGGTCCCTGGCACGGTCGGCCCTGCTATAAATGATCTCGGCCGCCGTCTGCCCGGTGATGGCATAGTGGAACTTGTTCTGAACCATTGCATAGAACTCGTGGGTGATGGCGGCGTCCTTGTCGTAGTCGATGCTGCATTCGGCAAAAATGTCCGTGACCTGCTGCCAGATGCGGCGTTCGCTGGCGCGGATGGAACGGACACGCTCCAGCAATTCTCGGAAATAGTCCTTGCCAAAGGCGGTTTTGCCCTGCTTCAATCGATCGTCGTCCAAGACAAAGCCTTTGGTGATGTACTCCTTCAGTACGCCAGTGGCCCAGATGCGGAACTGTGTGGCCCGGCGGGAATTGACGCGATAGCCCACCGAGATGATGGCGTCCAGGTTGTAGAACTGTGTGAGATAGTTCTTTCCATCGGAAGCAGTTGCCGAGATTTTCTCGGTAACTGCTTTTTTCTCCAATTCGCCATCTGCAAAGATATTTTTCAGGTGGAGGGAGATGTTGTCGGTGGAACAATCAAACAGTTCTGCCATCGCCTTCTGCGTCAGCCAGATAGTTTCATCCTTGATCACAGCGTGGACCGAGATGTTTTCATCTGCTGACTGGTACAGCAGAAACTGAAAGTCAGAAGGCATAGAAATATCCTTTCCTTCGCGCTGCCGGTTGCTGACGGCAAGACGGTTTTTTGTTTATGTAGGGTTAAGCAATTGGATTTCAGCCATAGCACCGCTTGCATGGTTCATAGTCGCGGGCTTGAGCATCGGAAAGAGAAATCTCCACAGGATTGCTCATGTTGCTGCATCCAGAATAGCTATGGTACTTTTTGCCATTGCCGCTACCTGCGATCCAAACCATAGTCTCTTGAGGTGTGGGAACCGGAGTTTCTTCCGATTCGGGCGCTGGAGTGGTGGCGGGTGACTCTGATGTTATAGCGCCCGTGGTTCCCTCAGAATCGGGAACAGGAGAAATTTCCGGGGAGACTGTGGGGGCCGGTGTCGGTGTGGGTGTAACTTCAGGAGAAGGTGTAGGCGTTGGCTCAGGTGTTGACGTAGCAGAAGGAAGTGGCGTTGCAGTCACGATTGGTGCAGGTGTCGGAGTTGCCTGGATATCTGCCTGAGCGGGAGCAGTCAGGGGAATGCTATAAAAGAATAAGGCCAAGACAAAGAGGATGCCGGCAATGATAGCGTTAGCTTTTTGGCCAAACGGCAATATCCGCTGCAGAAAACTCTGCCATGGTGCAATAGGAAGAAGCAACAGCCCGGCAGCCAGGCAAAGAATGCCGGTTAAGCTGATAAAAAACGCGAAAAAACATAGAATTAGAAAAACTGAGATGCCCCACATCAGGCATCCGCCTTTATTAGGATGCGGACCATCAGGCTTGGGAGTAGGAGTAGACGGAATCTTTTGCGAAACAGTGGGATGCGAACGTCTTTTCCGCGCACTATGATCCTCTACATAAGAAATCCCTGTGCCAGGAATGGAAGCGGTGGTGCGTGTACCACCGCCGGCCTTTTTGGTGTATCGAAACCATTTGCTGCCAACGCTCCAGCCGATTCCGCTTTTACTAAAGTTGATGCGGAACGGGCCAAAACTTTTGCTTTTGTGAAAACGAAAGCCCATAAAAACACGTCCTTTATAACCCACGGCACAGGCCGACAGCCTTGCCTTCAATGGTGACATCGTTCATTTCTTCCAGGCGGCGGATAATGGAAGGATAGCTCGGATTCTCCGGCCGCAGCTCAATATAATCCGGATGCAGGTATACATGCTTGAGGGTGGCTTCATCGCCGATGCGGACGGCGGCGATTTGTCCGTTTTCTACCTGCACGTCTTTGCGGATGGCGACCAGATCGCCGTCCTTGATGCGCGGCTCCATACTATCGCCCTCGCACATCAGGGTGAAGGTGGCGTGCCACGCGGTCGGGATGGAGACACGGCCCTCCAGGTTTTCCTCTGCAGTGATCGGCTTCCCGCAAGCGATGCGGCCGACGAGGGGAACCTGTTCCATTTCGGGGAGAGGGGAGAAGCCAGGCGGAATCTCCGATGTTTCGGATTTGCCGAGCAAATAATCAATGCTTGTGTCAAAGAATTTCGCCAGTTTGATCAGTGTTTCGGAATTCGGCTCACGAGTGCCCTTTTCATAGTTGACATAAGTAGTATAAGGCATCTCAAGTTTTGCGGCGGCTTCTTTCATTGATATTCCCATTCGAACCCGCAACTGAGAAATGCGGTTCAAGCGAACACCTTCTTTCTATCATTCGTTAGAATTATAATTACACAAATCGAGTAACAAGTCAATATAAATACCCGAATTGGGCAGTTTGCACAATTTGCAATTACGCAATTCGGGTATTGTTTTTCTTTGCAATTACCCGATTTGGGTATATCATCTTGGCAAGATACTCAAATTGGGTATCGGAGGAGGTGAGAAATGTGCCGTACCCGAATATCAATGCGGAGCGGGTGAGAATGGGACTTACTGTAGAAGACTTGGCTATTCGACTGGGGGTAACGCGCAAAACGGTTTACAACTGGATGGCACACGGGAAAATCCCCCAGTCCAAGCTGGAAATGATGGCGCAGATGTTCCACTGCTCTATTGACTATCTGCTGGAAACCAATAATTCCACGGCTGGCTAAAGGAGGTGAACAGGATGGAAAAAGGAAAAATCCCCACGGATGGCGACCGTGGGGAATACGAAATAGGCAGACTCAAGCACCAAATCAGAATCATGGCAATGGTCGATTTGGCACAAAGCTGCCTGTTAGTTGGGCTTGTTATCCATAAATTGAGCCGCCTGGGGATGGGACGGGTGCTGCCGGAGGCCGGAGTACGCACCGGAGCTGTGCCGTCGATGACGGCCTGCACCGCCTCCGGGCCGTAGCTGCCCCCCAGGGTGGAGCTCCGCCAGCGGGCAGGCCGGACAAAGCCGGGGAACTGGAACGAGAGGACGCCGCCCCGCCCGTGGATCACCTGGACGCCGGACGCCTCCAGCGCGGCGAGGAAGGCCGGAAGATCAGCGGGCCGCTCCGTCAGAATGGCATCGATGATGGACCGGAGTTGTTCTTTTTGAGAGGGGCGACGATCTCCGCCCAGCCATTGGCCATAGTGAAGATACTGGCCCTGACTGTGGAGTTTGGGATTTTGTATGACGGACAAATCATGCTCCAGACACACCCGGTCCGACAGGCGGCGCAGGGCGAAACTGGAGCCCAGGAAATTGCGGTACTTGCGGGAATAGTCCAGGGAAACGGCGTTGTAATAGATGTGGTGGAGTAGGGAAGCACCGCCTTGTCACATTGCTGTGGTAGGTTTGCGCCAC
>ERZ1090864.1516-NODE-1520-length-10417-cov-14.950396_pt1 | contig 10417 bp, 10 predicted proteins | sample MGYA00478479_ERZ1090864 | MGnify/ENA primary metagenome ERZ1090864 (study PRJEB33644, sample SAMEA5815743) | chicken gut metagenome | biome: Chicken; feature: Gastrointestinal Tract; material: Caecum | place: Ireland | collected 2019-01-01 | study: A study of... | reverse complement strand
GAGGTATTTTCTTTGGTCAACTCCTTGATTTAAATTATACAGGAAGCTTTGTTTTAAGATTATATCTATTACGCTTTGATCAGCGTAATGTTACTGAGGGGTTTGACGAAGCAGGCGAGCACGATGCTCTGCTCTTCCTCTTCCGGCGATATATGGGCTCTGCTCATCTTCTTAAACGTCTGGTATCTTCCGTCCGATATGCGGACTTTGCACACTCCGCATCCTCCTCCGAAACAGCCCATCTTTATAGGTCCTTTTCCTGTTCGGCGCATTGCCGCCAACAGGCTTTCATCCGGCCGGCAGAAAAAAGTTTCGCCTGTTGCCTCGTCTGTGATCCTGTAATCATCCATCCTTCTGCTCTCCTGCAGTTTTTATACCTTTTGAGTGAGCTGGTAAGCTACATCTATGATCATATCTTCCTGTCCGCCCACCATCTTGCGGCGCCCCAGTTCAACAAGAATATCCCTTGGATCAAGAGAGTATTTCTTTGCCGCATCATATACATGCAGCAGGAAACTGGAATAGACACCTGTGTATGCCAGCATAAGAGAGCCGTTGTCAATGGTCTGGGGCCGGAGCATGAGCGGTTCCACCACCTCGGCAGCCAGGTCCATAAGTCCATAGAAATCCACGCCTGTCTCGTATCCGTTCCGCTTCATGACGCCTGCCAGCACCTCGATCTGAGCGTTGCCCGCCCCGGCGCCGAGTCCACGGAGAGTTCCGTCCACAAAGTCCGCGCCACTCTGCACTGCGATCAGTGAGTTGGCGATCGCCAGTCCCATATTGTTGTGGGCATGGAAGCCCACAGGGATATTTACAGCCTCCCGCACAGCCGTGATGCGCGCCTTCACATCTTCAGGCATGAGATAACCGGCAGAATCAGCAAGATTAATGTAATCTGCTCCGTAGCTTTCCATTTTCTTTGCTTCTTCAACAATGCGCTCCACCGGCGCAGTATGTACCATCATCAGGAAACCGACCGCCATCATGTCCAGCTCTTTCGCGGCGTAGATATGTTCCGCGCTCACATCAGCCTCTGTCACATGAGTCGCCACACGCACTGCTTTTGCTCCGCATGCTTTTGCCTGCTTAAGATCGGCGATAGTGCCGATACCCGGGAGCAGCAGAACAGTCAGTCTGCCGTTTTTGATCTCTTTGGCAGCCGCCTCCATGAGTGTGAACTCATTGGTCTTGGAGAATCCGTAAGTGTAGCTGGAACCGCCCAGGCCATCGCCATGGGAAAGTTCGATGAGCGGTACGCTGCATTTATCCAGCCTTCCGGCAATCTGCGACACCTGTTCCTCTGTAAAGCTGTGGCGCACGGCATGACTGCCGTCCCGCATCGTAGTGTCTACAAAAGTAATCTTGCGCTCTGCCATTATCCCTTCCTCCCTTCTCTGAGCATACGCTCCGCGATCTTTTCGGCTGCTGCCACTGCCGCCGAATTGATGATGTCAAGGTTTCCGCTGTAAGCCGGGAGGAAGTCAGCCTGCCCTTCCACCTGCACAATGGCGGTCACCCTGTCACCTTCCATGGTGGGAGGAACGCGCAGTTTATATCCCGGGACGTAAGTCCTTACTTCATCTACCATTTTTTCTATTGCTTCGCGGATCTTGTCAAATCCCACGCTTGTATCTTTCACTTTCACGCTGATCGTATTGGTCATCATCAGTGGGGGTTCCGCGGGATTGAGCACGATGATCGCCTTCCCCTTATCCGCGCCGCCCACGACCTCAAGCGCCTTGCTGGTCGTCTCCGTAAACTCATCCATGTTGGCGCGGGTTCCCGGACCTGCGCTTTTACTGGAAATACATGCCACGATCTCAGCGTAGGCAGCTCCTGCCACCTGGGATACAGCGTATACCACAGGGATGGTTGCCTGCCCTCCGCAGGTCACCATATTGATGTCCGGCTCCTGCTGGAGCTGGTCAAGATTCACGACCGGCACGCAGTAAGGACCGATGGCTGCGGGCGTTAAGTCAATGGAAACGATGCCCTTCTCCCTGAGCTTAGGTCCGTTGAATTTCAGGTGTGCTGACGCGCTGGTGGCGTCAAAGGCAATACGGATGTCATCCTCCCGCACAACGCCGTCCACTCCTTCTATCGTTGTCTTTACGCCTTTGGATCTGGCACGGCGGATTCCCTCTGACTCTACGATTCCTGCCATCATTTCCATCTCCAGATATTTGCTGCGAAAGATCTTGTACATCAGATCGCTGCCGATATTTCCCGGTCCGATCACAGCGACTTTTATCCTGTCCATTCTATCCACCTCTCTATCCCATCACATTTCACATGATATTTCTCATACGAATTTTGCCGTTACCTTCCCCATCGGTCCGAAGTCCGCGGTGAACTCATCACCTTTCTCAGCTTCCGGGGCGGCTGAAAACGCGCCGGAGAGAATGACCTCGCCCTTTTTCAGGGTCACGCCATATCCCCACAGCCTGTTGGCAAGCCATGCCACAGCCTCCGCCGGATCTCCCAGCACTGCGGAACCTCTGCCTTCCCCCACTTTCTCACCGTTCTTTGTCAGTACCATGGGCACGCTGGGAAGATCCACTTCATCAAGAGACATCTTCTTCTCTCCCAGCACATATCTGCCGGAGGAGGCGTTGTCAGCCACTGTGTCTACCAGTTTGATCTTCCAGTCAGCCACCCGGCTGTCCACAATCTCAAAAGCAGCTACCACATAATCCGTAGCACGGCGCACATCGTCTGCCGTCACCTTCCCTCCTGTCAGGTCTGCCTTCAAGACAAAAGCAATCTCTCCTTCAATCTTAGGCTGCATGAGTTTATCTGTCTCCACTATACCGCCGGGACAGTCCATCGCCGCAAAAAGATGACCGTAATCCGGTTCATTTACGCCAAGCTGCTGCTGGATGCCTTCGGAGGTCAGACCGATCTTTTTTCCCGAGACCACATGCCCCGCCCGGACCGTGTGCTCCACGTTGGCAAGCTGGATCGCATAAGCATCGTCAATGTCAAGGCTTGCGTCTGTCTGGGTCAGGGGAGGGATGGCGTTCCGCGACGCCTCCGCTTCCCTGAGCATATCCGCGTATTTTTGTATATTTGTATTTTCCATGTGTTACCTCATTTCTATCTGTCTGCCAGCAGTACAGGAGGGAATATTTTCCTGTTTCATTGCTGCTGCCATCTTGTCAGGAACGCTTAAAGAACCACAGGAGCTGATCTGCGAAATCCTGGGTGTGCTCGATCTGTGACCAGTGTCCGCATTTTCCGAAGACATGCAGTTCCGCATTGGGAATGAGCTCCAGAAGCTTATAAGAGTTGCTCAGCGGGATCACACGATCTTCCCTGCCATGAATGATAAGCGTCTCATGAGGGATGTCGCGGATATACTGCTGGTTGCCCGCCATATCCTCCACGCCATTCTGCCGTGGAACCGGGAACATCTGTGAAAAGCTCTCCTGGAAACCGGGCTGGATGCTTCCCTGGTAGCGGGATTCTGCCAGTTCCGGAGTAGCAAAGGAATGGTCATATGTAAAGATTTCCAGCAGTTTTGCCATATTCGATGGTGACGGAGTGTAGCCCCATACCTGGTCAAGCCCATAAGTGATGGGGAAACTCACGCCCATAGCTCCCATGCAGACAAGCTTATTGACACGCTCAGGATATTTGACAGCCATGGAGAGCGCCAGCGCGCCGCCGAAGGAATTCCCCACCAGATTTGCCTTCTCAATGCCAAGCGCATCGAAGAGGTCAATGGTCTGCTGCACCCATACGTTCATGTTGTAGACCTGTCCCTCAACCCGCTCGGTATATCCAAAGCCTACCATATCCGGGGCGATCAGACGAAAGTCATCCTGCATGAGGGGGAACACTTTGTTCCAGTTTGCCCATGCGGTGACTCCGGGACCGGATCCATGTAAAAACACTACCGGAAATCCTTTTCCGAGGTCATGATAATTTGTCTTGAATGCTCCTGTCTGGATACTGTTTGCGATTTCAGGTCTTTTCTGTTCCATAATTCATCTCTCCTTTTCTTTTTTGTTATGTTTTAACCTGTATAGTTTCGCCCGGAAATGGGCTGTTATATCATTGAAATTCACTTCTGCGGCTGCCCATGGCATGGGATATTTCCCCTGCCGCCTGCTTGAGTCCGTTAATGATGTGCTCAAGCCGGTCACCGTAGATATTGCGGGCCTGACCGGAAATACTGAGCGCGTAACGGACTTTCCCGGTCCCATCCCATATGGGAACCGCCACGCATCGCAGACCATCCATGATCTCTCCGTCGTCTATGGCATAGCCGTTTTCCCTGACCTGTGCCAGCTCCTTCTCAAGTTTTGCCTGGGTTGTGATCGTGCGTTTTGTCATCGCCGGCAGTCCTTTTCGGGCTATGATACGCTTGAGCTGTGCCGGACTTTTCTGGGCCAGCAGCACCTTTCCGAGACCGCTGCAGTGCATCGGAAGCCTTACTCCTACCTCAGACATGATGCTGACTACCGAGTTTGCCACCAGCTTGTCAAGGTAGAGGATCTCTCCATCGTCCTCTGTACCAAGCTGTACTGTCTCACCAAATTCTCTGACAAGCCTCAGCATGACCGGACGTGCCGCGTCTTTTATGACCCAGGAGCGGGCCACCCTGTTTCCCAGTTCAAAAAGCCGGGTCCCCAGCCGGTAGTTGCTGTTTTCCAGAGACTGATCCACATAATGGAAATCACGAAGAGTGGCGAGCAGCCCATGTATTGTGCTTTTGGGCCAGCCGAGCCTCTGTGAAAGCTGTGACAGAGACATCTCAGTGTCTTCCTGAGCAAGCGCTTCTAGCAGCAAAATCGCCCGTTCCACTGATTTGATATGTGAGTTTCCGGTCTTAACAGGCTGGTCTTTTTTCATTTGTATCTCTCCTTTATTATGTTTTGAATATATCACACTCAATTTTGAGTGACAATACCATCTGTTCGGTATTACCGAATCTTTATTCGATAATACCGAATAATTTGGATCCTGTCAAATCCTCTGTTTTTATGTATGATCTATCCCTTCTCTCTCAACGTAAAAAGCCCTCTCCGGAGTACGAAAATCACCGGAGAGGGACTGGTGTCAGTTCAGCTTCACATTCATATAGTTGCGCCCTGACAATGTCTTGTTGAAGATCAGGAAGCAGAGTACAAGGATACATCCGATGATGAATCCGTAAAGATCAAAGGCCGCTGTAAGGATCAGGAGCATCAGTCTCATGAACTTCAGGGCATAGCCAAGTTCAAAATTCGGCTGGGTGTAATTTGCCACTGCCACGAATGCCATATATAACATCACCTCCGAGTTGAACCACCCGGACTGCACGGAAAACTCTCCCATGACAATACCCGCGATCACACTCAGGGGAGTGCTCAGCATGGTCGGCGTATTCATGGCGGCAAGCCTCAGTCCGTCAATAGACAGCTCCAGCAGGAGGAACTGGAAGATGAGGGGGATATTTACCGTATCCCGCACAGCAACGAACTCGAACGCCTCAGGCAGCCAGTCCTGATTCTGCATAAAGAGAAGATACAGCGGCGTAAAAAATACCGTGGCGATCGTGATCAGAGCTCTTGTCACCTTCAGGTATACAGCCGTTACAGTGGGAAAATAATAATCATTCGCCTCCTCGATCATGTCCAGGATGGAAGTGGGCAGGATCATGGCCGAAGGCGAGTTGTCTACCAGTATTACGACTTTCCCCTCGAGGAGACATGCGGCGGCAGTGTCCGGGCGCTCCGTAAACTTGAATTTGGGAAATGGGTTGAACCATTTCCTTTTGAACAGCGCCTCTGCAAGACTCTGCTGATTCATCCTCAGATCATCGACCTGAAGGCTCTCGATCCGGTTCTTCAGATTTTTCAGAAGCTCCGGGTCTACCCTGTCCTGCATATAGCACAGGGCGATATCCGTGCGGGAGGTCTGCCCCGCCTCTGTCATCTCCATCACAAGATGGGGATCGCGGATCCTCCTGCGCATAAGCGCTGTATTGAATACGATCGTCTCTACAAAACCGTCCCTTGAGCCGCGCAGGGATCTGTCCTTGTCCGGTTCGTCCACGCTCCGGGCAGGATAGGTACGGCAGTCTATGGCAATACACTCTTTGTAGCCGTCAATAAAGAGCACTGCCGGGCCTGAGAGGACATTTCTTATAACCTGGTCAAAATCTTCCAGTATATCCACCTCAACATAGGGCACGTTTTTCTGTATAAAGCCTTCCGCATCCTCCGGCATATCTTTTTCAGACACAGAAAGAAAGGAATCCATGATCTTCAACATTGCTTCATCCTTGATGAAGCCATCAATGTAGTAGAACACGGACGCCTTTCCTCCTATTTCCATCTCCCTCCGGATGATGTCAAAACTCTCTTTCACCGGAAGGATTTCATTCATATATCTTATATTTTCTTCAAAGGAAGCGCTGAGCTTTTTACTGTTTTTCTCTAACATAAGACCTGTTCCCCTTTTCTGCCGAAAGGCAACAATATTTTCTATGGTTAGATTGCCCTTTTCTTCCCTGATTATGCAGAATCCTACTGATTTTCCTCCTCTGATTCCAGATAACCCGCTTTTTTCATCTTCTCAATGACCTGCGCCTGCCTCTGGCGTGCGAGCTCCGGACTTGCCTGAGGATTATAATTTGAAGGCGCGTTCGGGATTCCCGCCAGCATGGTACATTCGTCAAAATTCATCTCCGACGGCAGCTTCCCGAAATATCCGATGGAAGCATCTCCCACGCAATAATAATTGTTCCCGAAAAAGATAGAATTTACATACAGTTCAAGGATTTTGTCTTTATCCAGTACAGCTTCTATCTTAAATGCCATGAACATCTCCGCGATCTTCCGCACGATCTTTTTATCCTGGGTAAAATACTGGTTTTTGGCAAGCTGCTGGGTGATCGTGCTGCCGCCCTCCACATAAGCTCCCGCCCTGATATTATTTACAAGAGCCCTTCCGATCGCGATGGGATCGATCCCCGGATGGCTGTAAAATCTTTTGTCCTCCACTGACAGCACCGCGTCAATATATGTCTGGGGTAGCGAATCCAGCGCCGTATAGTTATCAATGGACTCTATCTCTGCCGCCATCTCTTCTACACTCTTTGCCTCCAGCGCCTTCCTGTAATCGGTATAGCCCTGGTAAGTGAGTATTCCTCCAATGATCAGTATGCATAAAAAAATGAAAGAACACAGACGTTTGATCCATTTCATACTGTATGTTTCCTGCCTTTCGTACTTTTCCGTCCGCCTTTTCGGCTGCCGGCGGCGCTTTCTCTCATGTTTCAGGTACAGTATATAAGATCCGCCTGTATTCTTCCATCACATTTCCTTACGTTTTCCATAGTACGGCTTACATTTCTGTAAGCTCTACGCTGTCGTACTTCCAAATCCGCCGTTTCTTATCCCTGTCGCGTCATCATCCACCGTGATCCCATATTCCACGAAGATTCCCTGCATGAATCCCTCCCCTGCCCTGATCTCCACAGTTTTCCCTTCATTGCTGTCATTGGTGATCTTGGAAAAAATATGGCCCTCATTGTCAGAATAATAATAATCGCTGTCAATGATCCCGACCGTGTTGTTGAGCTGGAGCCGGAACTTAAATCCAAGCCCGCTCCTCGGGTAGCATTTGAGCACCCATTCCGGCTCCATCCATACCCGGATTCCGGTAGGGACTTTCACGGTTTCCCCCGGAGCAAGAGTCAGACGCACAGGGGCAAAAAAGTCATATCCCGCGCTGCCAGCAGTGGCGCGTTTCGGGAGCTTTATCCCATCATATATTTCCCGGATCCCTTCCTCCTCTGCTGACCCGAACGTGTCTGTCCACCCTTCCCGGAACTGCTCCAGGCTCACTTTTTCAAATCTCGCTATCCTCTTCATCCATTCTCTCCTCTTCTCTCTCACCGGGTTCCTATGATGCAGGCCGGCGGAACATTTCCGACTCGTCCAGCACGCGGATGATCTCCCGGATCATCCTTTCGTCCACCACGAGGGCCATCCTGACATAGCCTTCTCCGCCTCTTCCAAAGGCGCTTCCCGGCGTCACTATCACCCCGGTTTTCTCCATCAGCTTCATACAGAAATCCACGGATGACCCATAGCCTTCCGGGATCTTTGCCCACACGAACATAGTTCCCTGGCTGTCCGGCACGTTCCATCCTATTCCCCGCAGCCCGCCGCACAGCGCCCGGCTGCGCGCCGCGTACTGCCGCCTCTGCTCCTCGATAAAATCATCCGGTCCTGTCAGAGCCGCGATCGCCGCATACTGCACCGGATAAAAGATGCCATAATCAATCTGCGACCGGAGCAGCCTGAACCGGCGGATGATGTCCTTATTTCCCACCACAAAAGAGATCCTGGCCCCTGTCAGATTATAGGACTTTGAAAGAGAATAGAACTCCACGCCCACGTCCTTTGCCCCCTCAAATGAAAGAAAGGATCTGCCTGGCTTTTCCATAAATGTTATATCGGAATATGCATTGTCATGGACGATAATGATATCATGCTTTTTCGCAAACGCAATGAGCTTTTCATAAAACTCATCCGGCGCGCAGACGCAGACCGGATTGAGCGGATAAGAAACCATCATATATTTTGTTCTTTTGAGTGTTTCCATGGAGATGCTGTCCAAGTCCGGCAGATAGCCGTTCTTCTCTTCTATGGTATAATACCGCACCTGTGCCCGGGCCATGATCCCGCTCATTTCAAACATGGGATATCCGGGATCCGGTACAAGGACCACATCGCCGGGATCGCAGAATACCATCCCGATATGGGCCATCGCTTCCTGGGAACCATAGACGGACATGATCTCGTCTGTGTCCACATGTACCCCAAAACGTTTCTCGTACCGATACTGCACGGCCTTGAGAAGTTCCGGCAGGTCTGCCAGGGAATATTTGTAGTTCTCCGCCTTCCCGCAGGCCTCCTGCATCGCCTTCATCACATGAGGAGCCGGCTGAAAATCCGGCGTTCCCACGGAAAGGTTGTATACCGTTCTCCCGGCGCGCAGGAGTTCTTCCTTCTTCTCATTTAAAGCGCCGAATATCCCCGGCTTAAAGTCGTTGATCAAACTTGAAAAATGATGGGCGTCCACTTATGAGTCCCTCCTCTTTATAATCTTATTATATAATTGTCATGACATTATTCAAGTATTTTAAAGAATAGCACCTTTATGGTGCTACCTCTTGCATATTCATAGTCTGTCTGTATTCTGCCGCTATCGGTATCTTTGTAAACTGTACCGTATCATTGTAATTCTCTTTTACAATCTTTTCAATTTCATCAATATTCACATTGTAAAATTCTTTTCTTGGATTAACCTTATTAACCGCCTTATCTGCAAAATGACTATGTAATATTGTTTCAAGTTCTGGTGCATCACTACTAAATATCATGGCATGAACGTCAAATTCAAACGGAACAGAAGCACTGCTCAACTCATGTATTCTATCCATAGGCTCTAATCTTCGTGTCATTCCTATTTTATATATTCCCTCTCCAAAAGAACCAATGTTAGAAATAATATACACAAATCCCGCTTTTGCATTTGCTTCTCTTTCAAGGACTATTTTCTTGTCTCCCTCAAGTAATTTTATCTTTTCTTCTAACTCCTTGATTTTGTCTATATAAAGTTGTTTCTCTGCGTCAATCTGCGTCTTTTGCAGATACTTCATAAGACGATTTACTTCTCCTAAATGTTGTTGAAGGTCTTTTTCTATTTTCTTTTTCTGTTCTTCAATCTCTCTCTGCGCTTTTGCCTCTTCAATCATCTGTTCCTTAATCGATCTTTGAATATCTTTTTCTTGCTGATATTTCAATTCGTAGGTATATACAAGTGTTATCTGCTCTAGTTTTAACTCAAGCAAATCTTTTCTTAAAGAAGCGGAATCGACCAAATATAACTTGTTTATTGTTTCAAACGAGTTTTGTATCTGCTTTCTCGCTCTATCAATATTTTTTAGAGAAACATTCATCATAATATTGTCGCACTCTGAATTAAAAGTACGCAACATTTGTCGAATTATTCTATCTTCTGTTTTTCTTGTTCGACCATATTGATTCTGTATTACAACATCTCTTCCATGCTGTCTTAATTCTCTTTCTTTTTGCTTTAACAAAGTGAGTTTATTTTTACAATCCTGAGAAGTAATTTTACTATAATCAGAAAAGTCGTAATATTTTTTAATCAGTTCATTGTTAAGTATCTCTATTTCTTCCTTTATTGTCAAAAGTTCGCTTTCAACACTTTTCTTTTGTGTCTCCAAATCTTTTGTTGCTTCGACTATTTCTTTTTTTGCCTCTTCCTTTTCTGATAAAAAATCATATTTTCTTGAAAAAGAAAATTCTATTTTGTCACTTTCACTTATTTTCAATATAGTTTTTTCTGAAATGTCTAAATTTTTATATTTATCTATCCACCCATAATC
>ERZ1090864.1514-NODE-1518-length-10429-cov-16.612493_pt1 | contig 10429 bp, 5 predicted proteins | sample MGYA00478479_ERZ1090864 | MGnify/ENA primary metagenome ERZ1090864 (study PRJEB33644, sample SAMEA5815743) | chicken gut metagenome | biome: Chicken; feature: Gastrointestinal Tract; material: Caecum | place: Ireland | collected 2019-01-01 | study: A study of... | reverse complement strand
ATAGAGCGTCTGGCTACGGACCAGAAGGTCGGGAGTTCGAATCTTCTATCGCACGGAAAAAAGACATCTCTGTGCAAGGGATGTCTTTTTACATTTATCTTGTCCGCTTTTTTCTTTTCAGGCTATCCGTTCAATTGTCATTGTTTGATTCAATTGTCATTGTTTGATTCAACTGCCATTATTTATACAGCCAAAAGCGCCAGCAGCCTTATGCTGCCAGCGCTCTTTTTTGTCTGTCTCCGGTCTGCAAGCCCGTCCGTTACATAGCTTCCGTTTCTCGGTCAGTCTGCTTTATTTTCGTTTCTTTCTTATGATGATCACCGCCGCCGCGACTGCAACACACAGGATAAGCACTACGATCACAGGAACCATACTTTGTGTATCGCCTGTGTTTACAGCAACGTTGCTTACATTGCTCACATTGCCGCCTGTCGTCATAAGCCCAAGTTCCGCCTGTTCAAACGCCTGCCTGAGCTGCGCGAACTGAGCCGCGCTCAGATTTGATACATCCGCATTTTTCAGCGCGTTGTAAGCGGCCATGTATGCCCGGTAAGACTCTGCCGTGTAGCCGGTCTCCGGTCTGAGTGTAATTCCGTTGACATAATCCTGCACGCCTGTCGCACGCGGTTCAAGGGTGCGGATCGCGTTTTCGATCGCCTGCGCTGTTGCCGCTACGTCTGCAGCGCTTCCGGACCTCAGGAGCGCGTCTGTCCCTCCGAGCAGATCAGTCAGCGCTTTGTAGGATGATGTTGTGAACTGCTCCGGATTGACATTCTGAGCCGCCGTGATCTGCGCTTTCAGCGCTTCAACATTGACCAGAGCGTTCATGGCATCCTGGATCTGCTGAATGTAGCTGTCAGCCTGATTTGCTTTTGCCTCTTCCACAATACTGGCAAGAGCGTTAAAGGAATCTGTTGTATATCTGTCCGCGCTTCCTGCCGCGTTCAGAATGGCTTCGGCAGATTGGATCGCTTCATCAAGGGTGATATCCGGCTTCAGCACTGGTGTATTATTTGTGATATTCGTCACCGCATTATTTACCTCTGCCTGCGTTCCGGCGTCAAGAAGTGCTTTTCCTGCATTGACAGCGTTTTCATAAGCTGTCCAGCTCTCGGTTGTATACAAGTCTTTATTTGCTGTCAGGCTTTCATATTTATTGATCTCCGCTTTCAGCTCTGACACATCAACCAGTCCTTCGACCGCTGCCTGGTAAGCTGCTCTCAGATCAATAAATTCCTGAGGATTTACACGATCTGTGCCCGCTGTCTCTGCCGCCTTGTCCTCAGCGGCCATGTTGTCGATAGCTGTCTTCGCGTCTGTCAGCGCCTGATAGCTTGCTGTCGTATAATTGTCCGGCATGATGGCGTTATAAGTGAGGGTCGCCACTTCTGCAAGCTCGCGGTTTCTTGTGGAGTAAACGAGTCCGTTCTGAGCGGCTTCCACGTTCGCTGCCAGTGTATCTGCCTCTGACTGTGACAGATTGTCCGCATTTTCCAGCGCTTTCGCAAGATTGTTAATGGCATTCTCATAAGCGCTGTATGATACATTTGTGTAGATGTTATTGTCATTACCTGCCATGCCATCCACAAGCGCCTGTAGTTCCGTTATATTAAGCGCCTTCTGCACTGCATTGTTAATTGCTGATGTAAGTGCTGCAAACACGGAATCCACGATCGTCTGGCTCGCATTTTCATTCTCGTAAACTTCCTGAGCGGCTGCTTTTGCCTTCTCGTATGCAGCAATGCTGTCTGTTGTCCATGAGGAAGTATCCGGTCCATTCTCAAGCGCTTCACCAAGCTCATCTTTATTTGCCGGCGTCACCGCTGTCTTAGATGCGACAACCTCTGCGATCTCAGGTATCACATCTTCCCATGTGACAGTAATGCTCTTCAAAGTCTTGCCATCCGGCACGATAAACTCGTTAACCGCCTGACTCAGCGTACCTAATTTCGCTTCACCATTCTCGTCAATGTATGAAGCCGTTACTGTTGCACTGGAAATCTGACCAAGCTGCACCAGACGGATGGATGTCACCCCTTCCGGATCTGAAATCCTGTAGGTGAAAGAGCTGTTTTTCTCTGAGGATTTATAAACGGTACTGTAATCTCCATCCAGCATATTGGATGGGATCTTATCGTTTTCTTCGACTGCCTCAGAGATGATGTCTTTGTTCACTTCAGCGGAAATATACGCTCCGCCATTGATCTGTATTTCACTGAAGCCTGCCCACCTGTGACTGTATGTGCTCTGCGGCGTCACGCGGATATATCTGCCGGATACATTCAGATCCACAGCTTCAGCATACATATAGCCTGGATTACTGCTGTCGTGTATCAGATATGCAGCGTCTTTCGCAGTACTTTCGTTCCATGTATTATCTGTCACCGTCTCTCCGACGTGGAGCACTTCCTGCCAATCATTCTGTCCATCCACAGACACTTCGAAAACTGCGTCCCTCAGGTAATTCAACTGGGTCTCAATGATATAATAGCGAATGGAATCAAAGTCGATCACCCGCCCGAGGTCAAACGTGATATGGAGCCCCTGATTCTGAAGCCCTGTGATCATACCAAGAGTGGAAAGATTCCCATCGAACACATTTCCCACTGTTCCGGCAGTCCTCATATCCTGCTCTGTATCGTTGTTTCCAAAGTCACTCTGTACGGTTATCTCACCAACATACTCATAGGATACTTCAAACTGCTCAAGTGCGACTGATATACTGTCCGCGCTGCTGACCATGCGGACATATCTTGCGTCGACCAGATCGCTGCCTGAGGTATAGTCAGACCATTCGATACCATTCATCGATGTCTGGAGTTTTATATTTTCCGGCAGTACGGATGTGGAAACACTTGTAACAGACTTGATGTTTACAAGGTCGACGCCGATATAATCACCGTTATTCAAAACAGCGGTCCCAGATGTCAGAGATACTTTTCCTTCCTCAGCATCAGAGCCGATGCTCGTCTCAACGTTTGTGTACAGATTTTCTGTACTTCCTGACTGCGGAAGCGCCTGCTCTACTGTAAATTCAGAGAATTTTCCCCACTGTCCTCTCTGTTCCAGGTTTCGGATCCGGATATAGCGTGCCGTAATGCCGGTAAGATCTATATCTAAAATATCTTTTCCACTGTCAACACCTGTATATTCCCTATACTCTTCTGAGACCGGAGTCCAATTTTCATTGTCTACCGATGTCTCTATCGCATATTTGACAATCTTATTGTTATCTCCTGCCCCTACGACAATGTGTGCGCTTTTAAGTTCAGCTACCGTGCCAAAATCATATCCCAGATAATCATCCACCATAAAATCATCGCCTGTAGAATTGCCAGATCCATCCGGGTCATACCAAACAAAAGTATTTTCATTACCATCGTACAGATTTGACTCAACATACGTTGAATGTACTGTCCACCGATCTGTCTTAATGATATTATACTGGATAGGCGTGGAGGTACCCTCATCTGCTGTCTCTACTCTGAACTCCCCTACGCGCCACCACTTACTCACTCCGGTATTATTTAAGATACGGACTGCTGTTGTTGTTATGTTTTCATCAGCAAGGTCAAAAGTCTGGACCGTTGCATTTGTCACATTCGCGACCGTCTGCCATTCTTCATTGCTATCCAGATACTGAAGTGAACCATTTATGATTACATCTCCAGAAGCACTGCCGCCCTGTGCAAAGTGTACGGACTGAAGTTTGTGTGCCTCGCTGAACGTATACTGCAGATATGATCCTTCCGGTAATTTATCCTTGTCAGCTCCGCTGCTTACAGAAAGCCAAACCTCCGAAGCGCTTGCATTACCGTTGCTGCCATCACTTAACACGTCCCATGCCGTACTGTTCATACGGTCACGGTTCGTTGAATACTCACCTGTCACCTCTGTTCCAGGTCCCTGAGCCGTATTTCGATTAACCTGAATCTCATACACATCCAGGTAAGAGTCTTCCGGATTGCCAGCCGTAGCAATCAGACGGATTCCCATTGCCTGGAAATTCTCCGGAAGATTCTCACTGCTGACAGTGACATCAAACCATTCATCTTTTAAGACAGTAAACTGATTATCCATATTTCCGGTCAGAGGAATATCCTGCCAGTTCTGCCCATCCATCGTGTACTGAAATTTTGAATAGTAGAAATGATTTTTTCCATTTCCAAGACGGAACCGAAAATCATTGATATCGATCACTTTATTGTAAAGCACTCCGATATAATCATGTTTATATATATAATTCGGAGTACGATAGCTGGCGAATGTCCCATCATTCCCATCAAAAATTACATCTGTTCCGTTAACCGGGCTGTCTGTTCTGTTTGTAGTAATAGTTTGGATCACGGCATCCGGGTTCATTGATATCTCAGCGTACTTGGAAACATACTCCGCAACCGCCTGAATAAATGGTACGATATGCTGTACTCCTACTTCCGCATACTCGTTGTGATCAACATACCAAAATGCATGTGTCTTAGAGTTGTCAAACGCAGTCTTCCCTTCCGTATTATACTGAATGATCTCCGTCGTATTATTATTTATTACGGCTTTGACACCGTTTAGATACGCGATTGCCGCATCTGTTGTATCATCCCAGCAGTCCAGCCAATAAATGATCTGTTCGCTGATATTGGCATCTCCTGCCTGTGCTTCATATATATCTGCTGCATTCTGAAGGACTTTAAACTCTTCGATAAGTGAATCCACATCCGCCTCTGTAACTGTCCGATTGTTCAGTTTTTCTCTAAACGCTGTAAGCTTCGGAGCCAGTTCAACAGATTCCTGAAGAGCAGTTACCCTGCTGTCCATAGCCTGGTTTATCATATGCTTTGACAACTCCCGAAGGGCATTGGAAGCCTGTGTCTCGATTGCCGAGTTATGATCCACATACTTAAAGGAATCATTCCATGCCTGGTCTGCTTCCGCCTCGCTCTCCCAGATGTTCCATGAATAACATGCGTTGCCGAATATAGCCACTTTACTCGGCTCAGACTGCTGCATCGGATTCAGCATGATTCCCTGAATATTGGCCGGGTTCACACCCGGATGGAGGAAGGTCGTATACCCGCCCATGATTAGATGCTTTTTAGAGTTATCTGTACACGGCCAGTTGATCCACATGAACGGACCTCTGCCAACATTACTTGTAAACGTGCTTGTGAAACTGTCTGTAACTTCGCCCCATACTCTTCCGCCAGTCATGACGATCTGTACATTTTCCGGAGCATTTTTCAGCACCTGGAGTTCAGCGGTGCTTCCGTTGCCCATATAGTCATATGGAACATACGGCACCACAGTCTTCATATCCGGATATTCTGCCTTAACCTCCGTCTCAAGCCAGTCTGTGACATCATTGATCAACCTTAATCCATTTTCTCCACCTGGGTTCCAGAAATCATCTGCCAAAATCGCGATCTGACGGACACCCGCATCAATGACCTGTTTGAATTTTTCTTTCAATGTCCCAAGGTCAGTTTCATAGTTGCCGTCAAAGCGCAAATGGTTTGACGCACTTGGAAATGGATGAAGTGCATAAACAAATCGGCATTTGGAAGCATTTCCCGCTTCCGCCAATGGCCTGATGAGGCTCTCAATCTCTTCCGGTGTATATAATTCATTCCAGTTTGTCCTATGCTTCGCATCGTCCTTAGGCGCATAGAAATATGCATTCAGCTTATAATATCCGCCCCATGTCATCAGGTTAATCCTATCCTGCGTGGACCACGGATTACCATAATACCCCTCAATAAAACCACGGCTCGCCACGTCCGCCCAGTCCTCGATGTGGAAATTGCTGATCGTATAGCTGTCCATCTGCTTCAGGATATGGTACAGCGTAGTCAGCCCATAGAAGCTGGCATCCGTATCCGCGCCAAGCACTGTGATAACACTATCTTTACTGTCAAGCATATAGGCGTCCAACTCCTCAAACAGCCCTGCTACAGTCACCATGCTATTTGCTTCTGCATATTTATCTACAAAACCGTCAGATCCATCGATACCAACGAGTATGGTCGTCTTTCCTTCCTCTATCGCAGGCTCGTCCAGCACATTTATTTTGACATCCGGCTTTAATGCAAGCGCTTCTTCCAAACGCGCCTGCGTCGCCTCATCAATGCCATCCTCATACACGACATTGACCCCATTGATAATATAGTCGCCGCCTGTATACTGTATGTTTTGAGGAGCCGGGTAAATCTCATATTCTCCCCCGGCAGCCTCTGTCTGCTGTGCCGGAAGCACGGTCAGTCCTGTAACCGTCATAGCGGCAGCCATAAATACCGCGGTCAGTCTGCAGAGTTTCGTCCGCTTCAGATGTTTTTCATTCCTCTTTCTCACAAGCCTTCCTCCTCTTCTTTATGCCCTGCCATCATGCTCTTCACGCCGCAGGAAAAGACTGTATCAGACCGTCAGCTTATGTCAGGAAATACAGCCTTTTTTCATAATAATAGTCCTCTGTCAGGGGCTTTTTTCCCCTGTAAAAAGAACCTGCACATTTTTGCCCTATTTATAATAGATTGTACCATTTTACGGTAATTTTTAGGGGATTTTCTTGTCCATTTATTGATTTTCGTCATTTTGCATAAATCTGCCAGACGCCCCCTTTGTCCGCTCTCTCTTATTATCAAAATTGCACAACTCATAAAAAATCACAGAAAAAGACCAGAAGGGGACTCCTTCTGGTCTCGTATCACGTCTTATCTTGGCTTTATCCTCCCGCGAACTTTTCCGCCTGCTCTCTGATCAGCGCCTCATCGGAAAAGTAGTCGATCTTCATCGCCACCTTCACTTCTTTTAACGTCTGGGCAGCCACCTGTTCAGCTTTTTCGCTTCCCTTTCTCAGGATTTCATACACCGCGGGAATATCCTTCTGGAATTCTTTTCTCCTGTTCCTTATCGGTTCCAGCTCTGCCTGGAGCACATTATTCAGAAAACGCTTCACCTTCATATCTCCAAGTCCGCCCCGCTGATAGTGGGCTTTCAGTTCATCCAGATCCTTGTATTCCGGCAGGAACTCCGGGAAGTACTCCGGTCTGCAGAACGCGTCCAGGTAAGTGAATACTGTATTTCCCTCCAGCTTGCCCGGATCTTCGATGCGGATGTGAGTGGGGTCTGTAAACATACTGAATACTTTTTTCTTGATATCCCCCGGTTCTTCAGAAAGGTAGATGCAGTTGCCAAGGGACTTGCTCATCTTCGCTTTCCCATCTGTCCCCGGAAGCCGCAGGCACGCCTCGTTGTCCGGAAGCAGGATCTTCGGCTCTACAAGGGTTTCCCCATAAACAAAATTGAATTTGTGCACGATCTCCTTTGTCTGCTCGATCATGGGCATCTGATCCTCTCCCACCGGCACTACCGTCGCCTTAAACGCCGTGATATCCGCCGCCTGGCTGATCGGATAGGTGAAGAAGCCCACAGGGATGCTTGCCTCGAAATTTCTCATCTTGATCTCAGATTTTACAGTAGGGTTGCGCTGCAGCCTGGAAACTGTGACCAGATTCATATAGTAAAAAGACAGTTCGCACAGCTCTGGCACCTGAGACTGGATAAACAGCGTAGATTTCTCCGGGTCCAGACCGCAGGCAAGGTAATCCAGCGCCACTTCGATAATGTTCTGGCGGACTTTCTCCGGGTTGTCTGCATTATCCGTCAATGCCTGAGCGTCAGCGATCATGATAAAAATATCGTCAAAGTCCCCTGTATCCTGGAGCTCTACACGCCTTCTCAAAGAGCCCACATAATGCCCTACATGGAGCCTTCCTGTGGGACGGTCTCCGGTAAGCATGATCTTTTTCATCTCTCTATTCCTCCTCAATCCTCAGCCATCCCGCAAAGAACAGCCTTTCACTTCTCACTTATTCTACAGGAGCGCCCTCTTCTGCTTCACATACCGGGGCTCTCTCTTTCTCTCCGCCGCATATACAAACTGATACAGCACACACGCCATGAGACATGCGCCGATCACATCCAAAACAGAGTGCTGTTTTAAAAACATGGTCGCAAGGATGATAAGCCCAGCCAGCACATAGGCTCCCCAGCGCACGCCCCGGTACTTCTTAAGCGCCCGGCTCTCATGGACTGCGATACACACGCTCAGTGAATTGAACACATGCAGGCTCGGAAATACGTTTGTACATGTGTCCGCCCGGTAAAGCACTCTGACCAAATCCACAAAGATATTATCCCTGGCGAACACCATAGGCCTCAAATCCTGTCCGTTCGGAAAGACCGTTGATATGACAAGGAATACCGTCATCCCTGTAAACATAAATTTTGCCAGCTTGTAAAAATCCGGCACATCTGTAAAAAAGAAATACAGAAACGCCGCGACAATGAACGCGAACCACAGCAGGTACGGTACAATAAAAAACTCGTTGAATGGGATCATTTCATCCAGTCTGATCTGGATCACATGATAGTTTCTGGTCACATGACTTTCCAGCCAGAGAAACCAAGGCATATACGCAAGGATATATAGAAACACCCACGCGTGCCTGTATTTTCTCAACAAATCAGTGAACCTGTTTTTCCGCTTCATAATATGACGCCCCTTTTGACTGAGATTTCATCTTCTTAATTATCTTTCTCCACTTTAATCCCCTGATGTATCTTTTACGAACCGCATCGATTATAGCACGATTTAAAATGCACAACAACCTTGTTCACAAAACCTTTATTAAATCTTTCGTTTCTTATATTATTTTGCCTGCTATCACCTTCAGCCGCTCTTTCATGACGGCCTCCTGAACGCTCCGCCTCAGGAAGGCCGGTTCTCCGTCCGTATGCAGGGCAAGCGGGACTGACGCTTCCGCCAGGACACTCCGGCATCGCAGGATGGTGATTCCTTTGAACCTTTTCCTGCTTCCCCCGGAATGCCAGCGGAAGCAGGAAAAGGACCTTAAGTACGGACAGGCCGTGGGCCACGATCACATCCAGCATTCCGTCTTCCGGAGACGCTCCGGGACAGAACTGAAACCCTCCTCCTTCGCACTTCAGATTCATAAATGCGGCAAAGTACGTTTTCGGGAACTCCATGCGCCGTCCGTCATCCAGGGTGAGCGTCATATGTACAGGGCGGTCCTTCACCAGCCGATTGAGAGCGACCACCGCGTAGCTCAGCTTTCCCAGTCTCAGTTTATTCAACAGGGGCTTCCACCTGGAAACGCACACTTCATGACACACCGCCGCGTCAAAGCCCATCCCCCCGCTCACAAGAAATCTCCTCGTGCCGACTGTACTGGCGAGCGTCCCGACATCCATGTGGACGCTCTTTCCGGAATGCAGTACAGCGTTAAGCGCTTCTGCGGGCTTCTTGGATATCCCCAGCCCTCTGGCAAAATCATTGCTCGATCCGATCGGAATATATCCCAGGGTCGTTTTTTCAATATCGCGGATACCATTTACCACCTCATTGACTGTTCCGTCTCCGCCAAGCACAACAAGCGTGCGCTCTCTTCCGTCAGATGTGAGGGATTCCGCGATTTTCTCCGCGTGATCTCGTCTCTGCGTCATGTGGACCTTATAGGCGATCCGCTGCTTTTTTAACTCCGGCTCCAGCGCCTTCCAGATCATCTCCCCCATCCCGGAACGGGCTTTAGGGTTTATAATAAAATCATATTCTGTTTTCACGGTTTTATCCCCCGATCTTATCTCCCAGGCATGTCCGGCATTGATCTCAGCCCGCGCTTTCCTCCGTCGGACACAGCACGGCGTCCAGATATTTCCCGAGCGAACGGCTCATATTCCCCTCAAAATCCGCCTCGCCATGCTTGATGCACCACTCGAAGACATTTCCGATAACGATCATGCGGATGTCCGTCGTGAATGCTCCGATCTCCACATTCAGCCGCACGACTCCTTCCTTTATGGCTTTCTCCACATAAGTCTGGACCGTCACGATGGGATATGGGCGCTCCGTACGGATCGCCGCGTTGAGCGCCTGATTCTTTGTATCATAATACTCTGCCATGAACTCAACTCCAAGCTCCCGACAGTATTTCACATAATTCAGATACACCCGGATGATGCCTTCCTTCACACCCTCTACATCCGCCGGCAGCTCAAGAAGTTCCGGCCTGATCCGGGGCTGATCCTCAATATAATAGGACAGAAGATCATCTTTTGTCTTGAAATGATGATAAAAGCTTCCGTTTGAAACACCCGCCTCTTCGCAAATATTTTTGATAGACAGGGCCTCATACCCGCTCTTCTGCAGGATACGCTTTGCCGCCTGAAAGATCTTCTCTTTAGTTTCCCGCGACTTCTGCTGCTGTCTGGACATCTGTGTTTTCTCGTTCATCTTCGGCACTCTCCTGTTTTTGTTTCGTTATTATACCATGTATTCCCGCATGTTTCAAGAAAACAGAGCGGGCCAGTTTTAAACGGTAAAAATATATTTGCCTGCCATATGCCAATGAATTTCTAA
>ERZ1090864.1510-NODE-1514-length-10448-cov-18.696815_pt1 | contig 10448 bp, 9 predicted proteins | sample MGYA00478479_ERZ1090864 | MGnify/ENA primary metagenome ERZ1090864 (study PRJEB33644, sample SAMEA5815743) | chicken gut metagenome | biome: Chicken; feature: Gastrointestinal Tract; material: Caecum | place: Ireland | collected 2019-01-01 | study: A study of... | reverse complement strand
CGGCCCTCAGCCGCCTGCGCGACGCCGGGGTGGACGTCTGGCGCACCGACCTGTCGGGCACCATCACCATCTCCAGCGACGGCGCCAACTACACCGTCTCCAGCGAGCGGTATGTGCCGCCCGAGCAGCAGAACCCCACCACCGCCGATGGCAGCGGCCAGCAGAGCAGCAGCCCCCAGACCATCCAGGCCTATATCGGCAACGTCAACTCGAAAAAATTCCATCTGCCCAGCTGCTCGAACCTCCCCGACCCCGCCAACCAGGTGCTGTTCTCCAGCTATGAGCAGGCGGTGCAGGCCGGCTATACCCCCTGCTCCAACTGCCTGGGCTGAGGCTGTGCAGATATACCCCATGCCCTAGAAGTATGGTAGGATATACGGGATAGGTATTTGCCTTCCGGCCCGGCCGGTGTTATAGTAGGAAAGCCGGTTTGGGCCATGGGCCGCAGGCCGGCCTGTGGAGATGCATCCCGAAAGAAAAGGTTGTTTTTGTCTATGTTGGAAACGCTATTGCAAAACCGCACCGTTCAGGTGCTGATCGACTCATTCCCCCGCATCCTGGTGCCGGGCCTGGCCGTCACCATCCCGCTGACGGTGCTGTCCTTTGCCTTTGCCATGGTGATCGCGGCGGCGGTGGCGCTGGTGCAGTACGCCCGTGTGCCGGTGCTGCGGCAGCTGGCCCGGGTGTACATCTGGGTGGTGCGGGGCACCCCGCTGCTGGTGCAGCTGTTCATCATCTTTTACGGGCTGCCCAGCATGGGCATCGTGCTGGACGCCTTCCCCACGGCGGTGATCGCCTTTTCCATCAACGAGGGGGCCTACTGCGCCGAGACCATCCGCGCCGCGCTGGAGTCGGTGCCGTCCGGCCAGCTGGAGGCGGGCTACTGCGTGGGGATGTCCTGGGGGCAGGTGATGCGCCGCATCATCATGCCGCAGGCCCTGCGCACCGCCTTCCCGCCCCTGTCCAACTCCCTCATCGGGATGGTGAAGGACACTTCCCTGGCCGCCAATATCACGGTGGCGGAGATGTTCATGGCCACCCAGCGGGTGGCGTCCTATACCTACCAGTTCCTGCCGGTGTACTGTGAGCTGGCGGTGATCTATCTGATCTTCTGCACCGTGCTGACCTGGGTGCAGAAGAAGGGTGAAAAATACCTCAACGCCCACGGATTCAACTAAAGGAGGCCTGACCCATGCCCATGCTGGAAGTACGCGACATCCATAAATCCTTCGGGGAGCGGGAGGTGCTCAAGGGGGTCAGCCTGTCGGTGGACAAGGGCTCGGTGGTGGCCATCCTGGGGCCTTCGGGTTCGGGCAAGACCACCCTGCTGCGCTGCATCAACTTTCTGGAGAAGGCGGACAGCGGCAGCCTGACCTTTGACGGGGAACCGTTCGATCTGGCCCGCATCTCCCGTGCAGACACCGCCCGCCTGCGCCGCAAGACCGCCTTTGTGTTCCAAAGCTACAACCTGTTCCGCAACAAGACGGTGCTGCAAAATGTCACCGAGGGGCTGGTGGTGGCCCGCCGGATGCACAAGGCCCAGGCGGAGGAGATCGCGGTGCAGATGCTGCAAAAGGTGGGGATGGCCGACCGGTGCAGCCAGTATCCCCACCAGCTGTCGGGGGGACAGCAGCAGCGGGTGGCCATTGCCCGGGCCCTGGCCACCAGCCCCGAGATCATCTATTTCGACGAGCCCACCTCCGCGCTGGACCCCGAGCTGACCGGCGAGGTGCTGGACGTCATGCGGCAGCTGGCCGCCGAGGGGATGACCATGCTGGTGGTCACCCACGAGATGGGGTTTGCCCGGGATGTGTCCAGCCATGTCATCTTCATGGAGGATGGCCGCATCGTGGAGAGCGCCCCCTCGGCCCAGTTCTTTGCCGCGCCCCGGCAGGAGCGCACCCGCGCTTTCCTGAGCCGGATCGCCAACCGATAATGCTACAAATGAGGATTGATCTATGAAAAGAAGGAACTTTATTTCGATGATGGCGGTACTGGCCGCCGCAGGTGTGCTGGAGCTGAGCGGCTGCTCGTCTTCCGGCAGCAGCGCTGCCGCAGGCAGCGGCGCCGGGACCGCTTCCAGCGCGCCGGCCGACCGGCTGGAGGAGATCCGCCAGCGCGGCACCCTGATCGTGGCGCTGGAGGGCGCCTGGTCTCCCTGGTGCTACCACGACGATACCGATACCCTGGTGGGCTACGATGTGGAAGTGTCCCGCGCCATCGCCCAGCAGCTGGGGGTGGAGCCCGAATATGTGGAGGGCGAATGGGACGGCCTGTTTGCGGGCCTGGACGCCGGCCGCTACGACATCGTCTGCAACGGCGTGGAGGTGACCGAGGAACGGGCCAAGAGCTACGACTTCTCGGAACCGTACGCCTACATCCATACCGCGCTGGCGGTGCGGTCGGACAACACCGATATCACCAGCTTTGAGGACCTGGCGGGCAAGACCACCGCCAACTCCATCGCCAGCACCTACATGACCCTGGCCGAGAGCTATGGGGCCGAAGTGCTGGGGGTGGACACCCTGGATGAGACCATCCAGATGCTGCTGGCAGGCCGTGTGGACGCCACCCTCAACGCCGACGTCTCGTTCTACGACTATTTGAACGTCCATCCCGACGCGGCCTTCAAGATCGTCGCCCAGACCGATGACGCCTCCCATGTCTGCATCCCGGTGCGCAAGGCGCCCGAGAGCGCCAGCCTGCTGGCCGCCGTCAACGAGGCCATCGACACCCTGCGGGCCGACGGCACCCTGGCAGAGATCTCGGAAAAATATTTCGGCAGCGACATCTCCTCGGAGGCCTGAGCTGCCCCTGCCGTCCCCCTGTGCCCTTTACGAGCACGGGGGTTTTGTTTTGCCATGCATAGCCCGGCGTCCCGGGGCATAAGCTGTACCCAGTGAACGAGCACAGTGTGGGGGAGGCGGAACCTATGTTTGTATTGACACTCAACCGGGCGCGGCTGCGCCAGATCGGCGTGGGAGCCATGTGCTGCGCGGTGGTGGTGTGCAGCGCCCTGCTGGGGCGGTATATCAGCACCCGCACCGTCGAGACGGCAGCCAGCCCCGGGGGCAGGATCGAGTCGGCCCAGGACATCCAGACCTGGTTTACCGGGTATGGGCTGGAGGTGGACGGGGCGTCCATCACGGCCGACAAGGTCAAGATACCCCGCAAATGGGACGACAGCTTTTCGGCATTCAACGAGGTGGTGGCCCAGAGCGGATTGGATCTGTCCCGCTATAAGGGCAAGACGGTGGAAAAGTGGCAGGCGCTGATCCCGTCTGCCTCCAACGGGCAGGAGAGCTGCTATGGGGTGCTGCTGGTGTACAAGAAAAAGCCGGTGGGCGCCTACCTGCTCGCCAAGCCTTCGGGTGTGGTGACCGGTCTGGGCGACGCGCAGGCCGCCATGGCTGACGCCCAGCAGGAGGCGGCGGCCAGCGTCCCGGCAGAAGCGGCGGCCCAGCTCCAGGAGGCGCAGGAGAGCACGGCGCCTTACATCGACCTGCCTCTGGATGCCAACGGGTATCCGGTGGAATGAAGGGCCCAAAGGCCCCGCCCATCCCCCAAAAGGGGCCAGATGGGCGGGGCCTTGCGGCTGTTTTGGGAAGGCGCCGGCCGGGACGCGGAAAGTTCTGTGAAAAAATCACAAAAAACAAAGTAAAAAATTGGCAAATTGAAAGGGTGAAAAAATCAGGTGCAGGGTTTATAATAAATATATCCACAGTCGTGCATGCCTGTATGCACATGGTTTGGGGGGCGGGGCGCCCCGCCCTGAGTTTACGTTATAAGGAGAAATGATCTATGAAGGAATTCCAGTATACCATTAAGGATGCCTGCGGCATCCATGCACGTCCCGCCGGCCTGCTCGTCAAGGTCGTCAAGGGCCACGCCAGCACCGCCACCATTGAGAAGGACGGCAAGAGCTGCGATATGCGCAAACTGATGGCCCTCATGGGCATGGGCGTCAAGCAGGGCGATACCGTGACCATCAAGGTCGAGGGTGACGACGAGGACGCCGCCGCCGAAGCCATCCAGAAGTTCATGACGGAGAACCTCTGAGAAGTACGTTCCTCTGAGCCCTCGCGGTGATCTGCGGGGGCTTTTTTGAAGGTGAGCCGCCGGGCCCTGTCCCGAGGAAAACGCGGCGGAGAAAGGACGAGAGATATGCAGGTAGGCACCGGTAAAAGCGTATTGAACGGCATTGCCATCGGCAAGCTGAAGATCTATAAAAAGAAAGACACCACCATTTCCACCAAACCCGTGACCGACACTGGCGCGGAGCTGCTCCGGTTTGAGGACGCCCAGCAGAAGGCCATCCAGCAGCAGACCGACCTGTACGAGAAGGCGCTGGCCGAGGCCGGCGAGGACATCGCCGAGGTGTTCAACATCCACGCCATGATGCTGGAGGACGACGACTTCGTCGACGCCATCAAGGAGATCATCACCAAGCAGAAGATGTGCGCCGAATACGCCGTCAAGACGGCAGGCACCAACCAGGCCGCTGTCTTTGCCGCCATGGACGATCCCTACCTCCAGGCCCGCAGCGCCGATGTCATGGACATCGCCCAGGCCATGCTGGACATCCTGCAGGGCACAGACGTTGACAGTATGCAGGGCACCGAGCCTTCCATCCTGGTGGCCGAGGACCTGGCCCCCTCCGAGACGGTCCGGCTGGACAAGAGCCTGCTGCTGGGCTTCGTCACCCGGGAGGGCAGCGCCAACAGCCACACCGCCATCCTGGCCCGCAGCATGAACATCCCCGCCCTGATCCAGTGCAAGGAGATCAGCGACGACTGGGACGGCAAGATGGCGGTCATCGACGGCTACAACGCCTGCGTCTATGTGGACCCCACCCCCGACCTGCTTAAGACCCTGCAGAAGCGCCAGCAGGAGGATAAGAAGAAACAGGCCCTGCTGCAGGAGCTGAAGGGCAAGCCCAACACCACCCTGGACGGCACCACCATCAACGTCTACGCCAACATCGGCGGCATCGGCGACGTGGGCGCGGTCCAGCAGAACGACGCCGGCGGCGTCGGCCTGTTCCGCTCCGAGTTCGTCTACCTGAACAGCAAGGACTACCCCACCGAGGAGTACCAGTTCGAGGCGTACAAGCAGGTGGTGGAGACCCTGGCCCCCAAGAAGGTCATCATCCGCACCTGCGACATCGGCGCGGACAAGACCGTCGATTATATGAAGCTGGACCACGAGGAGAACCCCGCCCTGGGCTACCGCGCCATCCGCATCTGCCTGACCCGCAAGGACTTCTTCAAGACCCAGCTGCGGGCCCTGCTGCGGGCTTCGGCCTACGGCAATTTGGGCATCATGTTCCCCATGATCACCAGCCTGCGGGAGCTGCACGACGCCAAGAACATCCTGGACGAGTGCCGGGTGGAGCTGGCCGCCGAGGGCAAGAAGATGGGCGACGTCGAAGTGGGCACCATGATCGAGACTCCCGCCGCCGTCCTGGTGGCGGACGACCTGGCCGAGGAGTGCGACTTCTTCTCCATCGGCACCAACGACCTGACCCAGTACACCTGCGCGCTGGACCGCCAGAACGCCAAGCTGGAGCCCTTTGCCAACCCCCATCACCCCGCCGTGCTGCGTGAGATCAAGATGACCATCGACGCGGGCCACCGCCATGGCATCTGGGTGGGCATCTGCGGCGAGCTGGGCGCGGATACGTCCCTCACCGAGACCTTCCTGCGGATGGGCGTGGACGAGCTGTCGGTCAACCCCAAGAGCATCCTGCCGGTGCGCAAGAAGATCCGCAGCATCGACCTGTCCAAGCCCGCCGCCGCGGTGGTGGACGAGGAGGCCGGCGAGGCCGAACCCCAGGCAGAGGATCCCAAGGCGGAAGCCGCGCCCAAGGCCAAATCCAAAGCCAAGGCTGAGCCGAAGGCTTAAGTAAAAGAGAATACGGCGTGTCTTTGGAGGTCCGCGGCCCCGCCGGCGGCGGACCCCGATCCACCCGGCCAGCCGCCCCCAAAGGGCTTTTGCCTTTGGGGGCGTTTTTTGAGATAGGATAAGGAGGTAAACCATGTCTTTGCCGAAGGATTTCTTATGGGGCGGCGCTACCGCCGCCAACCAGTGCGAGGGCGCTTATGACGAGGGGGGCCGGGGCCTGTCCACGGTGGATGTCATCCCCTTTGGGCCCGACCGTATGCCGGTGATGCGGGGCGAGAAAAAGATGCTGGCCTGCGACGCAGAGCACAGCTATCCCGCACACCAGGCCATCGACCTGTACCACCACTACAAGGAAGACATCAAGCTGTTTGCAGAGATGGGCTTCAAGTGCTATCGGCTGTCCATCGCATGGACCCGCATCCTGCCGAACGGGGACGACGACACCCCCAACGAGGAGGGCCTGGCCTTCTATGACAGTCTGTTCGACGAGTGCCATAAGTATGGCATCGAGCCGCTGGTGACCATCTGCCACTTCGATACCCCCATCGCCCTCATCAAGAAGTATGGCGGCTGGAAGGACCGCCGGATGATCGGCGCTTACCTGAAATACTGCGCCGCCATCTTTGGCCGGTACAAGAACAAGGTGAAGTACTGGCTGACCTTCAATGAGATCAATATGCTGCTCCATCTGCCCTTTATGGGAGCGGGCATCCTGTTTGAGCCGGGAGAGGACCCCACCGAGGTCCAGTACCGGGCTGCTCACTACGAGATCGTGGCCAGTGCCAAGGCGGTGCGGATGGCCCACGAGATGATGCCGGGGGCCATGGTAGGCTGTATGCTGGCCGCAGGTCAGTATTACCCCCGCACCTGCAGCCCCAGGGATATCTGGGCCGCCCAGGAAGCCGACCGGGACAACTACTTCTTCATTGACGCCCAGGCCCGGGGCGCTTACCCCGTATGGGCCAAAAAGCGGATGGAGCGGGCCGGCATCCAGCTGGACTGCACCCCCGAGGATGAGGCGGATATGCAGGCCGGCACGGTGGACTTCATCTCTTTCAGCTACTACTCCAGCCGGTGCGTCAGCGCCGACCCCGAGATGCTGGCCAAGGAAGGCGCCTCCGGCAATGCGGCCTTCGGCGGGGTCAAGAACCCCTATCTGAAGACCAGCGAGTGGGGCTGGGCCATCGATCCCGAGGGCCTGCGCACCACCATGAACAGCCTGTATGACCGCTATCAGAAGCCCCTGTTCATTGTGGAGAACGGTCTGGGCGCGGTGGACAAGGTGGAGCCGGACGGCAGCATCCACGACAGCTACCGCATCGAGTATATGCGCGCCCACATCCGCGCCCTGATCCAGGCGGTGGAGGAGGACGGCCTGCCGGTGATGGGCTACACCATGTGGGGCCCCATCGACCTGGTCAGCGCCTCCACCGGCGAGATGAAGAAGCGCTATGGCTTCATCTATGTGGACAAGGACAACGAGGGCAACGGCACGCTGGCCCGCAGCCGGAAGGACAGCTTCTACTGGTACAAGAAGGTCATCGCCACCAACGGCGAGGATCTGGGGGATTGAACAAAACGGATACATTTTGGCATAATATCCAAATAGGAATCGAATCCGGGCGCCCGGCCGCAAGGCTGGGCGTTTTTGCATATCCCGGCCGGCGGGGCGGGGGAAGGTATGGCTGCGCCCGAAAGGGGGAGTTTTTCCTTGCGGGAGGGCAAAAATTTGGCCAAAGCACTTTTCAACAGTAAAGCAACATGTTATACTTAAATCCACAGTCGCGGAAAAAGGCCAAGACTGTCAACAAAAGGTATATTTATATGATGCCTGTACGGAAGGGAGATCGTTTCATTGACACAGCTGCTGATACGCACCTTTGTCAAGGATTATCAGAACAAGCAGGACCCCGCCGTCCGCCAGCGCTATGGCCGTCTGGCGGGCCTTGTGGGGGTGGTGTGCAACGTGCTGCTGTTTGCGGGCAAGCTGACGGTGGGCACCCTGTTCGGCTCCATCGCCATCACCGCCGACGCCGTCAACAACCTGTCCGACGCGTCCTCCAGCGTGGTCAGCCTGATCGGCTTCAAGCTGGCGGCCAAGGGCCCCGACGCTGAGCACCCTTACGGTCACGCCCGCTATGAGTACCTGGCGGGCCTGGCCGTCAGCACCATGATCATGGCCATCGGCCTGACCCTGCTGAAAGATTCGGCCGCCAAAGTGCTGCACCCCGAGCCGGTGGGCTTCAGTCTGCTGACGGTGGCGGTCCTGTGCGCCTCCATCCTGGTCAAGATCTGGATGAGCTTTTTCAACCGGCGGGTGGGCCTCGCCATCGAGTCCGAGACCCTGATCGCCACGGCGGCTGACAGCCGCAACGATGTGATCTCCACCAGCGTGGTGCTGCTGTCGGCGGTGCTGTGCAATGCCACCGGTCTGGACGTCATCGACGGCGTCATGGGCGTGGGCGTGGCTGCCTTCATCCTGTGGTCGGGCTGGGGCCTGGTGCGGGACACCCTGAGCCCCCTGCTGGGGGAGACCCCCTCTCCGGAGCTGGTGGAGGAGCTGGAGAAGAAGGTGCTGTCCTACCCCCGGGTGCTGGGCGTGCACGACCTGATGGTCCACGACTATGGGCCGGGGCGGCAGTTCGCCTCGCTGCACGTGGAGTTCCCCACCGAAGTGGACCCCCTGGAGGCCCACGACCTGATCGACAACATCGAGCGGGATGTGCGGGAGGAAATGCACATCCTGCTGACCATCCACTACGACCCCATCGTCACCTCGGACGCCCGGGTGGGGGTGCTGCGGGCCCGGCTGAACCAGGAGGCCAAGGCCATCGACCCGGCCCTGTCCATCCACGACCTGCGGCTGGTGCCGGGGCCTACCCACACCAATGTGCTGTTTGACCTGGTGTTCCCGGCGGGGTATACCGGGGACGAAAAAGCGGTCCGGCAGAAGCTGGAGGACTTTGTGGCCGGCCAGGACCCGGCCTATATCTGCAAGATCAAGGTGGAGCAGAGCTATGTGGCTGCCCCGCCCGCCAAAAAGGGGGAAGCGTAAATGCTCAATGAGACTTACCGCCGGATGCTGGCGAACAAGAGCGTCATCCGGGAAACGGCCGCCTACGGCCGCCAGCGGGCCGCCCAGATCGGCTATGAAAACGTCTTTGATTACTCGCTGGGCAATCCCAGCGTGCCCTGTCCGCCGGCGTTTACGGCGGCCATGCAGGATCTGCTGGCCCACGAGGACCCGGTGAGCCTCCACGGCTACTGTCCCAACCAGGGTGACCCGGGGTTCCGCACGGCCGCTGCCGCCCACCTGAAGGCTCATTTTGGCCTGCCCTATGAGCAGAAGCACATCTTTCCCACCACAGGGGCGGCAGGGGCCATTGCCCACGCCCTGCGGGCCGTCACGGCGCCCGGGGATGAGGTGCTCACCTTCGCGCCCTACTTCCCCGAGTACGGGCCTTATGTGGCGGGCACCGGCGCGGCCCTCAAGGTGGTGCCTGCCCAGCCCCCGGTGTTCCAGCCCAACCTCGAAGCCTTCGAGGCCATGCTGACCCCCCGGGTGACCGCCGTCCTGATCAACACCCCCAACAACCCCACCGGCGTGGTCTATTCGGCCCAGACCCTTGTGCAGATGGCGCAGATCCTCACCCAAAAAAGCCAGGCCTACGGCCATGTCATCTACCTGGTCAGCGACGAGCCCTATCGGGATATCGTCTTTGACGGCAAGACGGTGCCCTATCCGGCGTCCTTCTACCCCCATACCCTGACCTGCTTCTCCTTTTCCAAGAGCCTGAGCCTGCCCGGGGAGCGTCTGGGCTATGTGGCGGTGGCGCCCGGCTGCGAAGGGGCGGATGTGCTGGTGGATATGATGGTGCAGATCTCCCGGTTCACCGGGCACAACTGCCCGCCCAGCATCATCCAGAAGGCGGCGGCCCGCTGCCTGGAGGTGACCAGCGACCTGTCGGTGTACCAGACCAACATGGACATCCTCTACGATGCCCTGAAAAACCTGGGCTTTGCGGTGGAGCGCCCCGGCGGCACCTTCTATATCTTCCCCAAGGCGCTGGAAGCGGACGCCAACGCCTTCTGCCGCAAGGCCAGGGAATTCGACCTGCTGCTGGTGCCCAGCGATACCTTTGGGGTGCAGGGCTATGTCCGGCTGGCCTACTGCATCGAGACCGAAAAGGTGCGCCGCAGCCTGCCCGCCCTGGAGCGCCTGGCGGCTGCATATCAGTAAACGCTCCGTTTAAAACGGCGTGATAGATTACCGAGAGGAAGGGAATGAACCATGGAAAAGATCAAAATGACCACCCCCCTGGTGGAGATGGACGGCGATGAGATGACCCGCATCCTTTGGCGCAGCATCAAGGATGAGCTGATTTTGCCCTTTGTGGACCTCAAGACCGAGTATTACGATCTGGGCCTGCCCAACCGGGACGCCACCGGGGACCAGGTGACGATGGACGCGGCGCTGGCCAACAAGAAATACGGCGTGTCGGTCAAGTGCGCCACCATCACCCCCAACGCCCAGCGGATGGACG
>ERZ1090864.1504-NODE-1508-length-10490-cov-13.737901_pt1 | contig 10490 bp, 11 predicted proteins | sample MGYA00478479_ERZ1090864 | MGnify/ENA primary metagenome ERZ1090864 (study PRJEB33644, sample SAMEA5815743) | chicken gut metagenome | biome: Chicken; feature: Gastrointestinal Tract; material: Caecum | place: Ireland | collected 2019-01-01 | study: A study of... | reverse complement strand
AATATGTATGTGATGTATGTGGATATATTTATGATGAAGTGACCGGCGATCCGGAAAATGGGATCGAGGCCGGCACAAAGTGGGAAGATGTGCCGGAGGATTTCCTTTGTCCTTTGTGCGGAGTTGGAAAAGACGAATTTTCGGAAATCGAATAAAGATCCATTAAAAATTGCTGCCGTCCCATATAATAATGGGGCGGCAGTGTTTTGTGCCGGAAAAGGATGAGGAAAGGACATGAAAGAATGAGCAGATATGACGTGATAATAATCGGAGCGGGACCGGGCGGCATTTTTGCGGCCTATGAGCTGATGCAGAAAGCGCCGGGATTAAAAGTGGCGGTACTTGAATCCGGGAATCCCCTGGAAAAGAGGAAATGTCCTATTGATGGGAAGAAGGTAAAGAGCTGCATCAGTTGCAACACATGCGACATCATGAGCGGTTTTGGAGGCGCGGGCGCGTTTTCTGACGGAAAATATAATATTACCAATGACTTTGGCGGCACGCTGTATGAATATATCAGCAAGGATACTGCGATCAGCCTTATGCGTTATGTAGATGAGATCAATGTAATGTACGGCGGGAAAGGCACCAGGATGTACTCTACGGCGGGGACCAGATTTAAGAAACTGTGCATGCAGAATAAACTGAAGCTCCTGGATGCGTCTGTGCGCCATCTTGGTACGGATATCAACTATGTGGTCCTGGAGAATCTCTTTGGTGAGCTGAAAGATAAGGTGGATTTCCGGTTCAACTGCCATGTGGATGATGTGGAGCTGATGGACGGAGGGTACCGGATCATCACAAAAGATGGCTCATATGAGTGCGGACAGTGCATCATTTCCGTGGGACGCAGCGGGAGCAAGTGGATGGAGCAACTTTGTGAAAGACTGGACATCCCGACCAAGTCCAACCGGGTGGATATCGGCGTGCGGGTGGAACTTCCGGCGGTCATCTTCTCCCACCTGACGGATGAGCTCTATGAGAGCAAGATCGTATACCGCACGGAGAAGTTTGAGGACAAGGTGCGTACATTCTGCATGAATCCTAATGGGATTGTCGTGAATGAGAATACGAACGGCATTGTCACCGTAAACGGACACAGCTATGAAGATCCGGAGAAGCAGACCGAGAATACGAACTTTGCCCTGCTGGTGGAAAAGCATTTCTCCGAGCCGTTCAAGGACAGCAACGGCTATGGAGAGAGCATTGCGCGTCTGTCCAATATGCTGGGCGGCGGAGTGCTGGTACAGCGCTTTGGAGATCTGATCCGTGGCAGGAGAAGCACATGGGAGAGGATTGAGGAAGGGTTTGTGCGCCCGACCCTGGCGGCGGAGCCGGGAGATCTAAGTCTCGTGCTCCCCAAGAGGATCTTGGACGGTATCATTGAGATGGTCTACGCTCTCGATAAGATCGCTCCGGGTACCGCGAACGATGACACCCTGCTCTATGGGGTGGAGGTGAAATTTTATAACATGGAAGTAAAGCTTGACGGACGTCTTGAGACGAGGCATAAGGGGCTCTATGTGATCGGAGACGGAAGCGGCGTGACCCACTCCCTGTCCCACGCGTCCGCCAGCGGAGTATATGTGGCAAGGGAGATCGCGGAGGATATATGATAAGATTACTGGCGGTTGATATGGACGGCACCTGTCTGGATGGCAGGAGCCGGATGACAGACAGGACATTGAGCGCGCTGCGCCGCGCCGCGTCCGCGGGGATCACGGTGGTACCCGCCACCGGGCGCAATCTTGGATGTATCCCTCACCGACTGGCAGCGGGGGTCATCGACGGACCGGCGTTGTCTTACAGGGGCAGGGATGATGACGCGAAAAATAACCAGGGACTGTTCAGATATGTGATTTCATCTAATGGGGCAGTGGTAACGGATCTTCGTGAGAAGAAGCCGGTATTCCGCGCGATGATACCAAGAGACGAGGCGATCTCGCTGTTGGGAGCGTGCAGGGGGATCCGGCTTGGAAACGCCGCCCACATCTGCCACCGTTATCTGTTGGAGGGCAGACCCCTTGCGATGGCGGGCCGGTTCATTTACGGAAAGGATGCCGCCGGGATACATTGCGTCAGGAATATACAGGAAGCGGTGGAGAAGAGCGGATATGAGGTGGAGGAGCTTCAGTTCTATTTTTTCTCGGAGAAGGCAAAAGAGGAATTCAGGTCCGTCATGTCATGCTATCCGGAACTAAGCGCGGCATATACAGGAATCTATGTGGAAGTCTATTCGAAACATGCGTCCAAGGGAAAAGCTCTTGCTGCTCTTGGCGGATATCTGGGGATTGCCCGGGAGGAGACGGCGTGCATCGGGGACGGTGAGAATGATCTGTCTATGTTTGATGCGGCAGGCGTGAGGATCGCCATGGGAAATGCAGTGCCTGCTCTAAAGGAAAGGGCGGACCATGTGACCGCTTCAAACGCCCGCGGCGGGGCGGCGGAGGCGATAGAGAAGATATTGGATCAGCAATAAAATAAGGATCGGCAGCGGTTTCTGCTGTCGATCCTCGTCTTATTACAGGGGAAATTTGCAGTTTTACAGGTATTTTATATATCAGCCTGGATTTTCAGTTCGCCTGAACGATAGATCTTACATGGCTGATCTCTTCCTGAGTCGCCTTTGCCGCCGGCACATAATAGCTTCTCTCCCTTGCGGCGTCATACATTTTTTCCTGCGACATCTCGCACTGGTTGCGCATCTGTTTCAGACACTGTTTGAGTTCCTTGTTTTCTGTCTGCGCGATCATATCCCCGAACATTTTCAGCTCGCCGTTAATGCCGACGAGTGCATCCGATACCATTGTTTTTTCATCCATTGTCTTCACCTCTTTCTCAGAATCCTTTTACAGGAACTTCATCAGTTCCTGTTTGTTCTTCATGGCAGAATCTGCCGCGTCCTGGAACAGTTTTTTGATCTCAGGATCCTCCGTTTTTGAAGCGTAGTCCGTCATCTTGCAGTGCGTGGTGGAATACCCGCCAATGAGATGACGAAGGTTCTGAAGATCAAGAATTGATATTTCTGACATAACTGCAGCCTCCTTCAAATAAATTTTCAGAGGTTAGTATGTCCGGCATGTCCGCTGTTTATGAGTGAATGTGAGATAAATTCATGAAAAAGATCCCGCATTTCCCGGGAGGTACGGTACATGCATTCCGGGTGCCACTGTACGCCGATGGCAAAAGGGTGGGAATCCAGCTCAATGGCTTCGATGGCGCCGTCCTGCGCCCGGGCGCTTACGGACACTCCTTTTCCGGGCAGGTTCACAGCCTGGTGGTGAAAGCTGTTTACATAGAGGCAGGAACCGGCGTACTGCTTCAGCCGGCTGCCCCGCTCGATTCGGATACGGTGACTTACCTCGCTCCGGCTGGCGGACTGCTGCATGTGGTTTAAGACCTTGCCGGGGATCAGGGACATGTCCTGCCAGATAGTCCCCCCGCATGCCACGCTTAAGATCTGCATGCCCCGGCAGATGGCAAGGACAGGCTTTTGGGAAGCGAGGACGCGCTTCATGAGCCGGATCTGGAAGAGATCCACGGTAATATCTGTTTTGCCGTTTCCGTTCCGGGGCTCTTCTCCGAACAGGAGAGGCGTGATATCATCTCCTCCGCAGAAGAGGAAGCCGTCGCAGAATTTTACATATTCATCGATCACATGGTCGCTGCGCACGAGAGGGAGGATGAAAGGCAGCCCTCTGGAATACCGGACGGACTGGATATAAGGATTGGTGACGAACTGGCGGTTTTCTGTGAAACCGCAGACGATGATACCGATTTTAGGTTCCATATGCACTCCTTTTTTGGCGAGATGATCTGCCGGGCGGCAGGTTCGGCGCGAATGGATAATTTTACCTGTAAGGAATATCCACAGCGCGCTGATGATATGATAGACTATGTAAAAAATGAAAAAAATATACATAGATAAAAAGAGGATTTCAAAACCGGAAGGAGCGCTTTTATGAAATGGATCGATATGCACTGTGATACGCTGAGTATGCTTTTGGAAGAAAAAAATGCCGGGCTTGACAGGAACAGTCTGTGCATTGATATCGCGAGGCTGAAGGCTGCGGGCTCGGCGGCGCAGTTCTTCGCATGCTATGTAAATGCAGCAGATTTTTTTGGGGAATCCGGGGTCAGAAAGATCGGTATCCCATGGGACCGGGCATATGAAAAGGTCCTTGACATGATCGCCTATGCCCGCCTGGCAGAAAACGCCGGATTCAGTATTGCCCATTCGGCAGAAGATATCAGACGCATGGAGCAAAAGGGCAGCATTTCGGGCATCCTGACTGTGGAAGAGGGCGGCGTGCTGAATGGAAGACCGGAGCGCCTTGATGAGCTGTATAACAGTGGCATCCGTCTGATCACCCTTACATGGAATCATGGGAACTGTATCGGCAGCCCCAACAGCAGGGAGAGGAACGAGATGGAAACAGGGCTTACTCCGTTTGGAATAGAAACCGTGGAGCGGATGAATGAACTGGGGATGATAGTGGACGTCTCCCATCTGTCAGATGGGGGATTCTGGGATTGTGTCCGGTACAGCAAAAGACCGATAGCGGCCTCCCATTCAAACGCCCGGGTCCTCTGCCCTCATCCGCGCAATCTGACGGACGAGATGCTCCGTGCCCTTGGACAAAACGGCGGTATTGTGGGCGCAAATTTCTATGGGGCTTTCCTGCGGCTTCCCGGAGCAGGAGGAAAGGCGGCAGGCAGAGCGGATATCACAGATATCGTCCGCCATATCCGGCATATGATGAATGTGGCGGGGGAGGACGCAGTGGCGCTTGGGACAGATTTTGACGGCTTTGACAGAGATAGCCTTCCCAAAGGCATCGAGGGAGTCCAGGATATGGCCGTCCTGTGGGAGGCTATGAGGCGTGCCGGGTTTACGGAACGACAGATCGAGAAGATTGCGTATGAGAACGTGGTGCGTGTCCTGGGAGAATGTATCGGCTGATCAGATATCCGCTGATCGGAGAGAAAATTCTGGTGCAGAGGCCTCAGACATGGTATGATGTATGAAGTGAGGTTTTACAGAAACCAAAAACTGCTTGAAGGAAGAGAGGTAAAAAATGGAAAACAAAAGAATTATCCAGGTTGAGGAGAAAGTACCTTTTAAGATGCTGGTACCGCTGAGCATCCAGCACATGTTCGCCATGTTCGGCGCGTCTGTGCTGGTGCCGTTTGTATTCGGCATCAATCCGGCAGTCGTCCTGTTCATGAACGGTGTGGGGACGCTGCTCTTTATCCTGATCACAAAGGGCAGAGCGCCGGCGTATCTGGGCTCCAGCTTCGCGTTTCTCGCACCGGCGGGAGTCGTCATCGCAAAGTGGGGATACAGCTATGCTCTGGGCGGATTCGTAGTAGTAGGTTTTTTAGGCTGTATTCTGGCGCTGATCATCTATAAGTTCGGTTCAGACTGGATCGATGTGGTGCTGCCGCCCGCGGCCATGGGACCGGTCGTAGCCCTGATCGGCCTGGAGCTGGCTGGGACCGCCGCTTCCAATGCAGGGCTTTTGGAGGAGACAATAGATGTAAAAAATGTGATCGTATTTCTTGTCACTCTGCTCACAGCGGTGCTCGGTTCTGTGGTATTCCGGAAATTCCTTTCCGTGATCCCGATCCTGATCGCTATTATCGCGGGGTATGTGGCGGCGCTTATATGCGGGATCGTGGACTTTTCGGATGTTGCGGCCGCGCCCCTCTTTTCTCTGCCAAACTTCTCCTTTCCCAGTTTTAAATGGGAGGCGATCGTGATCATCCTGCCTGTGCTCCTCGTCATCGCGTCGGAGCATATCGGGCATCAGATCGTCACGAGCAAGATCGTGGGGAGAGACCTCCTGAAAGATCCGGGGCTTCACCGTTCTCTGTTTGCGGATAATTTTTCCACCATGCTCTCCGGACTGATCGGTTCTGTGCCGACCACGACTTATGGAGAAAATATCGGAGTCATGGCAATGACAAAAGTATACAGTGTGTATGTGATCGGGGGCGCGGCAGTGCTGTCCATCATCTGTTCGTTTATCGGGAAGATGACGACTTTGATCAACACGATCCCCGGGCCTGTGATCGGCGGGATCTCCTTTTTGCTCTACGGAATGATCGGGACCTCGGGCATCCGCATCCTGATAGATTCAAAGGTGGATTACGGACGGTCAAGGAATATGGCGATGACATCGGTGATTTTTGTCGTGGGACTTTCCGGCATCAACGTGCAGTTCGGCAGTATCCAGCTCAGCGGAATGGTGCTGGCGTGTGTGGTAGGCATGCTCATGGGACTGACATTTTATGTGCTGGATAAGCTGAAGCTCACGAACGACAGAGAGGCCTCCTGACAATGGATCCTATATAGGGATCCGGAGAGGTTTATTCTTCATCCAAACTTAAGAATTTGTTTCAAAAAAACATCGCTTTTCCGTCTTATAATCTCCATCAATGGAAAGAAGGATGAGATATTTTCCAGCAATTTTCAATGTTTGAGGAGGCGGATGTGAATGTCACGGTATTGGGTAGAGCACTCAGGCGAAAGAGGGAGGCGGAGTCATCCGGGCGATAGACGGAAACGAAGAAGGAAACGGCGCAGAGTCGGTCTTCTGAGGAGACTTGCGGCAGTTTTTGTGGTCGTTGCAGTGCTGCTTGCTCTGAAAAATGTGATCGGCGATCATCTTTTGCTGACAAAGGATGGCATTGTATGGAGCGGGGAGCTGAATGCGGTATATGAACAGGCAGGGGAGATGTCGGATACTCTCAGGGAGCTTGTGAAAAACAATCCGGAGACAGCGGATTTTGTCCGGAATTATCAGGCGAAAAAAGACCTTCCTCCGGCGGGGGATGTCGGCGGAGTCACTGTGGGTGTGATCCCTCATCTCCTGCAGTGGGATGAGCGGTGGGGCTATCAGATATATGGGGACAATATGATCGCTGTGAACGGCTGCGGCCCGACCGTGCTGTCCATGGTGGCGTCAGGTCTTACCGGAGATCCCACAGTCACTCCGTACAGAGTGGCAAAGTTTGCCGAAGAAAACGGTTATTATGAGGGAGAGGCGGGGACGAGCTGGTCGCTGATGACAGAAGGCGCCCGGCAGTTTGGGATTTATGGGCAAGAAATAGGATTGGATGAGAGTGGGATTTTTTCTGCTCTTGAGAGCGGAAACCCTATTATATGCAGTATGAGACCCGGCGACTTTACCACGACAGGTCATTTTATTGTCCTTGTCGGAATTGAAAATGGGAAGATCCGGGTCAATGACCCGAACAGCGTGAAGAGGAGCGAAAAGCTGTGGGACTATGAGACGCTGTACCCACAGATCAGTAATCTGTGGGTATATACGGCAGGGTAAATCCTGGTTCAGTTCTTTCCTGTGAAGAGCGTTCCTGCCTGGCCGCCTCTGATGATATCATAGAGAGCCTCCGGCCGTTTGCCGTTGGTCACGATGGTATCGATCCCCTGTGAGGTGGCGAGCTGGGCTGCCTGCAGCTTGGTCCGCATACCGCCGGTGCCCCTCCTGGAACCCGCGCCCCCTGCAAGGGAATATACACTGTCGTCAATATGGTCGATCTGCCGGATCAGTTTTGCGCCTGGATGCAGCCGTGGATCGCTGTCGTAGAATCCGTCGATGTCAGACAGGATAACAAGGCGTTTCGCCCGGCAGAGGACAGCGACAACAGAAGAGAGCATATCATTGTCTCCGAAGAGTCTGTCCTCGGATTCGATCTCCGTGTAGCTGACAGAGTCGTTTTCATTTACGATGGGAATGACTCCCATCTCCAGCAGAGCGTTGAACGTATTGGTCAGGTTTTCTTTTTTCTCCTCCTGTTCGATGTCTTCGGCATTTAGGAGGATCTGCCCTACTGTCTTGTCATAATCCCCGAAAAATTTGTCATACAGATACATCAGGCTGCACTGCCCCACGGCGGCTGCGGCCTGTTTCATGCGCATGCTGTCCGGTTTGGACTGCATGTTCAGCTTATTCCTGCCCACGGCGATGGCGCCGGAAGATACAAGGATGACCTCGTATCCCATGTTGTGGATGTCCGCCAGCGTGCATACCAGCCGGTCCGTGGCGCGCAGGTCGCTTTTCCCCGCGTCATTCGTCAGTGTGGATGTGCCTACCTTTACTACGATCCTGTTGTTATAAAGTCCCACGATCTATATCCTCCTCATGTTGTTATTCCTGTAAAATTTTATGACGTATCAGCTTATCTATCGTATCATACACCAAAACATGACAAAAGTGAATAATTATCATCTATAAAATGAAAAAATCAGATGAGAGGGAAATGTATGGATGTAAGTATCCAGAAATTCTGGACTACCGCTGATATGGTGAGCGGAAAAGCTCCGGTGTTTCCGGGAGAAAATTATTTGTCTATTCTGTCGGATTGTGCTCCGGCTGGTTTTGTGCTATCCTGTCTATACTGATGTGGGAGGCGTTCTGGCCTCTCTGTCATTCACGCCGCATGGCTTCTCATTTTCGGAGTTCCGCTTCGGAACGCTTACCCGATAATGAATCAGATCCTATAATTTGTGTTTCAGGAAAAAAGGGGGGCTGCCTATGAGGAAAGTTTCTTGAAAAGCCCGTTCGTGAAAATATTGTAATGAAAACGGTACGCAAAAACAAAGAAAAGTCCGTTTTATTGTACATGTAAAAATGTATAATTAAAAAGTAAAATTGTTGTTGACATTTTACAAGACGTATAATACTATAATACCAGATGCGAACAATTGTTCGATACGAGAAAAGGAGAATTGATTTATGGCAGTGAATGAAGAAAAGAAAAAAGCGTTGGACGCGGCGATCGCAAAGCTCGAGAAAGATTTTGGAAAAGGAGCTGTTATGAAGCTCGGGGAGTCCAGGGCGCATGTGACTGTGGAGACAGTGCCTACAGGGTGTTTAAGCCTTGATCTTGCGCTGGGATTGGGCGGAGTTCCAAAGGGACGTGTCATCGAGATATACGGACCGGAATCCAGCGGTAAGACAACAGTGGCGCTCCACATGATCGCCGAAGTACAGAAGAGAGGCGGCATCGCCGGTTTTATCGATGCTGAGCATGCCATGGACCCGGTATATGCGAAGAATATCGGGGTGGATATCGATGAACTGTACATATCTCAGCCGGACAGCGGTGACCAGGCGCTTGAGATCGCGGAGACGATGGTGCGGTCCGGCGCGATCGACATCATTGTCATCGACTCTGTTGCAGCACTTGTGCCGAAGCAGGAGATCGAGGGCGATATGGGCGACAGCCATGTGGGACTTCAGGCAAGGCTGATGTCGCAGGCTCTCAGAAAGCTGACGCCTGTGATCAGCAAATCCAACTGCGTGGTCATCTTTATCAATCAGCTCCGTGAGAAGGTGGGCGTGATGTTCGGAAACCCGGAGACTACGACGGGGGGACGCGCCCTGAAATTCTATGCTTCTGTCCGTATGGATGTGAGGAGGATCGAGACGCTGAAGCAGAGCGGGGAGATGGTAGGCAACCGTACCCGCATCAAGATCGTAAAGAATAAGATCGCGCCTCCTTTTAAAGAGGCAGAGTTCGACATCATGTTTGGAAAGGGGATCTCCAAAGAAGGAGATATCCTTGATCTTGCCGCAAGTATCGATCTTGTTAAAAAGAGCGGCGCATGGTATGCCTATGAGGGCGAGAAGATCGGACAGGGAAGGGAGAACGCAAAAGCGTATCTTGAAAACCATCCGGAAGTGATGGAAGAGCTGGACCGGAAAGTGCGCGCCCACTATAATCTGCCCGGCTCAGAAAGCGCCGATGCAGAAGGGGCAGAGGCGGACGCCGCAAAGACAGAATGATGGTCACGAAGATGGTCACAAAGGTGGAGCCGCTGACAAAGACGAAATTTAAAGTGTATCTGGATGAGGGATTCGCCTTTGTGCTCTATAAAGGCGAATTGTCCCGGTTTGGCATCCGGGAAGGCGTTGAAATACCGGAAGAGACAGTGGAGAAGATCCGCACAGAGGTTATCTTAAAAAGGGCGAAACTGCGCGCTATGCATCTTCTGACAGATATGGACCGGACAGAGGCGGCTCTGCGGGAGAAACTCAGGCAGGGACTTTATCCTGAGGATGCTGTGGAAGGCGCTGTCCGGTATGTGAAGTCCTTTGGGTATCTGGATGACGCCCGGTACGCTGAAAATTTTGTGAGGAGCAGACGGGACAGCAAGAGCCGGAAAGAGATACAGGCGCTGCTGCAGCAGAAAGGGGTTCCGGCGGAGCAGATCCAAGCTGCTTTCGAAGCCTGTTACGATGAAAAGGATGGGCACGGAGAGCAGGAAGCGATCCGGAAGCTCCTGAAGAAAAAGAGGTTTTCCCCGGAGGCGTGTGATGAGCCGGGAATGCAGAAAATATACGGCTACCTGGCACGCAAAGGCTTCCGTTATGACGCCGTCCGTCAAGTGATACAAAACTATAATGAGAATGCTTGACATTGTTGTGAAAACAGTATAAAATTTAACTGTTGTATTTAAG
>ERZ1090864.1502-NODE-1506-length-10514-cov-4.954871_pt1 | contig 10514 bp, 12 predicted proteins | sample MGYA00478479_ERZ1090864 | MGnify/ENA primary metagenome ERZ1090864 (study PRJEB33644, sample SAMEA5815743) | chicken gut metagenome | biome: Chicken; feature: Gastrointestinal Tract; material: Caecum | place: Ireland | collected 2019-01-01 | study: A study of... | reverse complement strand
TATCTGCGGCATACCCCTTCATGCATTTTGTTGATTCGCCAAGGCCAACTCAAAAATGCGAGGCCCAAAAGACCTTCCAGTTCGACAAGCCAATGCGCCGACCCCTCAAAGATTGTTTCCGCAGAAGGAAAGAGGATGAAAAATATGGGAATACACAGAAATACCGTACATACATAATAGCGAAGATTTCGAAACCAGTTGCCCCAGTTGTTTTCAAATGCGCGAACGGCCAATGTTTGCAGTATATCGGCGCGCAGGTCCTGGTATGCCTGGGTCTGGCAGACCGCTTGGTATTGTTCTGTATGGACAGACATAAGTTCTCCCCCCGGGAATAAGCGTGGATCCTTTTTGTTAGTATAGTACCTTTCTATCGCATCTTCAAGGTTTTCTCTTTACTCCAAACCACTTTCAATTTTTTTAGCGCTTTGATTTTGGTTTGGTTGATGGCTTGCCGGGTTTTGTGCTTTTGCCGTGCTACTTCGGCAACAGATTGCTGTTCAAAATAGATCGCATAAATGATTGCAAACTCGTATTCATTCAAAACCTTATGCAAGTCTTGAAGCGTCAATTGGTCGTATTGGTCACATGTACTTGTCTTCTGCTCATACTCAATGACTTGTGGAACCGTAGCATCTTCCAGGTAAGAAGTGCCCCGTTCTTTTGCTTTCTGCTTTGACAATGCTATATATTCGTTTTTCACTGAATTGGCTATGTAACGAATGATGGTGACATCATCCGTTGAAGATAAGCGGCTCATGTCCCATGTTTTCAGCATTGAGAGCAAAAAGCATTGTAAGTCCTCAAAGCTGTCTTCCCTGTGCAGAAAGAACGCATATCTCTTGATGAGTGGTCTGAACTTTTCGACAAGCTCTAAGGCAGCGTTGGAGTCACCGCCTTGATAAGCAAGAATTTTGTTGTGAATCTTTGCAGACATTTTTCTCTACTACCCCTTGGGGTAAAGAGAAAAACACTGCAGATTTGTAAAGTGCTTTTAAGGAATATAATGGTATTACTTAAACGTCATCAGCCATGTCAGTGTGAGATAAAACTGACATGGCTGATGACGTTTAATCTTAACAGGCGAAATAATTCATGCTTTTCACTCTATAAATCGGGAAACTCAAGAAGATGCGCTATTTGATGTGGCGGAACTCAAGCAAATTGTTTCTTCATCTGTAGACTCGGTCCGGATGGTTACCATGAACGAATTCTGGTTTTCCGGGTACAATTCAAAACTGAAAGAGTGCCTTTTATGAATATCACAAGGGATGTCAAACGAATAGCTATAGAGGTCACCATTAGAATCGAAAAGTTGGAAATAATTTGCGAGTTCCTGTGGCCATTGGCCTTCACACTGTTCCCCTTCATGCGTGAATGTGAATTTTCCGTCTGCACTTAGAACAAATGTCTCGCTTTCTTGCTCATCGCTCTTTTGCGTCGACACATTGTGATAAGTAGTCCCAACGAATGGAGAATACCAGGCACTAGTAGTTTGCAACCTTTGACAGCCTACTAGTTCGACAAAAGCCGAAAAGATTACCAATAGCAGCAGCGGACATGTTTTTATTCGTTTCCAGGATGACATCATTGCTGACCAACCCTCACCGTTGTACCTATACCTTGCTCAAAGGTGCAGTTTTACCAACTGACACTGCCGTCAGCCGCATCTGCATAAAGTCTGACTGAGCCAGGACCGAATTCATTGTTGAGGTACGAAAATTTATAAGCTGCCTGAATGAAGTTGCTCGAAAATGTATTTGGTTCCCAATACCATACACTTACTAGGTTGCTGTGAGTTTCGTATGTATATGTGCCTACGTCTTGAAACACCCAGTCTCCAACAAGTCCAACAGTGGTCACATGTGCAGTGAACGTAACCAATGGAATGCCAGTGTCAGTATAAGCATAAAATGGTATATCAAAACGACGTGTATGGTAACTTGCTCGCGTTTCATTGTCACTTTTTACTTCTGTGATGTTGCCAACATAAACTCTGAAGCTTCCGCCGTCATAGTATAACGTTTCCGCATTAGAATCGGTCGCGGATTCACTCCGCGCATCAACACCTTGGGCATAGGTAGGAACGGCTAGCATTGTCGCCATGAGCATACAAACAACTAGCATAAACGCAGTTCTTTTCATCTTGTTTCCTCCGTTATAACTACAATAAATGTAAACCAGCGAACACTCTTAGTAGCTCATTGGAAACACCTCCACAATAAAGATATGGATATAAATCGCTTTTTCACTTCAAACCCGAACCAATTTAGAAGGAAGATTATTCTAATTATTATTGAATATATTGTAACCTGCGAGTCCAAAAGGAACAACTCTTATGTCAGATTTTGCCTATAACATGCATGAATTTGTAGATTTTAGAAACGTTAGTCGATTTATACCGTAGTTATTTACCATCTTCAAACGTAATAAACTTTTCCCTATTTTTCTGTTGTATGCTTTAGCAAAATGAGCCCCCAGCTCTGCTGGGGAGAGTAAAAAAGCTTTGGCTTCAAGCATCGAGTGAAGCGAGAAGAGATCAAAAACTTTACTATTGTCAAGAAAGTTGATCAAAGTTGATCTTAGATAAACAGCGCTCGTTTACGAGCTGTGGGGCAAGCGATGCGATTAACAGATTTTTCGGTGCCTCTTGAGAGGCTTGCCGGTACGATGCCCTTCTAGGGCTTACACAAGCCCCGGCTTTGTCGGGGGTTATGACTCTGGCTATAAAAGGAATGTTTTGATATTGATTCAGATAAAAAGATAGATGACTCAATCCGAGCAGAGAACTACACTATCTATTTAAGAAAAAGATTGGTTACGGTAAAGATGCAGTGGGCTTGCGCCAGCGCCCCCGGCCGGCGAACCGGCAAACATCAGGCGGCCGTTTTGCAGCCGCAGCACCTCGTCGTACAGGTTCAGGCGCTCGGGCGTCAGGTCGTGGGTGACAACCAGGATCGTCTTGCCCGGCAGCGCGAGCAGCTTGCGCTGGATCAGGTCGCCGGTCTCGCGGTCCATCGCCGAAAACGGCTCGTCCAGCAGCAAAATCGGCTGGCCGGACACCAACGCCCGGACCAGCTGCACCAGCTGCTTCTGCCCGCAGCCGCAGGTCCGCCGGGGCTGCGGGCAGCGCCGGCTGCTCGGGTGGCGCGTAATGGATGTAGCCCAGCACCTTCTGCCGCACGCCCGACACCGAGGCCAGTGTGTTCACGCTTTCGAGAATGTATTAGAGCGGCATTGTTAAGCTCTCGATGTAGCCGAGCGTCGCGACGCCGGTGCCGATCGTGATCTCGCCCTGCCAGAGCAGCACCCCGACCGCGAGAAACGCCGACAGGTTGATGAGGCTCAGGCAGCCGCCGTTGAGCTCGAGCGAGAAGGAGTAGAACAGCCCGCGCTTATAGGCCGCCGCCTGCTGGCGGTCCAGCGCCACCTCGTGCTCGCGCGCGAAGGCCGGGCGGGTGCGGCGGTTGGCGAAGTGAAAGCCTTCCAGCGGATCCTTCGCCTTGGTGGTGTACTGCTCGAGCAGCGCCTGTTCGCGCTGGCGGCGGCGGGAGAGTTCCTTCGCCGTGACCTTCGGCAGAAAGACGGTCGGCAGCGAGGCGACAAGGATGACGGCGGCGATGCGGAAATCGACAAACACAAACAGCACGACCGCATACACGACGAGCATCAGGGAGAAGTTGATGATGTCCATGACCGGTTCGAGCCGGTTTTGCTGCAATGCGCCGATGTCGTTGGTCAAAATCGAGAGGTAATCGCCGACGGATTTTTCGTTGAAATCGGCGTAGCTGCGCCGGAACAACCCGTTGACGAGGTCGGACTTGAGGTGGAACAGAAACCCGGCGGTCGGCCTTCCAGCTGAACATCTGCGAAAGGTACTGCGCGCCGTACAGCACGGCGATCAGGCCGAGGTACATCGCCCCCAGCCGCACCAATCCGCCGGGCCCGGCCGAAAAGTCATAGTCGAACAGCACCTTGGTCAGGTACGGAATCGACACCGACGCAATGCTGTACACAAGGAAAAACAGGACCTGCAAGAGCAGCAGGGTCCAGATTTGGTGGATGTATTTTTTCATGTAGATCTTCCTGGTTTGTTAGTTGGAGTGTGTTTAACTAGTTCAAATTTATATATAATAGCGCGTAGGCAATCGAAAATTCTCACATTTAACTGACTGGCAGGCAAATGTGAGGACTTTGATTTACAAATCACAGCAAATCAGCAAGCATATGCATAAACCGGTTGCGGTAAACTATTAGTTCTTTCATCAACTACATAATATTTGTCATCTGAAATAGCCCATGATACTCATTTGCAATAATGAAGCATATCGCTTTCGCCTCCCCTTGCGTACAATTGCCTCTTTTCATATACAGATTACACGCGAATCCTATTACTTTTCTCGTCACAAGTGTAATAATACCCCCTACGATTTGCTATAAAGTGCTCATGCTGTACTTTTATGGAACTATTCTCCCAACAAAGAAAACCAATGGTGAGGTGCTTTTCGTTCTTTATCACTTGAATTAATATACTTCTAGTCTGCTGTCCAATCCCGCTTACCATGCATTTGGCCATATCTACGCCTATCTATTGACTGACGACGCACGATTGATTTTTGATCAAGTCCTCTTTACGCAACAAAAAAGACATGCGTACGAGGTTGTAAATATCCCCGGGACACATGTCTTTGACTTCGACGTTTTTCTTTTGCTCCATTTAAAAATTCTTCTAAACCGATTGCATGAAACTGTTAATTTGCGGTGATGGTTTTATAATAGTTACAAGTCACTTGCGAATTCCTTCAGCAACCTCTTCTGCAATTCCATATAGCACAATGCCTTCTGCTCTTCGCTCAGTTCTTTCATACGAATAAAATCATTTCTCATTTTCATGAGAAGCTCTCTTTGACTGTCTGTTAGAGGTTCATCGACCACATCACTTTCCCAAAAGGATATAGAAACTCCGAAAATTGCCGAAAAAGAGCGGAGCGTGTCAAGCGTAGGCTCCTGCAAATTGTTTTCATATCGCCAAATTGTGTTTGCAGAGCGATTGATTCGCTTGGCCAATTCCTTTTGCGACCATCCGCGCGCTGCGCGCAACGCTTTCAGAGTTGCGCCAAAATCTTTCGTCACTGCCTTCACCTCTAGTGACATTTTACGCTCTTGACATCTCATAATATGAGAATATATAATCTGATGTATCACAAAATATGAAATTCTACATAGAAAAGTATGTTTTCTTATTGACGAGAGGCCGATTTCATGACTATTCTTTCAGAAAAAGAGCAAAGACGCTTCAGCCTTAAAGGAAAGGGTGTTCGGATGCGCGCAATAATCTGTGATGACGATGGCCGTTTCGCCAAGAAGCTTGAGCAATCAGTAACGCAATATTATCGAAAGATCGGAATGACCCTGGATACCATTGTTGTAACAAGCCCTAAGATTCTTTTGCAGCGAAGTGATTTATCCAGTTTTGATATTGCATTTCTGGATGCTGACATGAAACCAATGGACGGGATTGAAGTTGGCCGTGCCCTAAAGAAGCAAAAATCGGAAATCATTATTGTATTTGTGTCGGCCTATCTGGAATTTGCACCGAAGGGATACACCGTGGATGCGTTTCGTTATGTTCTCAAACAGGATATCCAAAACACATTGCCTCTATGCCTTTCAGACATATTGCAACAACTTGCACCGGATCATGCGGTTCTTTCCTATAAACAACATGGTGAAACATTCCAAATTCCAAGCCACGATATTGTTTATATCCAGAGTGATTTACGGAAGCTGAACGTGTTTGGAAGTAATCCCCTGAAACCAATCGCCACTTTTTATGGTAAGCTCTCCGATTATGCGAATACACTTTCCGATCAAGGTTTCCTGCAGATCAACAAAAGCACGATGGTCAATATGGTCTATATCAAACGCATTGCCAGTTACCATGTACATCTATCGAACGGCGTACTTATGAATGTGACTAGAAAAGATTACACGGTCATCAAAAACCGTTACATTGAATGGAGGGGAACGCTGTGACAAATATAGATGCCTGGAATTGGATTTCTGCCTTCATTCAGAGTTTTGCAGAGACATTTTTGCTGGTCAACGTGTATTGCGCATTCCTGGGACAGCCCCGCATAAAAAAGTGCATCACCTATGTTCTCGTTGGCCTCTTCGCGGCGTTGTATTGCATTTTTATCAACATTTTCATCTTGCCTACATATCTGAGATATTTTTTGACTTTTTGTGTGTTTTTTGCATTCTCCATAGCGTGGAACGGCTCCATTTGGAAAAGACTGTTCGCTGTATGTGCGGACTTAACAATCAATATGCTTGTTTCTTCCATTGTATATTGGCTGGTTGATTTCATGCGCACAAACCGGGGGACCTCCCTGACCATCGATTCCGTTCTGTTTGCAACGCCGAACGTCTTGATTCTTGTCACCATCGCCATGATTTTTCGCTACTTCTATTCTGCCAGTTGGGAAAAGCTGAAAATTTCTCAGCTGCAATGGCTTGTGTTAACTTTGTATCCCGGCGTTGCTTTCCTTGTGACTATATCCTTGCTTTCGATCCCAGTCTGGGATACCGGAAAACACGTTCTTTTAATCGTTGATGCAGTCGGACTTTTGCTGGCTATGGTTATTCACTTCGTGCTGGTCGATTTACTCAACGAGTACAATTCCAAGGTGGAACAAGACAAACTGCTCCACCAGCAAATTCAGTTGGAAAGCGAGAAGGCCAATGCGCTCTACGATGTCTATCTCCAACAGCGGCACCTAACCCATGATTTTTCCAATCAATTGAACACGATCGCCGGTCTGATTGAGCAGGGAAACGCCCAATCCGCGTTAGAGTTGATTCACAGCAGTTCTGCTGAGATTCACACCAACACGCTTGTTGTCAACACCGGCAATCCTATGATTGACACGCTGTTGAGCCAAAAGTACAGCAAGGCACAAAAGAAGTCGATCCCCGTGATCTTTTCGCTGTGCGATCTGTCGGAATGCCCCATTTCTTCCAGAGATTTGCTGGTGGTGCTTGGAAACCTGGTGGATAACGCGATCGAGGCATCGGAAAAGGTCGATGATCCGTGTATCCAAATCAAATTACAGCGCAGCGACCATGATTTCGTATTGTCTGTGCGGAATCGTACAACGCCGGACGTCGCGATCACCAACAATGAAATCCCGCTCAGCACCAAGCAAGATACGGGGCATGGAATAGGCCTAAAGAATGTCATAGCCATTTTGCAAAAGTACCACGCCGAATACACTTTGAGTGCCAAGCAGGGGTGGTTTCAATTCACCGCGCTGCGCTATTTATAGGCTGAAGAAATAGGCTTTTTCTGACATTTTATAGTGTTTTCGTGCCGCCTTTGATGCAATTTTCACCTGGCCACGCTAGAATATACCATATAATACCCGGGCGAGGTGAGAACGCGATGCAGCATACAATAGCGACAAAAATCGTTGGATTTTTCGCCCGGCGCAACCTCATTGAAAAAGATAATGTCGATTGGTGCGTCTACTTTATCGAAACACGCATTTTTTCTTATGCGACGTTGCTGCTGTTCTTTTTCCTCTTATTGCCAATCTCTCGTCCGATGGAAATCCTGGTCTTTCTCTTATCCGTTCTACTGATAAGGCGACGTTCCGGGGGCTATCATTGTAAAACTGAACATGGATGTTTCTTCTTTTCGCTTTTTGTTGGGGTGCTGGGCCTCCTGCTGGCCCATTTTCTCGAAGGAAAGTATATCATCCAGTTGTTGCTGCTATTCTTCTCTGTGGGTGCAATCTCTATCGGCCCAGTGAACCAGCCGGAACTTCATTTGAGTGCTGAAGAATACCGTGAAAACACGCATCGTCTTCGCATAATGACGATATTGCTGGTATGTATTGCTGTACTCATGGTGCTGATGCGGTTAAATCTTGCATCGTACTGTGTTACGGGCCTGCTCGTTGCGGCCATCTCCGTAATTGCAGGCAAGATCATTCAAAACGGGAGGTATTCACAATGTCGGTAAAAGAAAAAGCCATCGCGTATGTAGGCCGCACTCTTGATAAAGTCGGTGAAAAAGAGCGTACCTCGTGCAAATGCGCGGTATGCCCAGTTTTCGGCTTCCAGCCGAAGCGTCCGGACCGTACTCAGGAACGCAAGAAATCAAAGTGAGCTCATAAGATTTCTTGCGGTGAAAGTCTGTCACATGAATCTTTATATTATGTCTTATGTCCAACGCATATTTGGCGGTTGAAACGTTCGACATCTTACGTTCCTTTCACGATAGACTTTCTGAGCGTTGTAAGCATCGATAAAATTGCTTTCTAAATTGAGAGCCTGATAATGTGTTTTTCATATTCTCTGGGTCGACACAGGGAATATGAAAAATATAAATATTACTCAAAGGAGACTGCCTTATGGAAAACTTCAAATTTGATGACAAGAAGCTGGCTGAGCTGGAGATCGATGCCCATCTCGAAGAACTCCTCTTTTCCGAGGATGTGTGCTACGGCAAGGTGATCTGATCGCGGAAGCCACTGCCTGACGATGGGCGTCTTCATTACCAGTATTGGTATCTGCTTCTGACAAGGGGAAGTGGCCGTCGAGGAAACAATACACAGTATCGTGGGCGCTGTGACAGCGCCATCCCTTACAGGTTAGACTTCATTCTTTCGGGAACGGTAATCGCGCTGAGTGCGGCCCATCGCATTGGCATACAAACAATTGCACAACTGGGTACCGCTTGGCGCCTGGTTGTGCATTTTTTATAAACCTTCATTTTCTGAATAATAAGGGATAGCATATGGACTACAAAAGCAAATTGAAAAAAGTGATGGATAGCGTATCAGAAGGCAAAATACTTCTGGTTGTGCCGCCATTTTCGCTTATAGACTTTCCGTGCATTGGACTAGACATTCTCCAATCAATTGCAAATGATGAAGGCATTAAGACGTCTGTTCTTTATGCGAACATGCTGTTTGCCCAATTTATTGGGGTTGATAAGTACAAACATATCAGCAACTCGTTAATGTCGCTGCATACGATGCTAGGAGAGAAGCTGTTTACAAACGCTGCTTATCCTTCTATGCCTTTGCTTGGCAAAAAATTTCTGGAAGAGGACGACATTAATTTCACCGATAAGTTTTCTTCGTCCTTCACATACGATCAAATTCAATCTATAGCGTCGATGGCTATAGAATGGACGGATATGCTTGCCGCCGAAATTGTTGAGCAAAATTATGTGATTGTTGGAGTTACCACAGGTCACCAGCAAACCAATGCTACCATCGCCTTGATTAACAGAATAAAGAAATTGAATCCGCATATTATTTGCACAGTGGGAGGATCATCGTGCGATGGAGAAATGGCAGAAGGCGTGCTATCCCTCAGCCCAAACATAGACTATGCGTTCTCGGGGGAGAGCGAGATCAGCTGGAGAAATTTTTTGCATCAGTATATAAGGCGAGAGCTGCCGAAAAATCGTCTTATTCGAGATAAGTTCCTTGATAATCTAGACGAGTTAATCGTTAATGACAATACATATAAAGACTATTTTAAACAAATGGAAATGCTTGACATAAAAGAAGAAATCTCTATGCTATATGAGTCAAGCCGTGGATGTTGGTGGGGAGAGCATAATAAGTGTACCTTTTGCGGAGTGAACGGGTGGAACAAGCACTACCGGTTTAAATCAGCTGATAAGGTTTTATCTGATATAACAACTATCCTAAAAGCACACCCTCAAATCACGCATATTCAAATGGTCGATACACTTATGCCAAGGCATTATTTCAAAAAATTGGTGCCAGCTTTGTCCGAAAAATTCCCACACATCGATATCTTTTATGAGCAACGAGCTGACCTCACCTTGGGAGAAGTATTGGATCTCAAACTAAGCGGTGTAAATTATACCCAGGTTGGCATTGAGGCACTTTCAACCGGACTCCTCAAGCTGATCAACAAAGGCGTAACTGCAGAACAAAATATACGATTTCTTCGCTATGCAAGATCAGTTGGGCTTCTCATTGGATGGAACTTGCTCACAGAAATCCCCAATGACACAGAAGAACAATGGAACCAAGCACTTGATCTGATACCGGCAATTTGTCATCTGAACCCACCGCTGCTTATCCGACCTGTCGAAATTGCAAGATTTAGTCCCTATTTTGAAAATCCAACTCAGTATGGTATTCGCAATATGGAAGCTGACAAAGTTTATAGTGATATTTATCCGTCAAATGCCGCAGTAGATCAATTGGCCTGGATGTTTAGTGCTACATTTGACAGTGATTCCAAAGATAGTACAACGCTAAATAAACGGATTAACGAGATCGTTTCTACTTGGATGAACAAATGGCGACAAACGACGCATATTCCATATTTAAAAATTGTAAATCGTAGGGGTGCATATTATCTCTTAGACTCTCGATATGATGCACCAAGTGAAGAAAAACTAACTGATAATCAGGCAAGGATCGCTCTATTTGGACTTGACAACAAAGTCAACGATTCCGATG
>ERZ1090864.1498-NODE-1502-length-10535-cov-15.916031_pt1 | contig 10535 bp, 8 predicted proteins | sample MGYA00478479_ERZ1090864 | MGnify/ENA primary metagenome ERZ1090864 (study PRJEB33644, sample SAMEA5815743) | chicken gut metagenome | biome: Chicken; feature: Gastrointestinal Tract; material: Caecum | place: Ireland | collected 2019-01-01 | study: A study of... | reverse complement strand
CTCAGAAAGCGTTGGAACTGGAACCTGATAACGCAAGATACCACGACAGCTGCGGTGTGACGCTTCACGAAATGGGCCGCTACGAGGAAGCTCTAGCTGAAAAGCAGAAGGCTGTAGCGTTGGAACCCGACAATGCAGGGTATCACTATAGTTGCGGCGTGACGCTCCACAAAATGGGCCGCTACGAGGAAGCTCTGGCTGAAAAGCAGAAGGCTGTAGCATTAGAACCTGACAATGCAGAGTATCACTATAGTTGCGGTGTGACGCTTCACTCGATGGAACAGTGCCCGGAAGCAGTGGACGCATATAAAAAAGCTACCAAACTGGATCCGAAGCGGGTTCTCTATTACAGCGATTTGGCTCAAATATACAAAAAGATGGGCCGTGAAGAAGATGCCGACCAGATGGAAGAAAAGGCAAAACAGTTGCAAAACAACCTGCCAACGGGCTAATTTCCTGCAATCGCTTACTTCAAAACGTCTTGCGCAAGAATTGCCCCCTAAAAGAAGCCAAGTAAGCGCCCCACGAATAGCGCACTAGTCAACCTTACCTCTGAATCATAGAATGATAATTCAATAGGAGTATCTTCCTGCGATACAAGGAAAGATAGAAAATGGCACCTGAGCCCTGAACCGCTCCAGTAAAAACAGACAACGGAAAAGACCTTCTGTGACAGAAAACAAATAATCACAGGAGGTCTTTTCTGTGCATGGAACATATAGCCATACCCAAAGGCACAGGGAGAAAATTCTTGGTAAAGGGATTTCAGCAACTGCCGAAATCTAGGATCAGCCTGCCAAAGAGATTACGCCAGGTCCTCGCTGTTGGAGCTACTGCACTTCTCTAGTAGAAGGAATTCTTCTACCCCGGCCGTCAGCGTCCTGGTCCACATAGATTACGCAGTACCGCTGAGATGCGTAAGGAATATCTGACTCAGGGCTTTTTGCAGCGTCTGGGAGATAATACTATTATCAACAACTTTCTAATACGAGCCCTCTCCGAAGACGCTGACCATGACCAGTACCTGCTGTTCCGCCAGCGAAAGGATAATCCCATTCACTTTAATATCCAAAATATTTTGTGCGAATATTATGATCCCCCACTCTGCAGCGATCAGGTGATTGATGCTTGCATCATCCTTTTGTACTGCGATATTTTGCTCTACTATCAGAATCATGCCTTTTCCATTGATCATGTTATGGTTCTGTTCGGTAGACAGTACCACGGTCCTCAGTGGGTTATCCTTGGTATCTCCCCATTGAAGTGCTTACCTGCGTCCTTTGGGGCAATTTGATCTGAAGTTTAGATGCCTTGGCAGCCGATGGACTTAAGCTAGACTTTTCAGGGCCTTGACTCGCTTAGCGGGGAAATTTTCTTCTCGCTGACTCGTGTTGTCCTTCACCATCTGTGTGATATCTGTATTGTTCACCAAGTTACAGACATATCCGCATATCTGGCAAGCTCGTTGGTTTTCCGGTGGCCGCGTCCCGGACACAATTTCATATTCTCCGGCTTTTTAGGGATGGATGACATTGGGTTGAGTCACACCCTTGCCCTTCATTCTTTTTCTGCTGTTCAAAAGTCTTCATTTTACCGTCACACGCCTAAGCGTTATCTCCTTTCTGAAGCCCGTTCAGCTGTTGGCTATGGTCATCCAGATATTCCCGATATACAGGCGTGGATATGATCGAAGCACCTGGGAGCTACGTCCACCCGCAAACCTCCAGGGCAATGCTAACGCCCAAATCTTCGCCGGTCGTGGTCTTTCCTGCATCTCCCTTCTGGTTGACAATGGCAATTACAGTTGCTTTTGGGGTCACATCGTCCTTCTTCTTTTTCATCTCTCATTTATAATCATCATTTCGATTGATGTGATGATGGATGTATGTTACAATAATGGTGTTCATTTTGCTTCTGTGGAGGTTCCATGCATGAAAAGCAAACAGCCACCCTTTGAAATCACACACCAGATCATTGACAGCGTGGCGCAGATTGCCGAGCTGGTGGGCCGGCTAACTGCTGTCAGCTCACTGCCTGCAAATCCCACTCTGCGCCGGTCCAATCGGATTCGGACCATTCACGGCTCTCTGGCCATCGAGCAGAACACGCTTTCTCTTGAGCAGGTCACGGCTGTGCTGGGCGGCAAACACGTTCTCGCGCCGCCCAAAGACATTGCCGAGGTCAAAAATGCCTATGAGATTTATGAACACCTGGACGAGCTGGACCCGTACTCGGTAGACGATCTGCTGCTGGCCCACGGCATCATGATGCGCGGTTTGATAGAAGAAGCCGGGGTATTCCGTTCCCGGCCAGTGGGCGTGGTAGACAGCCAGAGGCGGGTGGTTCATTTTGGGACGCTGCCTCAGTATGTCCCTGGCCTGATTGCAGACCTGCTGGACTGGACCCGGAATAGTGATCTGCATATGCTGATTCGCAGTTGTGTCTTTCATTACGAGTTTGAGCTGATCCACCCCTTTGCCGATGGCAATGGCCGGGTGGGCCGACTGTGGCATACCTTGCTGCTCTCCCGGTGGAATCCGGCCTTTGCCTGGCTTCCGGTGGAATCCGTCATCCATGACCGCCAGCAAGGGTATTATGATGCCATCAACACTTCCAACAACGCGGGGGAATCCACCGCGTTCATTGAGTTCATGCTGTCGGCCATTCAGGCAGCCCTCACCGAGGCCATCAGCGCGGGTGATGGTATGAGCGATGAAGCACCCGACAAGGAGACTGTCCGTTGGCGTCAAATCGAGACGTATCTCAAGAGCCACGACTACATCCGCAATGCCGATGTGCGTACGCTGTGCGGCGTGTCAGCTGCGACGGCCAACCGTATTCTTGCCGCTTTGGTTGCCAGTGGACGCCTGGTGAAAGTCCATTCCGGCAAGTATTGGGCCTACCGGCTGCCATGATTGAAGCGGCTACTCCCTTTCTGCCTTGTCCGGACAAAGAAAAAGAGCTCCCTGGTTCAGTGTGAAACAAGACACTCATGCAGCATCCAAAAATACAGCGTATTCACGTTTTCTTATGTGCTTTCTCTGCCCGGTTGAAGGGGTACGTGACCGCATTGGGCGGGAGAGCGCTTGAATGGCATTCAAGAGGTCAGCGGTTCGATCCCGCTTATCTCCACCAAGACAAAAAGCCTTGAAAACATCGTGTTTTCAAGGCTTTTCTTTTTTGCATGCGGCGCAAAAGCAACGGGCACTTCCAGCTTGCGCCCGGCTTCCATGCCCCGCCTCCCATGCCGTACCGTGGCGGCACGGAGGGCGGGGCTTTCCCGTTTCCTTTTGATCGCATTTGCCCTCTTATCACGGGCCCTGCATTATTTTTTGTCCGGTTTTTCCGGATCGATCAGGTGCGTGGAGCGGTATTCCCGGGGGGAGACGCCGTGGACATTCTTGAAGGCGCGTGAAAAGTGCAGCTGGTTGTCGTAGCTGACCTGAGCGGCGATCTCACCGATGGACAGACGGGTCTCTTTCAGCAGCTGGGCGGCCCGGGCCATCCGATAGTGCAGCAGATAGGCCTGGGGGCTTTCACCCACAGCGTCCCGGAACACCTTGCCGAAATAGCTGCGGTTCAGCCCGCTGACCGCTGCGATCTCCTCAATGGAGATATCGCGCTGGTAGTTCTGTTCGATGAAGGTAAGGGCCTCCTTGATGTAAAAATCCCGCACCCGCCGCTCACCGCCGCTGCGCCGTCCCGCCGAACACTGGACCAGCTTGTCCAGAAACAGAAACCCATGGGCGATCAGGTGGATGGGGCTGGCGCCGGCATGGTTGACGATGTACAGCATTTCTTCCTCGATCACCCTGCCGGCTTCGGGATTGCGGGCGGTGTAGATGGGTTTAGCCCCGCTGATGCCGGCCAGATGCAGGCTTTCATGGGCCCGCAGACCGTCGAACTCGATCCATGTGTACACCCAGGGGTCGGCGGAGTCGGAGCGGTAGGTCGTCACCTGGCCTGGCACCACCAGGAATCCATGCCCCGGGGTCACGGTATACACCTGCTCGTTGGCCATCAGCTGACCCCGCCCTTCAATGATATAATGGAACAGGTAATGATTGCGGGCATAGGGCCCATAGGAATGAGTGGGGGACGTGCGCTCCCATCCAAACTGGTAAAGGTTCAGGTCGATGAAGCGCTCGTCTCGGAACACATGGAATTTTAACTTCTCGGGGCCTTTTTCTTCCCAGGCCATGCGCAATCCTCCTTGCCAGCGGAACGTCCCATACCCTCCGGTATGTCAGACTGTCAAAAAAGTCCCGTCCAGCTGACATGTGCGGATGGACGGGACACATACAGGGAAATTTGGCGCTGAGAGTGTGCGAGCCGTATTGCGGCGAGTGCATGATTCAGCGCTAAATTTTGTCCCCAGGGGGATACCAGGGGGAAGGAATTTCTGACGCGCGGCTGCGCGCAGAAATGGGTTCCCCCTGGAGCGTGTCGCTTTTGCGACATGCTGCCATACCCTCCGGTATGTATCTGAACCGTTTTTTGCTTTGTTAATTCTATTATATCAAGCCGTCAAGGGAATATATACCGTTTTGCGTTCATACTTTCACAAAATGGCCTAGTATCCTAGAAATTGGTATATAAAAGGTTGCATTATGGTATTCAACATTTTGTCTCTATCCTATATAATTATACTGCAATATGGGAGAACAAATTGTGCAATGTGCACAACGCACAACTTTTCGTTCACAATTTCGTCATCATGACGAGACCGAACGCTCCCCATGGCGCCTCCCGGGCAGGTCCTCACTCATCCATTGGCAACACTCAAAGGAGATGGCTTATGAAGAAGATTTCACGCCGTTCGTTCCTTGCGGCCACAGCCGCGCTGGCGGCGGCCAGCCTGACCGCCGGCTGCAACGGCCCGGGCGATGGCAAGACGCATCTGACGTTCCAGATCTGGGACGTCGCCCAGCGGGACGGGATGCAGGCCATGTGCGACGCCTACACCGTCCAGCATCCCGAGGTGGTCATCGAAGTGCAGGTCACCAGCTGGAACGAATACTGGACCAAGCTGGAAGCCGCCACTATGGCCCGCCAGGCCCCCGATATTTTCTGGATGCACACCAACGAGATCCTGAAGTATGCCGACAACGGCAAGCTGCCCGACTGCTCGTCCATTGTCGAGACCGAGCACTTCTCTGACATTTCGCTGGCCAACGCCAGCGGATCCGACGGCAAGCTGTACGCCGTACCCAAGGACAAGGATACCGTTGGCCTTGTTTACAACAAGGAAATGTTCGACGCCGCCGGTGTCAGCTATCCCGATGACACCTGGACTTGGGACACGCTGTGCGAAGCGTCCCAGAAGATCTACGATGCCACCGGCTATTATGGCTACATGGCTTATGGCGATGACCAGCTGGGCTACTGGAATTTCGTTTACCAGGCGGGCGGCAGCATCCTGACCGAGGACAAGACCCGAGCCAATTTTGATGACCCCGCTACCCGGATGGGGATGGAGTTTTACATCAATCTGCAAAAGAACGACTGGTGCCCCACCCAGACCTACTTTGCCGAGACCAGCCCCGGCACCGCCTTCTTTTCCGGCTACGGCTCCATGTTTCTGGAAGGCAACTGGAACATCCTGTCCGAGCTGCAGAACTACCCGGAGATGGTGGGCAAATGGGATGTGGCTATCCTGCCCAGGTGCCCCAATCCCCTGAACGGTGACGGCCGGGCCACCATTTCCAACGGCCTGTCCTACGCCACTACCACCACCAACAAGCATCTGGATGTGGTCATGGATGTGCTGAAGTTCTTCGGCAGTGAAGAAGGCCAGCGCATCCAGGGCGAGAGCGGCGCGGCCATCCCGGCCTACATCGGCCTGGAGGATACCTGGGTGGGCGTCTTTGACGAATACCCCATCGACGTGACCTGCTTTATCGATATGCTGGAGTACGGCATCCAGAGCGTCAACAACGCAGCCCGCCCCGAGTGGAAGACTCCGGTCAGCGACACTCTGCTGAAGATCTACACCGGCGAGCTGACCATCGACCAGGGCCTGGACGAGATGCAGCAGATCATCGACGAGGCCAGCGCCGAATACTACGCATAAGGAGGCAACACCATGGAAAAAACGTCTAAGCTGGGCCGCGACGGAGCTTTTTGGGGCCTTGTCATGGTGGCCCCCACGGTCATCGGCCTGATCGTGCTGAACATCTACCCCTTCATTGACACCATTTACATGAGTTTCTCCAAATCGCTGCCCTTCGGCGAATTCGAGTTTGAGGGCATCGAGAACTATGTGGAGATGTTCCAGAGCCCCGAGTTCTGGCAGGCCACCTGGAATACCATCCTTTTCTGCATCCTGACGGTTCCGGTGGGCATCTTTCTGGCCCTGCTGGTGGCTGTCCTGCTGAACAGCAAGATCAAAGGGCGCACCACCTTCCGCGCCATCTTCTTCCTGCCCATGGTGGTGGCCCCCGCCGCTGTGGCTATGGTCTGGAAGTGGATCTTCAATTCCCAGTACGGCATCATCAACCAGCTGCTGGACGCCAACATCGGCTGGCTGACCGACAGCCAGATCGTCCTGATCACCTGCTCGGTGGTCCAGATCTGGAGCAACATCGGCTACGACGCCGTCCTGCTGCTGGCCGGCCTGCAGAACATCTCGGTGAGCCTGTACGAGGCCGCCGACCTGGACGGCGCTTCCAAGGTGCGCCAGTTCTTCAGCATCACCCTGCCGATGGTCTCCCCCACCCTCTTCGTCGTCCTGATCATGCGCCTGATGAGCTCGCTGAAGGTCTTTGACCTGATCTACATGATGGTCGATGACGCCAACCCCGCCCTGAACGACGCCCAGACCCTGATGAGCCTGTTCTACCGCGAAAGCTTTATCGCCGGCGACAAGGGTTACGCCGCCGCCATCGTCGTCTGGACCGTTGTTCTGATCGGCATCGTCACCGCCATCCAGTTCATCGGCCAGAAGAAGTGGGTCAATTACGAGGTGTAAAACATGAGCACTGCAACTGCTACCGCCAATGCTCCCGCCGGGAGCATGAAAAACTCCAAGCGGATCACCAAAGGGCTGACCTACCTGGCCCTGACCCTGGGCAGCATCATCATGATCTTCCCCTTCGTGTGGATGGTCCTGACCTGCTTCAAGACCCAGGCCGAGTCGATGGCGATCCCGCCCCAGATCCTGCCCAGCCAGTGGAACTTTGACAACTTTGTCACCGCGCTGGAAAGCCTGCCCTTCGTCAACCTGTACATCAACACGGCGCTGCTGATCGTTCTCCGCGTGCTGTGCGCCGTGGTGTTCAGCTCGATGGCCGGCTACGCCTTCGCCAAGCTGCAGTTCCCCTGCAAGAACCTGCTGTTCTCCATCATCCTGATCCAGATGATGCTGCCCAGCCAGATCTTCATTACCCCGCAGTACCTGATGCTGGCCAAAGTCGGCCTGACCAACTCCATCTTCGCGCTGGTCTTCCCCGGCATCGTGTCGGCCTTCGGCACCTTCTTCCTGCGGCAGTCTTACCTGGCCATCCCCAATGAGATCGCCGAGGCCGCCTATCTGGACGGCTGCAACAAATGGCAGGCTTTTTACAAAGTCATGCTGCCCCTGACCGGCTCCAGCATGGCCGCTCTGGCCATCTTCACCGCGGTGTTTGCCTACTCGGACCTGATGTGGCCCCTGATCTGCAACACCGATCTGAACATGATGACCCTTTCCGCCGGCCTGTCCACCCTGAACGGCCAGTTCACCACCAACTTCCCCGTCCTGATGGCGGGCAGCCTGCTGGCCATGATCCCCATGGTGATCCTGTACCTGATCTTCCAGAAGCAGTTCATCCAGGGCATCGCCATGACCGGCGGCAAATGATCCCAGGCTTTTGCATTCCCCTTTGATATCATCCGCGCCACACGCCGAAAAAGGCGCCCGGTCCACCCTATGGCTGGGCGCCCTTTTCCGGCTTATCTTGTAAAGTAAGGAGGATACTGTCATGAGTATCCGCATCGACCATGAAACCGGACTGATCACCCTCCACACCCTCCACACCAGTTATCAGATGTGGGCCGACGGCCAGGGTGTGGTCCATCACTTGTATTATGGCCCCGCCATCGGCGGCAGCGACCTGCGCGGCCTGGAGTTTTATTCCGACTGCGGCTTCTCTCCCCAGCCCGCCGGGATGGACCGGCAGCGGGATTATTCCCTGGACACCCTCTGTCAGGAATACACCGGCAGCGGCGTAGGGGATTACCGGATCGGCTGTCTGCGCCTGGCCGGCCCCGACGGCAGCCGGGCCGCAGACCTCCGTTTTGTTTCGGCCGAGGCCGTTCCCGGTAAATACACCCTGCCCGGCCTGCCCGCCGCCTGTGCGGAGGATGACACCTGCGAGACCCTCCGCCTCAAACTGCGGGACGCCGTCCACGGCCTGACCGTCACCCTGCTGTACGGCGTCTTTGCCCAGGCCGACGTCATCACCCGGGCCGCCCTGCTGGAAAACGAGGGCAATGGTCCCATCCAGCTGGACAAGGCCGCCTCGGCCTGTCTGGACCTGCCCTTTGGTCCGTGGGAGCTGATCCATTTCCACGGCCGCCACTGCATGGAGCGCCAGCCCGAGCGGGTCCCCCTGAGCCACAACATCCAGACCCTGCGCTCGGCCCGGGGAGCCTCCAGCCACCAGCACAACCCCTTTGCCATCCTGGCCGCCCCCCACACCACCGAGGAAGCGGGCGAATGCCTGGGGGCCATGCTGGTGTGGTCGGGCAATTTCAAGATCGAATGCGAAGTCAGTCAGATGCAGTCCACCCGCCTGGTAGCGGGGGTCAGCGACGACGACTTCAGCTGGACCCTGGAGCCGGGCGGCCAGTTTGCCGCGCCGGAGGTGCTGTTCTGCTACAGCGATCAGGGCCTGAGCGAGCTGTCGGCCCGGTACCACCGCTTTTTGCAGCGCCACATCATCCGCAGCCCCTGGCGGGACAAGCCCCGGCCCGTCCTCATCAACAACTGGGAGGCCACCTACATGGACTTCGACGCCCAGCGCATCTGGGATATCGCCCGCCAGGCCCGGGACCTGGGGGTAGAGATGCTGGTGCTGGACGACGGCTGGTTCGGGGAGCGCAGCGACGATTCCAGCGGCCTGGGAGACTGGCAGTTCAACGAGAAAAAGCTGGGCTGCACCTTCGACCAGCTGATCGGCCGGGTGCGGGAGATGGGGCTGCTGTTCGGCCTGTGGATCGAGCCTGAGATGGTCTGCACCAACACCGCTCTCTACGCCGCCCATCCCGACTGGGCCCTGACCATCCCGGGCCGGGCGCCGGCCACCGGCCGCAGTCAGTTGGTCCTTGACCTGGGCCGGCCTGAAGTGGTAGACTACCTTTACAGTCTGTTTCACCGTCTGCTGGCCGAGCATGACATCGCCTACATCAAATGGGACATGAACCGCAATTTGACCGACGTTTACAGCCGGGTTCTGCCCCCTGAGCGGCAGGGCGAAGCAGCCTACCGCTATATGCTGGGGCTGTACAGCCTGCTGGACCGACTGACCCGGGATTTCCCCCAGGTTCTGTTTGAGGGCTGCGCCGGGGGCGGCGGCCGGTTCGATGCCGGGATGCTCTGCTACTGTCCCCAGATCTGGTGCAGCGATGACACCGACGCCATCCACCGGATCAAGATCCAGTACGGGACCTCCTTCGGGTATCCGCCCTGCACGATGGGCAGCCATGTCTCGGCTTCGCCCAACCACCAGACCGGACGCAGCACTCCGCTTTCCACCCGGGCGGTGGTGGCCATGGCCGGGACCTTTGGCTACGAGCTGGACCTGCAGAAGCTGACCGACGCTGAAAAAGAGATGGTCAAAATCCAGATCGCCCAATACAAGCAGCTGCAGCCCCTGCTGCTGGAGGGCCGGTGCGAGCGTCTGACCGACGCCGTCACCGACACCTGCTTCACGGCATGGCAGTTTACAGCCCCCGACCGGAGCCGGGCGGCGGTGAGCGTGGTGGTCATCGACCCCCAGGCCAACCCCTGGCCCATCCATGTCCGGCTGCGCGGGCTGGACCCCCAGGCCCTTTATCACGAATCCCTCACCGAGCGTGTCTACACCGGCGCGGCCCTCTGCCATGCCGGGCTGACTCTGCCCATCCTGCAGGGCGATTTCCCCGCCGTGCAGATCATGATCGAAAGGACGGAATCCCTATGACCCAGCAGGAAGAAGCCCTGTTCCAGCAGCGCCTGGCCCGCCATCGCGACGAGCTGCGCTGGCTGTACATGGAACTGTACGACAACGGCCCGATGTTCGATGCGCTGTGCAGCCAGATGCACGGCTATGCCGAAACCCGCGCCGCCGCCCTGAAAGCCCGGGACGCCGCCCGGGAGGCCGATCCGGACTGGTACAAGCGGAACGACCTGCTGGGGATGATGCTGTATGTGCACAACTTCGGCGGCACCCTGCGGGGGGTGGAAAGCCATCTCAATTACATCCAGGAGTGCGGGGTCAATTACCTGCACCTGATGCCCCTGCTGGCCAGCCCCCGGGGCAAAAGCGACGGCGGCTATGCCGTGGCGGATTTCC
>ERZ1090864.1488-NODE-1492-length-10635-cov-5.516919_pt1 | contig 10635 bp, 10 predicted proteins | sample MGYA00478479_ERZ1090864 | MGnify/ENA primary metagenome ERZ1090864 (study PRJEB33644, sample SAMEA5815743) | chicken gut metagenome | biome: Chicken; feature: Gastrointestinal Tract; material: Caecum | place: Ireland | collected 2019-01-01 | study: A study of... | reverse complement strand
GTCACGCTGGGCGGCACGGGCAAGGAAAAGGGCAAGCGCCACCCGACCATCGAAAAGGACGTGGTGATAAGCTCCGGCGCGAAGGTCTTGGGCGGCTTCACCGTGGGCGAAGGCGCCAAAATCGGCGCGGGCGCGGTGGTTCTTAAAGAAGTGCCGCCGCACGCAACGGTCGTGGGCGTTCCCGCGCGCGTGGTGCGCATCAAAGGGGAAAAACCCGACCTGTTGCAGGAAAAGGTAGACCCGAACGCGGAAGAGATCCGCGCGCTCAAATGCCGCATACATAAGCTCGAAGCCGCGCTCGAAAGGCTGACGGGCGAAAAGTTCGAATGCACCAAAGAGGAAGAGGAGCTCTTCCCCGCCGTGGAAACGGGCGAAACGGCGCAGGATATTGCGGAAACGGAAATTCCGGCGCCGGACGGAGCGGAGACGGACAAGGGAGAAAAGGACGAGAAGGCAAAGACGGAAAGAGAGGAAAAAAGCAATGATCACATCCAAGGAACTGAGAAATAAGTGGCTTAAATTTTACGAAGGCAAGGGGCACGTCAACATCGGCGCGGTGTCCCTCATCGGCGACGGCACCACGGGCGTCATGTTCAACGTGGCGGGCATGCAGCCGCTCATGCCCTATCTTTTGGGGCAGCCCCATCCCGCGGGCAAGCGCCTGTGCAACGTGCAGGGGTGCGTGCGCACGGTAGACATCGAATCCGTCGGCGACGCGACGCACTTCACCTTTTTCGAGATGATGGGAAACTGGTCGCTCGGCGACTATTTCAAAAAGGAGAAAACGGCGTGGTCGTTCGAACTTCTGACCGAGGTTTTCGGGCTGGATAAGGACAAGATCTGCTCCACCGTGTTTGCGGGCAACGAATCCGCCCCGCGCGACGACGAGACCGCCGAACTTCTCGTGGGTCTCGGCATAAAGCGCGAAAACATTTTTTATCTGGACAAGTCCAACAACTGGTGGGAACTCGAAGGCACGGTCGGCACTCCCTGCGGGCCGGACAACGAGTGGTTCTACCCCCTCACCGATAAGGAATGCGGCAGGGAACACTGCGACATCAACTGCCCCTGCGGCAGGTACGTCGAGATCGGCAACGACGTGTACATGCAGTACAAAAAGACGGAAAACGGCTACATGCCCCTGGAAAACAAGAACGTGGACACGGGCTTCGGGCTGGACAGGATGCTCGCATTCCTCAACGGGCTGACCGACGGTTACAAGACCGACCTTTTCAGCGGCGCGATCGCCTGCCTCGAAGGGCTTTCGGGCAAAAAATACGACGACGGCGGCGAAGCGCAGAAGGCGATGCGCATCATTGCCGACCATACCCGCACGACGGTCATGCTCATCGGCGACGTGAACGGCATTCTTCCCTCCAACACGGGGGCGGGCTATATCCTGCGCCGCCTCATGCGCCGCGCCATCCGCTATTGCAGGGCGCTCGGCGTTGCGGGCAGCGCCATGCAGGACGTCGCAAAGGTATTCATCGACGAGGTGTACGGCGAGGCGTACCCGCTCCTGCCCGAAAAGAGGGAGTATATCCTCGAAGAGATCGCGCGCGAGACCGAGCGGTTCGAGGCGACTTTGGAAAAGGGTACAAAGGAATTTGAAAAGACGCTTTCGGGCATCGAGCGCAAAAACGAATTCATGTCCAAACAGAACCCGGGATACGTCAAAGAAACGAAGATCGGCGGCAAGGCGGCGTTCAAACTGTACGATACGTACGGATTCCCGCTCGAACTGACGGTGGAAATGGCTGCCGAGCGCGGCTATACGGTGGACGAGGCGGGCTTTGCCGAGGCGTTCAAGGAACATCAGGAAAAGAGCCACGCGCAGGTTTCCGCGGGCGAATTCAAGGGCGGCCTTGCGGACACTTCCGTCGCCACGACGCGGCTGCACACCGCAACGCACCTTCTCAACGCGGCGCTCAAACAGGTGCTTTCGCCCGACGTCAATCAAAAGGGCAGCAACATCACGCCCGAGCGTCTGCGGTTCGATTTCAATTTCGCCCGCCCGATGACGCAGGAAGAGATCAGGGCGGTGGAAGACCTCGTCAACGAAAAGATCAGAGAGGATATCCCCGTGGTGTTCGAGGAGATGCCTTACGAAAGGGCGAGGGAAGAGGGCGTCGTCGGCGTGTTCGACAGCAAATACGGCGACGTTGTCAAAACCTATTCCATCGGCAATTTCTCGCGCGAAATGTGCGGCGGCCCGCACGCGGCGCGCACGGGAGAATTGGGGCGTTTTAAGATCGTCAAAGAGCAGTCCTCTTCGAGCGGCGTCAGAAGGATCAAGGCAATTCTGGAATAAACGGCGGCATGGCTGCGAACGGGAGGGGCGCCCTCCCGTTTAATATTGCGGCGTTTTTGCGAGAAGTGTTGACAAAACGGCCCGCGGGCGGTATAATAATATCGTTACAACCAAAAAAGCGTCCGTCCGCGCACGGCGGGACGGAACAGGGAGAAAAAATCATGCAGAAAGTAAATTTTTCGCTCAAAGGAATCCGCGCGGAAGAGATGCGCTTTGCGCTCACCAACGTGCGCGTAACCAAAGATACGCGCTTCGATCTGAAACCCGCCTTTTCGCGGCAGGTGAGAAGGGTCGTCGATAACGAAAAAGTTTTTCTCGTTACCCTCGCGGTGAAGATCGAGAACACCGAGGAATCTCCCAAACCTTTTGACCTGACCGTCCGCATCACGGGCATATTCGAAACGGCAGCCTCTACCGACGAAGAACGCAAGGCTTTCACCGTCGAGGCGACGGAGGTTCTGTATCCTTATCTGCGCGCGGCGGTCACCAACCTTACGACGGCGGCTTTTGCCGCTCCGATCGTTCTTCCCGTGGTCAACGGCGCGATCTTCCCCGAGGACAGGGACGACCCTTCGTCCGAATACGCCAACTGAACGCGAAACCGAAAACGTGCGGCGCACGGCCGCGTCATGAGGAAGTTATGAACAAAGAAGAGATCAAGGAATTTCTGCCCCACCGCGAGCCGATGCTGCTTTTGGACGAAGTCGTCGTGGAAGAGGGGCGGGCGATCGGCAAATATACCGTAAAAGGAGACGAGTTTTTTTTGCAGGGGCATTTCCCCGGCAATCCGATCGTTCCGGGCGTCATCCATTGCGAAATGATCGCACAGACGGCCGTGGCGCTTTTGCCCGATTGTAAAGGCAAAACCCCGCTTTATACGGGGCTGAACAACGTAAAATTCAAAAATCCGCTTTTGCCCGGCGATACGGCGGTCATGACCGTCGAACTCACGGCGAGAAGGGGCGTTTTCTGCTTTGCCAAAGGCAAGCTGGAAGCGAACGGAAAGCTGTGTACGAGCGCAGAATTTTCTTTCGCACTCCTTCCCAAACAGGCATAGCGGCAGGCAAAACGAGCGCTTTTGCGTCCGCCGTATGCGGCGGGCGCACTTTTTTTGCCGGATTTACCTGTTAAAACCGCTTAACTTGCGCGGTTTTTCCGAATATGGCTTGACTTAAATGGCCAAATCCTCTATAATTTAAGAAAGTGCGGGCTTGTGCGATCTGCGTTTTCCCGCAAAGCGCTGCATGAAAGAGGTTGCGATGTCATTTTTCATAGCGGGTACGGGCAGCGCCCTTCCCGAGAAAGTTGTAACGAACGACGATTTAACGGAATTTCTGGATACCTCCGACGAGTGGATACGCACCCGCACGGGCATTGAACGCCGCCACGTCCTTACAAGCGAACGGCTGGACGAACTGGCGATCCGCTCGGCAAAGACCGCATTGCTGGATGCGGGCGTTTCGGGCGGGGAGATCGACCTGATCATGTGCGCGACGATGCGCGCCGACACGTTCACGCCTTCGCTTGCGTGCACGGTCGCGGAGGCGATCGGATCGACCGCCCCCGCGTTCGATCTCAACGCGGCGTGCGTGGGCGTGCTGTATGCTATGGAGATCGCCGATTCTTTCATCGCGGCGGGCAAGGCGAAAAACGTCTTAATCGTGTCGGCGGAGGCGATGAGCAAACTCGTGGACTGGACGGACAGGTCGACGTGCGTACTGTTCGGAGACGGCGCGGGCGCCATGGTCGTGCGCGCGGGCGAGGGCAGACTTTCCGGCGTGCTTTCCACAAAACCCGATTCGCACGTCATCCGCATGCCCAACATCGAGGGCCTGAACAGCCCGTACAACAAGATCGCGCAGGAACCGCTCGCCATGCACATGGACGGCGGCGAAGTGTATAAATTCGCCGTAAACGCGATGGGAAGAAACATCGAAGAGGCGTGCGCGCGCGCGGGGATCTCCCCTGCGGAAGTGGACTGGTATTTGCCGCATCAGGCGAATTTGCGCATTATCGACGCCAGCCTGAAAAAGTTTAAGATAGACAAGAGCAAAGTGCTCACCAACATTGCGGACTGCGGAAACATGAGCGCGACGTCCGTCATGGTGCTTCTCGACCAGTTTGCCAAGAAAGGCACATTTAAAAAGGGAGACAAGCTGCTGCTCGTGGCGTTCGGAGGCGGACTCACGAGCGGCGCGGTCATCATAATTTGGAATAAAGAGTAAAAAGGAGTAAATCATTATGGAAACGTTGGAAAAATTGAAGGAAATTCTGAGCGAATGCAAGGGCGAAGATCTCGACATCACGCCCGAAACCACTTTCGACGAACTCGATTTCGATTCCCTCGACAAGGTGGACATCGTCATGCAGATCGAAGAGGCTTACGACATTTCTTTGGGCGATAACATGCAGCTTTCCACCGTCGGCGAACTCGTTGCAAAGATCGACGAGGCTGTCGCGAACAAGTAAGGCGATAAAATGCAGACGAAACTTACGCGTCTTCTCAAAATTCAATACCCGATCATACAGGGAGGCATGGCGTGGATCGCCGATGCCTCTTTGGCGAGCGCTGTTTCCAACGCGGGCGGCCTCGGCATCATCTCCGCGATGAACGCGAACGCCGATTGGGTCAGGGAAGAGATCAAAAAGTGCCGCGCGGCAACGGATAAGCCGTTCGGCGTGAACATCATGCTCATGAGCCCCCACGTCGAAGAAGTCGCGAAGATGGTCGCCGAAGAAAAGGTTCCCGTCGTCACCACGGGCGCGGGCAATCCTTCGCGCTTTGTGAAGATGTGGAAGGAGGCGGGTATCGTCATCATCCCCGTCGTGGCGAGCACGGCGCTTGCCAAAATGGTCGAGCGCGCGGGCGTGGACGCGGTCATCGCCGAGGGCGGCGAAAGCGGCGGGCACGTCGGCGACCTCACGACGATGGCGCTCGTGCCGCAGGTCGTCGACGCGGTCAAGATCCCCGTCGTTGCGGCGGGCGGTATCGGCGACGGCAGGGGCATGGTCGCGGCGTTCGCTTTGGGCGCGTGCGGCGTGCAGATGGGAACGCGTTTCCTCGTCGCGGACGAGTGCACCGTTTCCGAAGAATATAAAAAGAAAGTATTGGCGGCGAAGGACATTTCCACGATGGTCACGGGCAGGCGGCTCGGCCATCCCGTCCGCGCCATCAAAAATTCGTATATGAACAGCTATGCCAAGCTCGAGGCGGATTCCAACATCCCCGACGAACAGCTCGAACAGTTCGGCGTCGGGTCTCTGCGCAAGGCGGCGAAAGACGGCAATGCCGACGAGGGCTGCTTCCTCGCGGGGCAGATCGCGGGCATGGTCAACAAGCGCCAGAGCGCGAAAGAGATCGTCGAAGAAGTCATGGCGCAGGCGGAAAAGATGACGGAGGGCGTCAAGTGGGAAATTTAGCTTTCCTGTTCGCGGGGCAGGGCGCGCAGGTGCCCGGCATGGCGGGCGACGTGAAAGACGCGCCCAAAGTCAAAAAACTGTTCGAACTTGCCGACGGCATCCGCCCCGGCATCGTCGATAAAATGCTTTCGGGCACGCAGGAAGAACTGAACAGGACGCTCCTCACCCAGCCGGCCATGTTCCTTGCGGATCTCGCTTATGCGTACGTGAAGGAAGAAGAAACGGGCGCGCCCGACTGCGTGCTCGGTTTTTCCGTGGGAGAAGTGCCCGCCCTTTGCTTTGCGGGCGTACTGTCCGAAGAGGACGCGTTCCGCGCCATCGTCAAGCGCGCGGAGCTTATGGAAGCGTATACCGAGCGCGTGAAGGGCTGCATGATCGCCGTCGTAAAACTTCCGCCCGAAAAGGCGGAAGCGCTGTGCGACGGGGTAAACACCCATCCCGCAAACTATAACGGCGCGTTGCAGACGGTCGTCGCCTGCCGTGCGGAGGCGGAAGAAGAATTTCTTGCCAAAGTCAAAGAGGCGGGCGGCAGGGCGATGAAACTGCGCGTTTCGGGCATGTTCCACTGCCCCGAACTCGCGCCCGAAGCGGAAGAATTCGAAAAGTTTTTGCGCACGCTCAGAATGAACGCGCCGCGCATGGACGTGTACGCCAACCTCACGGCAAAGCCGTACGAGGGCGACTTCGCGGCGACGCTCGCAAAGCAGATGTGTTCGCCCGTCCGCTTTACGGAAAGCATCGCGGCGATGAAGGCGCGCGGCGTCCAAGAATTTGCCGAAGTCGGGCCGGGCAAGGTTCTTACCGGTCTCGTGCAGCGGGGCTGATTTTTCCGTACGGAAAAATTCCGCTTTTCGTTGCGCATCCGTGCAACATAAATAAGGAAATCATAATCATATGTCAGAAAACAGAGTCGCGCTCATCACGGGCGCGGGCAGGGGGATCGGCGCGACCATCGCGCGCACCCTCGCCGCAGAAAAAACGGACATCGCAGTCGTCGATTACAGCAACGAATCCGCGGCAAAAGAGACGCTCGACGCGCTGAAAGAGGCGGGCGTTACGGCGCGCTATTATAAGTGCGACGTTTCCGACTTCTCCGCCACAAAGGAGACGGTCGACAAGATCGTCAAGGATTTCGGCAAGATCGATATTCTCGTCAACAATGCCGGCATCACGGCGGACAAACTCATCATGCGCATGGAAGAAGCGGATTGGGACAGGGTGCTGTCCATCAACCTTAAAGGCTGCTTCAACATGATCAAGCACGTCACCCCGTATATGATGCGCAAGCGTTACGGCCGCATCGTTTCCATCAGTTCGGTCGTGGGGCTGATGGGCAACGCGGGGCAGGCGAACTATGCCGCATCGAAGGCGGGCATCGTCGGGCTTACCAAAACGGTGGCGAAGGAATTCGGCGCAAGGAACATCACGGCGAACGCCGTCGCGCCCGGGTTCATCAAGACCGCCATGACCGATGCCTTGACGGAAGAGCAGAAACAGGCGATGTATAAGCTCATCCCTCTGGGTTGCCTCGGCGAAACGCAGGATATTGCCAATGCGGTCAAATTTCTCGTATCCGACGACGCGCGCTACATCACGGGCGTCGTGTTGAAAGTGGACGGCGGGATGTATATATGAGAATGCTCGCGTAAATCTCGGCGGGACGCCGCCTGCGATTTACTGCGATTTGAGGGGAACCCCATGCGGCTTTCCCCTCGCCGCGCGATATTGAGGAGCACGCAAAATGATGCGCGCCGCATTCACCCGTTGAGACCGCAAGTATGCGGCAAATCGAGTGCGCTTTTTGAAAAGCGTGGTTTTCAAACGCGCCTTTAATTATTTAAATAATCTTGCGAAAAAGCAAAAACCACGTTTTTTGCTTTTTCACTCAATTTGGCAACGCTTTGCCTTATGGGAAGAGGGTGAATTTGCGCCCTTGCATATTATGTGTGCCCTTATAAAGGGCGCAAAGAGCGGAGAAACCGTTGCCGAGCCGACAATATGTCGGCGAACAGCGGTGTCGCCCTAAAACTCACGACATTTTGTTTTGTCAGCACAAAACAAAATGTGTGAACCGGGAGGATAATTATGACAAAAAGAGTCGTGGTAACGGGGCTCGGGGCGGTCACGCCCTTGGGTAACGACGTGAAGACCACTTGGGAGAATATGAAAAAGGGCGTCAACGGCATCGACACGGTGACCAAGTTCGACGCTTCCGAATATAAATGCCGCCTCGCGGGGGAAGTCCGCGGGTTTGACGCGGCGCTGTATATGCCGAAGGGAGATCTGCGCAAAACAGACCTTTATACGCAGTACGCGGTCGCGGCGGCTACGCAGGCGTATGAAGATTCCGGCATGACGGCGGAGAGCGTTTCGCCCGACCGTTTCGGCGTATACATCGGGTCGGGCATCGGCGGTATCCATACGCTTATTTCCGAACATGCGAAATTTATCGAAAAGGGCCCCGGCAGGGTTTCGCCCTTTTTCGTGCCGATGATGATCTCGAACATCGCGTCCGGCACGGTAGCGATCAAATATAACGCGCAGGGGCCGAACATCGGCATCGTAACCGCCTGCGCAACTTCCACCAACAGCATCGGCGAGGCTTACCGCGTTATCAAACACGGCTATGCCGACGCAATGCTTGCCGGCGGCAGCGAGGCGGCGATCGTCCCCATGTGCTTCGCGGGTTTTATCAGCTGCCAGGCGCTTTCCCAGGCGGAGGACAAAGACCGCGCTTCCATTCCTTTCGATAAGGAACGCGGCGGCTTTATCATGGGCGAAGGCGGCGCCGTCGTCATGCTCGAAGAGTACGAACACGCTAAGGCGCGCGGCGCAAAAATTTATGCCGAAGTGGTCGGCTACGGCTGCACCAACGACGCCTATCACATGACCGCGCCCAATCCCGAAGCGGTCGCGTCCGCGCGCGCCATCGAACTCGCGGCCAAGGAAGGCGGCGTTACGGCCGACGGGCATCTGTATATCAATGCGCACGGCACGGGCACGCCTCTCAACGACAAGACGGAAACGGCCGCGATCAAGCGCGTTTTCGGGCAGGACGCCTATAAACTGCACGTCTCTTCCACGAAGTCGATGACGGGTCACATGCTGGGCGCGGCGGGCGGCGTCGAGGCGATCGCTTCTGTCTTGGCGCTCGACGAAGGCGTCATACCGCCCACCATCAATTATAAAGTCAAAGACGAGGAATGCGACCTCGATATCACCCCGAACGCTGCGGCCGAAGCGGAATTGACTTTCGCCATGTCCACATCGCTCGGGTTCGGCGGGCACAACGGCTGCCTCGCGTTCAAAAAGATCTGACCGAAGAGTATGCGTTTCTTTTGAATGAAGTAAACGCATATTTTTTCATGCGTCAAGAGGAGAGTTTCATAATGGATAAGAAAAAACTGACAGAGATCATAGAAATATTCAAGGAAAGCGGGCTCGGCAAAATGGAGATCAGCGAAACGAGCGCAGACAAGACCTTTTCGCTCAAGCTGGAAAAAAACGCCGACATGGTAGCGGCGCTGCCCGTTCCCGCCGCAATGCCCGCGCCCGTGCCGGCTTCGGCAAAGGACGGGGCGGTCGCCGAGCCTTCGCCCGACGGCATCAAGGACTATAACAAGTACCGCGACATCCGTTCGCCGATGGTCGGCATTTTTTACGCCGCGCCCTCGCCCGACGCTGAACCTTTCGTAAAGGTGGGGCAGAAGGTCAAAAAGGGAGACACTCTCTGCATCATCGAGGCGATGAAACTGATGAACGACGTCGTCGCGGAAGAGGACGGCGAGATCGTGGAGATCTGTGCGGACAACGGCTCGCTCGTCGAATTCGGGCAGGTCTTGTTCAAGATCTTTTGAGGGGCAGAGGCGAAATGTTCAGTAAAATTCTGATCGCAAACCGCGGCGAGATCGCCGTGCGAATCATCCGTGCCTGCAACGAAATGGGAATCCAGACGGTCGCCGTGTATTCCGAGGCGGACGCGGAGGCGTTGCACGTGAGCCTTGCGGACGAAAGTTACTGCATAGGCCCCGCCCTGTTAAAGGACAGTTACCTCAACATGACGGCGCTCATCGACGTCGCCATCGCGACGGGGTGTCAGGCGATCCACCCGGGGTACGGGCTTTTGAGCGAAAACCCGCGCTTTGCCGAGCTTTGCGAAAAGTGCGGCATCAAATTTATCGGCCCCAACTGGTCGGTCATCGCAAAAATGGGTGATAAAGACGAGGCGCGCCGCACCATGAAGGCGGCGGGCGTTCCCGTCGTGCCCGGGCTGGACGAGATCACAGACGTTGCCGAGGCGAAAAAGTTCGCTTCCGAGATCGGCTATCCCGTCATCGTCAAGGCGAGCGCGGGCGGCGGCGGCAAGGGCATCCGCATCGTCTGGAAGGAAGAGTATTTCGAGAACGCCGTGCGCACCGCTTCGGCGGAAGCGCAGAGCGCTTTCGGCAACGGAAAATGCTATCTCGAAAAATATCTGACGGACGTAAAACACGTCGAAATGCAGATCGTTGCGGACGAGGCGGGCAACGTGGTATGCCTGGGCGAGCGCGACTGCTCCATGCAGCGGCGCAACCAGAAACTCATTGAAGAGAGCCCCTGCGTCACTTTGAAGCCCGAAGTGCGCGAACAGATGATGAAGGCGGCCGTGCTCGCCGCAAAAACGGTCAATTATACCAATCTCGGCACGATCGAATTCCTTCTCGCCAAAGACGATAAATTTTATTTCATGGAAATGAACACCCGTCTGCAGGTCGAGCATCCCGTCACGGAATACGTTACGGGCATCGATGTGGTAAAGTGGCAGATCCGCATCGCGGCGGGCATAGAATTTATCTACAGGCAGGAGGATATCCGCCTGCGCGGCTGCGCCATCGAGTGCCGCATCAATTCGGAGGACGCGCGCA
>ERZ1090864.1476-NODE-1480-length-10693-cov-17.391897_pt1 | contig 10693 bp, 11 predicted proteins | sample MGYA00478479_ERZ1090864 | MGnify/ENA primary metagenome ERZ1090864 (study PRJEB33644, sample SAMEA5815743) | chicken gut metagenome | biome: Chicken; feature: Gastrointestinal Tract; material: Caecum | place: Ireland | collected 2019-01-01 | study: A study of... | reverse complement strand
CCGGCTCTTCCGGATCAGGTGTATCTGTCTCCGGATCTTCCGGGTCCGGTGTATCTGTCTCCGGGTCTTCCGGATCAGGTGCATCTGTCTCCGGTGCTCCTGAGCCTGGCACATCAGTCTCCGGGGCTTCTGTTACCGGTGTATCCTGGCTTATCTTCAACTCTCCTTCAGACTCCGCCACCACAGGTGTGCAGACGCCGGTAAATATAGTTCCGCTCAGCAACAGCGCCGCCGACAATACAGTTAATCTTTTTCTTGCTTCTTTTCTGTTCAGCATATCTTCTCCTTCCTATCAGCCTTTCCTGAGTATTACAAGTATTTCCCCTTTTATCTGTCCGGACGATACCGGGCCATAGTCTCTGGAATCCATAGAATTCTCACGGTTGTCCCCCAGAACGAAATATTCATCTTCCCCCAGTGTGATCGGATATTCCTCTATGCTGCTCCGCCGGGTGCTCCCCTGTATATAGGCCTCTTCCAGTTCTTCCCCATCTATCATGACGGCGCCTGTTCTCTGGTCAATATACACTTCCTCTCCGGGCAGTCCCACTACACGTTTGATCAGCACTCTGTCATCATCCGGCCGTACAAGGACTACGTCTCCCCGGTCCAGTGTGCCGTGTACTCTGGTAAACAGTACCAGATCGGAATCCATATAGTTCGGATTCATGGAGCTCCCCTCCACTACCGCGATGCCGAAGAATACGCGGGTCAGCAGGAATATGAGCGAGAGCAGGGCAACTGTGCCGATCGCCCAGTTTCTCCGGTCTTTCTTATCTCTTCGCTCCTCTTCCAGTCTGGCACGGACGGCCTGCTGCACCCTTCCGCCCGATGTTCTCTCTTCACTCACCCTGGCGACCAACCTCCAGATCTTCGATCTGCTTCAGGATTTCTCTGACTTTCCCGCAGAAGGATTGTCCCTCTTCCTTCAGCTTCTCTGTCTTTTTCGTGTATTCCTGCAGTTCTCTTAAATATTTCACTTGCAGCTCTGCTATCTTTTTCTCTTCATCTTCAGCTTTTTTACGAGCCTCTTCCAATATCCGGTCTGCTTCTTCCTCCGCTTTTTTTATCGTATGTTCCCGGTACTCCTGGATCTGGCTCATGCTATCCAGCAGCTCACCGCCTTTTTTCTGGTATTCGTCCTGCATCTTCTGCGCTCTGTCTTCCATAAGCCCCTGCTTCTCGCAAAGCCCGCGGATCACTTCCTGATATTTGTCGCATATAAGCCCGATCTTCTCCATGACATCTTCTTCGTCACAGCCACCCAGTGTCTTTTTCTTAAACTCCATCTCTTCTATATAAGCGGCGATCTCGCTAAGCCCTTCCACTTCTCTGTTCTCCACGTTTCTTATCTTCCTTTCTCCGCCATTTGAAGCTTTTTCGCATGCTGTTCACTATTCTATGCCTGGCGCCTGGATATTCCTTTCCGCACTTCTTGTATCTCGATGATCTCATCATCCGAGGCGCGTTTATATTTTTCCATGATACCGCTCAAGCGCTGAGATAACCATTTCTCTTCAAATTCATGCTGAAGCGCCAAATAAAAACCGCGGATCGAGCATCTGTTCACTCCACCGCGGCTGCAGTATGCGTCTGGTTCCAGACACCGATTGATCTTTACGGTGCTTTCCATGACACTCAGCACTTCCATCAATGTGATGTTCTCCAGGGGCTTCATTAAATAATATCCGCCCTGGGAACCAGGTTCGGATCCAATCAGCTTTGCCGTGCGCAGCTTCGTTGTTATCTTTACAATATACTTTGGTGGAATCACCATCTCTTCCGCTATAAGCGGTCCTGTCTTTTTTACGCCCACTTCCTCCAGGCACAAGAGCAGTCGGATCGCATAGTCAGTTGTGATATTTAGTTGCATCTCTCCTCCTCTTCGACTTCAAGCACTCCGAAAGCACTTGCCTATCTTCCTTATATATTTTTATACTTTGCTTATGCATTCTTCACATACACTACCCAGAAAGTTTGCGTTTCTACGGTTATAATACCTTCTATATCCGTTCCTTGTCAATATGATTTATGTGAAAACAGACAAAAAAACACATGATTTTATTGCGTCTGCGACTGCCTACAGACTGACGGATAACAACAGGGCCAGAACCGTGAGATGTGCCGGATAGAACAGATAGAAAAACCATTTTGAAAACGTTCTCCCAGATTCCATCCTCTCCCCATTGTACAGACACATAATACACGCTCCCGCCAGTGCGATGCCCGCCATGTCCAGTCAAAATATCTGCTCACAAGGAATACCACGATTATGACCCCGGTCTTCAGGATATTGCTGGACAAGTTTTCCATCGCGCAAATCAAAAGGAAGCACAGACAGAGCGTGAACAGCATGTTCATCCCGCAAAAGGCCAGACGCCCCTGACTCGCCAGCCCGAAGAGCAGGCAGAAGGGAAGTTCCGAAACCAGGGCAAAGAAAAATAGGCGCAGAAAATATTTCTTGTGGGAACGTGTGTAATAATATCCCTCGACCAGAAAATAAAGCATGACCGGCGCGGTAAAATATCCGACCGATAACATCAGTTTATAGACCAGAGTCCCATTTGTCAAAAATCCCTGTGCAATGTGGTTCAACAGCATCGTAAACATAGCGATGTATTTGATCACATCACGGTTAAGGATTTTATACCGCTGGTCTCCGCCCATAACAATCTGCTCACTCATTTGCCATGTTCTCCTTTGTATATGGGAAATTCTTTTTATTCGCAAAAAACAAAGAAAAATACCGATTATTCAGCATTTCTCTTTGTTTTGAAAAGAGGCGCAGACGAGATTTGAACTCGTGAATCAGGGTGTTGCAGACCAGCAAAAAAATCCTCGGACTCCGCTAAAACTCTGGGGAATTTCAAATGTGTCCACCTTATTTCCACCCTATTCCACTAAATTCAAACCGAGCAGTCGTGCCAGCTAAGGTATTCCAAATGTCCAAAGACTGCCATTATACTGCTGTTTCTGTGCCTCAATCGTTACGCACTCATTATAAGCTATAAGTCTGCCTTTCGTCTACGTTGTTTTGAAACTTTTAATATTTTACATTACATATTAATCCATTGGAGGACTAAACATATGAAATATCAATTAGAAATCAAACAGCTTGTGGATTATCCACGCTGCCGGATCTACCGGTCATTTATCCGAAATCTTATGGAAGATAGGAACATCCGTACCAACGGAGGCTCCTATCTTTTTTATTATATCGTTCTCTGCTCATATGCGAATTACCGAATGTCCAGACGGAGACTTGAAGGTATGTCATATACTCTGCAGGCAGGAGAATGGATCTGCCCGATTTCAGAATTACAGGAAGCGTTTCGTTTCCGCTTCCATCACCAGGTAATCTCAGTGTTGCAATTTCTGGAAGAACAGCATTATGTTTCCTATTCCATCCTCGGTAAGAATCGGTTGGTCAAGTTCTCAATCCTGGACTGGAAAACAGAGAATACGATTCTTGGATACAGTTACCCCTGCCAGAAAGACAGCGGATTCTATTTCTTTCCGATTACCAAAGTCCATGAACTGATCAGCATTGGAAAATGCTCTGAAATGGATATCCTGCTGGATCTCTGGATACACGCTGTCTACAACGATGTTCAGGTGCAGGGATCAGATCTGGGGCCGGTGGTGTATTTTCGGAACCATACCGGAAGTCCGGTAACAAATTATACGGAACTGGCTGAACGCTGGGGGCGCTCCCGGGCAACGGTCTGCCGTATTCTGAAGAAAATGGATTCGTTAGATCTGCTGACCTTAATCCCTTTTACCGGCTCACACGGCAGCATCATCTACTTGAACAACTATCTGTCTACTATGTTCTCCATCAGTGATGTCCTCATTGACAAAGAAGAGGTTGCGCTTGCCTTAAGCCTGCCCATTCAGGTGCCGGATGATCCGGATAGCGTTTCAGAACCTGACATTACAGAGCAGATCAGCATTTCAGATGAGTCCGATAGCGTTCCAAAACCGGTGATTCGTTACGTCGTTGGAAAAGTGGCAGATTTACTGCAAACACAGGGGCTTCCCTGCTGTCAGTGCAGGAAAGCCCGTTACCAATTATCTCAGTTATCAGACAGCAGGGGAGGGTTAAACAGTATCTATAGTCTTGAGATTATCTGCCCCTACGGAAACATGGCCTATCGGTTTGAACTATCCATGACACCACGGGAAGATCCACCCACACTGTTCACCGAGATTCCTGCTGTAGCATTGAAAGGAGGCTCTGCTCATGCCTAGAACAAAGAAAAATCATATCTCCCAAAATGAAGATCCAAGATTCCATAATACCTATCAGTTTTTAAAGCACTATCGCGACGCCACGTACAGTCTGAAGGTGGTGGTGCACCAGCTTGAAACGCAATTCCAGATTGACTATGGAACATCCATAGATCATTTCCTGGATTCCATCTATGCTGCAGGGGCAGATTTGAACGGTTCGGATATCGAAGAACGGGCAAAAAGTATCGAGAGGAGCAACAAAATGCTCAAACTCCTTGACTCTGCTGTTGATCTGCTGAGGAGCAATCATAAATACGGGGAGCAATACTACTGGATTCTCTACTACTCCTTCCTCTCCCCGCAGGAGCTGAGAAACACCGACGAGATCATAGACCGTCTTGCGCCGCATATAGACAGGCTTTCTTACCGCACCTTTTACCGGAGACGACACGCTGCCATAGAAGCGCTCAGTGCGATCTTATGGGGATTTACTGCCAAAGAAACTATTCATCTGCTGGAGCAGTTTTTCCCGGAAGAGGGAACGTCATAAGATGGCAGTACATTGGCACAGAGATGCGATTGAAGGGGTAATCCGGCAGTGCTACAATAGTCATGCTTATAGTTTTCACATTTTATCAGCACCCGTAGAAGGTGCTTTTTTTGTACATGTAAACCACTGACTATCCCGAAAACTGCCAATCTTACACGTAGACTTGTACGTGAACAATACGTGCAGAGTATCATGTACTGATTACGTGTATCTGCACGTACAGACAGAATAACAAGGAGATTCAGAAATGAAGACGAGAGAAGAAATATACAGCCAGGAAGGTGCTTCCCTCCTGCACATTATCACCACTTATCATGCATTGACCTATGAACAGGTTATCCGCAGTTTCCGCAAAAAGCCGGATACAATAAGTCACCTGATTCAAAATCTTTTGAAACAGGGGCGTATTTACTACGATCCTGGCAAGAATCTGCTTATAGATCGTCCGGAAGCTGCTGACGAAGCCAATGCTGGGATTATTGCAGCATACTGGGTTATGCTGGACTTTGAGAAGGCAGTCGTGTATCACACCAGCGGAGAATTTCCCGTTACGATTAATTTTTTCTCCAATGCAGAGGAATATGAGATCATTTATGTTCCGGAAGGGAAAGAATTCCTTTTAAACCGTATTCTTGCCAAACAGAAGACCGATGCGAACCGGTTGGTTATTGTTTCGACTCCGGATCAGGCTCGGGAACTTCATATTCCCCATGTACTTGCTTTCTGTACGGTGGCATCAGATGGAACGGTCAGCTACTACCAGAAAGGAGGAGATCACTCATAGACTCTACAGAACTTCTACAGCGGATAGAGACGATTGAGGATGGAATGGATAAGCTCAAAAACACAGTTTTTGCAATGAAAATGACCGACATCCGGAAATATCCGGCCAATTATGAAGAACTCAGTACCGACGCTGCACTGCGGGCAGAACGGCTGGCCTGTCAGCTAAGGAATATCATATTTGCCACAGATATTCTTCCAAAGCCGGAATATATGGCTCGTGCTGCCAAAGTTCAGGGAATCCAGTTTGATACGGACGGCAGTATCCTGACCATTCGTCTGCCCGGGCTGCTTCCTAAGCGGAAAGTGCGCACAAACATAGGTTACATTAACGATCCTCTGTACTATAGCCTCAAGTCTTACCTTGCTGAGCATCCGGTTCCCGTTTTTGTAAACTGTGTCGTTTGCTTTATCCAGGTATATGACCGCAAACTGCCACTTAGACGTATTCGTGACTATGACAATATGGAATTTAAACAGATCCTGGATACTATTTCACCGTTTGTTCTAAAGGATGACAGCGGGCTTTACTGCGACTCCTACCATACAACGGAATTAGGGAATGAGGACTATACTTCTGTCAACATTATGGAGAAATCCGTATTTCCCGCATGGCTTCGGAGTATGAAAGAGCAGATATCTGACCTGTCGGAAATTTCCTGATTTCAGCCGATTTTTTACCGACATAGGTAATTATGACAGATAACCGCTGATTTTTCTGCTTCGCTGCCTGATGTCAGCCCGCCGGATTTACCCAAGTCGGGAGTCTGATGGGTATTTTTTTAGGAGTGATGCTTATTCTAAAAGACTCAACACGTTATCATCTTCTGGAGCTAACGGCACTTTGCGGAGAGTTCCCGGCAGATCAGTTATATCGGCTGATCCCCAGTTCATCCTATGCTGAAAAAGTAATTACTCAGCTTAAATCGGAAAAATTGCTGCGGGTTCACTACCGGGATAAACTGAGGGGATACCGTCTCACTAAGCGCTCCAAGGAGTATCTCTTACAGGAAGCTCCAAAGCGCTTCGCCCTGTATCTTACCGGTAATGCAGACACAAATCAGATCCGGTCAGAAAAAAGTCGGCGTCTCCGGCTCCATCTCAGGGCAGAAGGATATCTTACATTGTTTCATGCGGGAATCCCTGTTTTTCCTGATGAGAAGCCGGATCTGTTTCTCCCCGGCTATAAAGCCGGTATCTGGAATGTGCGAAGCTATCCATTGTTCTATTCCGCAAGAGAAATCAAACGACTGGGAGATGATACAACAAAAATCCGTAATTCACGGTGCATGGGAATCGTGCTCACGTCAGAATGCGTCTTTGCAATCTATAATACCGGAAACGCCCTGATGAAATGGGAATATCGGACAGAAATTCGCGTCAACGCATTTTTGCAACAGTATTTATCCGGGAATCCCTATCCCGGCATTCCAAAGGTCCGAGCGATTATGCTGGGCCGGGATATGGACATGGCGTACCGACTGTTGACCAGCACAGGCGGCCACAAGAAAGCCTTCTTCTCATTGGACACTTCCTATGAGCACTTTCACTATGTTCCTAACACACCGGCGGGAGAGCTGCTGTTAAAAGTATTGTGCAGCCCTCTGCTCCAGAAAAGATTAAATCAACTGCTCAGATCAGACTTGCTGCCGCCGGATCGACAGCTTGCCATTGAGCATGATGCCCTTACTTCTGAAAAAGATGTTGTGCTGTTTGCGTATGATTTTGACATGCTGCGCATCAACAAATTCAATACTGCATTAAAGCTGTTTGGCCGACGCGGTGTTCTCATCGCTTTCGACTTTCAGCTTCCGGTACTGAAGGCTTTCCTGGGAGAAGACCTCCAGTATTCCAGTATTGACCTTCTGAAGTTTAAAAGGGGTTTTTTACATGGACCATAAATGGTGGAAATCAATTTTTCTTCTGCCAATTGTCGGCTGCACTCTTTATGCCGGAGGATATGTCGCTCAGTTTATACGCAACTATCAGCTCTGGGAGCGGGAAGGGCATTTCGCAGGGGATGGCACAAATCCCCTTCTTCCCTCCATCGCTCCGACAGAATGTTTCGCAGCCTTAACTGACTTCCCGTACAATCTGTATGGGATTTTTATTTGTCTGGCAGCCTTTGCTCTGCTGGCCTTCCTGCTTATGCGGATGGGCCTTGACAGAAACGGAGGCGTATCAGACCGCGAACGGAATCTAAGCTATTCCAATAAGGGAACCTATGGAACCTCCGGCTTTATGACGACGCAGGAGATGCACCAGGTTCTGGAACTTGTTGACAATGTAAAGCATACGAAAGGACAGATTCTCGGCAGGCTCGGGAACAAAGCAGTCTGCCTTCCGGAAGAAACCAGAATGAACCGCAATGTTGCGGTATACGGCGCATCCGGATCAATGAAATCCCGCGCCTATGTACGAAATGCAGCCTTTCAGTGCGTTGCCCGCGGAGAAAGCCTAATATGCACCGATCCAAAATCAGAACTTTATGAGGATCTTGCAGTCTATCTGGAAAATAAAGGCTATATCGTAAAAGTCTTTAACCTGGTAAGCCCTGAAAACTCCGACAGTTGGAACTGTCTCATGGAAATTGATGGTTCTGAAACAATGGCGCAGATTTTTGCGGATGTGGTCATCCAGAATACCGGAACCGGCAAAGGGGATCGATTCTGGGATAACGCGGAGCTCAATCTTTTAAAGGCGCTGATCCTTTATGTGGAGCAGGGCTATCCGCCTGAAGCAAAAAATATCGGGCAGGTATACAAACTTTTGACCATGAGTTCAGAAAAAGAGCTGAATGCTCTTTTTGATCTCCTTCCAGTCAGTCATCCGGCAAAGGTGCCATACTGTATTTATAAACAGGCATCCGAAACCGTGCGAAGCGGCGTAATCATCGGTCTTGGATCACGACTCCAGATCTTCCAAAGCAAAATTATCCGGCAGATTACCTCGTATGATGAGATTGACCTTACGCTGCCCGGCCAGAAAAAATGCGCTTATTTTTGTATTGTGAGCGATCAGGATCATAGTTTTGATTTCCTGTCCTCACTTTTTTTATCCTTTATTTTCATCAAATTAGTGCGCTATGCAGATATCCACGGCGAAAACGGGCAGCTTCCTGTGCCGGTCCATATCCTTGCAGATGAACTGGGCGCGGCTTCCGGAACAATCCTGGATCTTCAGACGAAGATCTCTGTAATCCGCAGCCGCCGCATCAGCATTAGCTGTATCTTCCAAAACCTGCCCCAGATGCAAAACCGCTATCCGTATAATGCATGGCAGGAAATTTTAGGGAATTGCGATTCCACAGTCTTTTTAGGCTGTACAGATCCAATTACTGCTACTTTTATATCCGAGCGCACGGGCATTGCCTCCGTCAATGTTTCTTCGGAGGCTAAACAGCTCAATAGCTGGCGTGTTTCTGATTACACTCCGGAATACCGCCGTACGGAGTCTATCGGGAAGAGAGCCGTACTGACTCCTGATGAGGTGCTGAGGCTGTCTCTGGATGAAGAACTCATTATCCTGCGCGGGCAGAAAGTGCTGAAAGCGAAGAAATATGATTATACCAGGCATCCAGAATCAAAGAAGCTGGTGAAACGGAAAGCCGCCAGTCATATTCCCAAATGGCGGGAGCTGCAGACGGAAGAAACCGACTATGCTCCGGCTGTACCAAAGCCAAAGCGCCCCGGCCGGAAAAAGAAGCGCCCGGACCTTCCTCCTGTACCTTCAGATGATATGAATGTGCAGGAGCCGGAACACGATTTTTCTCAAAAAACAGAGTTTGATGACCTGCTTTCTGAAGAGGATGATTTTCTGACACCCATAGATAAAAATTCAATTATGTCTTAAAGAAAGGATACAAACTATGCCAAATGAAATGAACAATATTTTAACTCTGGAAAGTGACGCTGCAGTTGAAACACAAAAATCTAAAGAAGATTTAATATGGCACGAGATAACCAACGCCTACCGCACCCGCCGGATACTGACCGGGATGCTTGGCGGAATTGAAAAGCTGGAGGGCGGAGCTACAATCACAATCGTTTACTACAAAAATTTCCGTGTTGTCATCCCTATAACAGAAATGATGATCAATCTGGTCGAAGATGAGACACACAATTACGGAGAGCTGTCTCTGCGGCAGAATAAGATCGTAAACACAATGCTTGGCTGCGAAATCGACTTCATCATCAAAGGTCTGGACAGTAAAGAACGAAGCATTGTCGCAAGCCGGAAAGATGCCATGCTCAAGAAACGGCAGATCTTCTATTTTGATCAGGATTCATCCGGAACTCCGAAAGTCTATCCGGATCGGGTGGTGCAGGCCCGGGTGATCTCCGTTGCGGAAAAGGTTGTCCGCGCGGAGATATTCGGCGTGGAGACATCCATTCCCGCAAGGGATCTGTCATTTGACTGGCTGGGTAATGCCAGAGAGCGTTTTCACGTCGGGGATCATATCCTTGTCCGGATTCAGGAAGTAAAAGCAGAAGATCCGGAGCACATTTCCGTCCGGGCAGATGTAAAAAGTGTAGAAGGGGATACCAGCAAAGCAAATCTGGCACTTTGTAAGGTACAGGGCAAATATGCCGGTACAGTTGAAGATATCCATAACGGGACAGTATTTGTCAGGCTTCAGATCGGTGTCAATGCCATTGCTCATACCTGCTATGACAGCCGGACTGTAGGAAAAAAGGATGACGTTTCTTTTGTCGTTACTCACATAGACTCTGAGCGTAATGTGGCGCTCGGAATCATCACGAGGATCATCCGGCAGAATTTGTGATTAACAGGAGCATAAAATTTCTCAGCTCAGGGGATAGTCTTTTCTGTCTCCTGAGCCTTTTCTTTTCTGAGTCAAATCTTCTTTTACCACCTTATTATTTTCACAAAAATATTTGCTTATATATCCTTAGATTCCCTTGTATTTTCGGGCTTTCCTACCGATAAGGTGGCAAAATAGGGTATCTTCTTAGACCCCGGCCTTATTGCTATCAGGAAGTGGCTATGGTATAATCCAACCTAAAAAGAATGCTATCTTTGCTCTTCCTCTATTCTTTAAATAACGTTTTTATAACCTTCTCATCAAGATATAATCTTAGTTATAATACATAAGGATTTATATTG
>ERZ1090864.1471-NODE-1475-length-10716-cov-46.876559_pt1 | contig 10716 bp, 6 predicted proteins | sample MGYA00478479_ERZ1090864 | MGnify/ENA primary metagenome ERZ1090864 (study PRJEB33644, sample SAMEA5815743) | chicken gut metagenome | biome: Chicken; feature: Gastrointestinal Tract; material: Caecum | place: Ireland | collected 2019-01-01 | study: A study of... | reverse complement strand
CACTATTTAAGCACAGAAAAGGCGCTGAGGCGATGGGCCCCGACGGCAGCATGACCCTGGTCGGCCACCTGAAAGAACTGCGCAACCGCGCGGTGTTCTGTGCGGTGCTGTATGCTGTGGCCTTCCTGGGGTTCCTGGCCGTTGCCGACCAGCTCATCAATATCCTGACGGCCATGGCCTCGGGGTCCTTCGAGTTCATCTCGATCGACCCGCAGGAAAAACTGATCCAGTATTTCCGGGTCGCCCTGATCGCCGCGCTGATCGTGGACATTCCTTTCATCGCCTACAATATCTACGCCTTTGCAAAGCCGGGCCTGAAAAAGAGCGAGAGCTTTTTCTTCGGCCTGGTGCTGGTGATGGGCCTGGGCCTGTTCGTGGTGGGTGTGCTGTTCGCCTACTTCGTCTCCCTGCCCTTCATGCTCAACTTCATGGCCACCCTAGAAGGCGCAGATTACATCGTACAGACGACCAGTATCGCCAGTTACGTCAGTTTCTGCATCACCATCTTCCTGATCTTCGGCGCCGTCTTTGAGATGCCGCTGGTCGTGGTGGTGCTGTCCCGGATGGGCATTGTCAGCCCCGCCCTGATGAAGAGCGCCCGGGGCGTCATGATCGTTCTGATCTTCTTTGTGGCGGCCGTCATCACCCCGCCCGACGTCGTTTCCCAGACCATGGTGGCCCTGCCCATGTGTATTCTGTACGTCATCAGTACCGCCCTGTGCAAAGTCTTCTACAAAAAGCACGAGGAAGCGGAAGAGGACGACGAAGACGAGGACGACGACGAGGATTGATCCTCCCGCCTTCTCCAAAACGTTATAAAAAGGCCCGGCTGGACCGGCGGTATTGCACCGTCAGTCAGCCGGGTCCTTTTTCTATCTTATTCAGCGGGTGGTGGCCGCTGCACGCCCGGCCACCACGCCCGAGCCAAAGGCCCAGTGGAGGTTGAAGCCGCCGCAGCTGCCGGCGCAGTCCAGCGTTTCGCCTACAAAATACAGCCCCCGGCAACCCTTGAACTGGAAGTCTGGTTCCACTTCTTCCAGCGAGAGGCCGCCGCCGGTGGTCTGGGCCTGCTTCCAGCCGCAGAGGCTGAGGCCGCTGAAGCGCCACGCCTTGCAGGTGTGGGCCAGTTTGCGCCAGTCCTCCGGCCCCAGCTGGGCGGGTTTGCGGCCGGAAAGGCCCGCCGCAGCCCAGAGGGCGTCCCCCAGGCGGCGGTCCAGCATCCCCTGCCAGCAGCCGGGGAATGCGGCCAGACGCTTTGCCCGCTGTTCCAGAAGGGCGGCCAGGTCCTCCTCGGTCCACGCAGGGAAAAGGTCCACTGTGACGGCCGGCTCCTGCGGGCCGCGGCCGGGGGCCAGCAGCCCCGACAGCTGCATGACGCAGATGCCGGACAGACCGTAATCGGTGAATTGGATCTCCCCTTCCTCCCGGGCCAGGGCGCTGCCGCCCTCCCACAGGGTAACGGCTCCGCGGGCCCGCAGCCCGGCAAGGGGTTTCAGCTGTTCGGTTTCTTTGCAGCGCAGCGGGGTCAGGCAGGGGTACAGCGGCTCTACCCTGCCGCCAGCCCGCCGGGCCATGGCGGGGCCAAAGCCGCCGGTGCCGAACTGCGGCCCGGCGCTGCCCCCCAAAGCACAGATCACTTTGTCGGCCACCAGAAGGGTGCGCCTGTCCTCCTGCTCCACCTGGACGGCGTAGCCGCGTCCTTTTTGGCCCATACCCATCACGCGGCAGCCGGTGCGCACGGACACGCCCAGCGCGTCCAGCCAGCCCACCAGCAGGCCGGTCAGGTCCGAAGCCTGATTGGAGTAAGGATAGAGCCGGCCGGTTTCATCGGCCCGGTGGACAAGGCCCAGCCCATCCCACCAGGCGGGCAGGCCCGCGGCATCGATGGCGGCCAGCAGCCCGGCCAGGGCCTGGGGTGCGGCGGTAAAATACCGCTCCGGCTCCCCGCTGGCCAGATTGTCGAAGTTGCAGCGGCCGTTGCCGGTGGCCAGCAGCTTTTTGCCCGGCGCGGGGTTTTGTTCCAGCAGGGTGACACGCACCCGGCTGCCGCCGGCCTGGGCGGCCGCGATGGCCGCCGCCAGCCCCGACGCACCTCCGCCCAGGACTAAAATCTCTTTCATGGCACGCCCTCCTGTAGGATCGCGGCGTTTCAATACAAAATGGAATCGCCCGGCGTCACCATTTGGTCTTGGTCTCCACCACGCGGCCGGCGATGTGCAGCCGGTTCAGGTCCTCGCCCTTGATGACCAGCTCGCTGTAATTGGGGTTGAAGGGCTGCAGGACCACGCTGTTCCCCCGCTGGATATACCGCTTGAGAGTACCTTCGCCCTCGTCGCCGTAGATGATGACCCCCAGGTCCCCGCTTTCCAGGGTGTCCTGGCGGTGGACCAAGGCCAGGTCGCCGTCCTGGATGCGGGGCTCCATGCTGTCCCCGCGGACCACCAGATAAAAGTAGTTGGCCGGGTCTTTGACGCGGGCGTACTCCTTGCCGTAATCTTCCTCAAAGGCGAGGGCGCCATACCCCGCCTTGACGGTGCCGATCACCGGGATGAGGCTCTCGGCATAGCCGCCGAAAAAGCGGCTCTCGGTCTCGGACAGGTCGGCGGCGGGGCGGTACAGCCCCAGCAGATAGTCGGCGGTGGTGCCCAGGATGCCGGCGATCCGGGCCACGGTGGAAGGGTCGGGAGAGGATTTGCCGCTCTCCCATTTGCCCACGGCCTGCTGGGTCACGCCCAGACGGGCGGCCAGCTCAGCCTGGCTGATGCCCTGCTTTTTGCGGCACTGTTTGAGCAGCTCGGAAAATGACATCGAAAACGCCCCTTTGCAAAACGGCATACTGCCGGTTGGTTCGGCCGGGCCGGCGCGCGCCGCCCGGCCCGTTTTTCCTGTAAACAGGATACTACTGGTTATTTCTTGTTTTTATTATACAACCAAAAAGTGTCCCTGTAAAGTGCAAATTTGCAAAAAGGTGAAGAAAAGTTGTATTAGCTCTTGACACGGACCCGATTTTGGTTTATGATAAAGGCGTTAAAACAACTTTCAGTTGTTCATCCGGTTGTAAAGCTGTGCTGAGGAGGTCCCGTTCCATGAAGTGTCTGTTTTGGAAGTGCTGCATCCTGTTCATCGCTCTGGCCCTGCTGCTGGCGCTGGGCGCCTTTGCAGAGGGGACCTTTGACCTGCCCCTGACCGCCGCCTGCTGTCTGGCGGGCTATCACAGTATGCGGGCCGCCTGGGCTGCGGAACAGCGCGCAGAAAGCCGCGCCGCCATGCGCCGCGCCCGCCGCACAGCCGCAGCCGGTTCCCGCCGCCCGGACGCCTCCAAGGCCCGGCGCCCCGAGTCCCTCCGGGCCGCCTGAATGGGTTTCTCTGCGCTGCGCCCCAAGTCAGGGCCCTGCCGGACCGCCGCTGTCCCAACTCCGAGCCGGCCGTCCCTCTGCCTTACACAAGGCCCTGCTGCTTCTCCGTCACAGTCTCCTGCCGCGCCGCGCTGTGAAATACGAAACACCCCGCCTGCCCTGTGCTGCGCACAGTGAGCCGGCGGGGTGTTTCTGTGTTATCTCAGGAGGAGATGGGCAAAACGATCAGATGCCGATCCAGCCGCGGACCGCAGTCCAGGCTTCTTCCGCCAGCGAGGGGCCGGCGGGCGCTTCGGCAGCAGCGCCAGTCCCGGCAGCCGAACCGGCTGCGCCGGAACCGGTGATCTCCAGGCTGATGTTGCTGAAGGTCACATTGCAGTTGCGGGAGACGTAGAACCCAACGTAGATATAGTCGGAATCCACGGCGGTGAGGGGGTAGTCGAACCCGGCCGAGGCGGGGGCGTTATCGCCGTAGGTGACGGTATAGCCGTCGGCGGAACCTGCGATCTCCAGATCCAAGGTGTCGCCCGCGGCGTAGACGTGGGTGGCGGCGGGGCCGTTGTACAGCTCGCCGCTCTTGCGGCCAAAGCCGGCAAACGCGCCCTGGTTGCGGGTGCCGGCCGCCACGTAGTCGCCCATGGTCTCGGCCACATAGGTGTCGATGTAGAGGTCGTCACGGGCCATCAGGCCGAAGGAGACCTGGTTGTTGGCGGCCATGCTGTTGACGGTGGCGGTGGCCTTCAGTTTGAAGGTAGTACCCGCCGGCAGCTGGACGTAGTACATCATCAGGCCGTCCGAGCTGCCCGCGATCTTGCCGCGGTTGTTGGCCACGCCCAGGGTGATGGAGCCGTCGGCGTTGGGCTGGGCGGTGAAGTTTTCAGCCGTGATCTTGTCCTGGCCGCCCACGTCGCCAAAGACGGTGCCGTTCCAGACCTGGCCGCTGGCGTCGGTGTAAGCGGGCCAGAGGGCGCTGGCGCCGGTGGGAGCCGCGTAGCTGCTGACCTCGTAGTCGGGGTTGGCGGCGTCGGCAAAGTCGGCGTTGTAGGTGGGCTGCACCTTATGCCGGCTGTACTTTTTGAGGGAGGTGTCGGCGTTGGCGATCAGCCAGGCGTTCATCTTGGCGCCGTAGCTGTTGGTATGGGTCTTGTCCAGGCCGGTGGGGATCAGGGTCACGCCGTCGGCGGCGTACTTGGCGCCGGTGAAGGCGTGCATCCACTGGGCGTGCTGGCCCATGCGGACGTTCAGGTCCTCGGTGAGCTGGGTCAGGTCGATGCACTGGATATCCAGCGCGGCGCACAGATCGCGGATAGCCTGGGCGTAGTCGCCGCCGGGGAAGGTGTTGCCGTAGGCCTCCACCGTCTCGGTGATGTGGCCGGACTCGCCGTTATAGCTGGCGTGGGTGTTGTCGTCGGTCAGGCGGACGATGGGGGTGCAGACGATGGGGGTGACGCCGGCAGCCAGGGCGGGCTGGATGTAGTTCACATACAGGCTGTTGGCAAAGCTGCCGGGGGTGTTGTAGTCGCCGTTGGGGTTGGTGTAGCGGGCTTCCTCGGTCTTTTCGTCGTTGTGGCCGAAGCCGATCAGCAGGAACTGCTCGGTCTCAGGCGCGCTGCCCATGGCCGGGACGGTGTCGCTGCCCTCCCGGAGGGCGGTGTAGCTGTCCATGGTCAAAAAGTCCTTGCTGGACGCGCCCGAGACAGCCAGGTTATAGACGTCGGCGTTGAGGTAGTTGGCCAGTTCTTCGCCGTAGCCCTCCCGGGGCAGGTAATAGTCGTCGTCAAAACCGGAGACGGTGGAGTCGCCCACCACCCAGATGGTGGCCTTTTCGGGCTCGTGCTGGCCCCAGGCCTCGCCGCGCGCGCCGGCATTGCCGCCGGTGAACGCCTTGCCGATCTGGTTCAGGAGCAGCAGGCCGTGCATATTGATGGAGCCGTCGGCGTTGCGGGTGGGCTCACGGTCGGTGTTCAGGTTCCAGAACCAGAAGCGGGAGACCCCGGTCTGGTGGGAGGAAGTGTTGTGGCTGGACTGGGTCTCGGTATCCCAGTAGTAGTTGGTCTTGCCGTAGACGTCGGTGCTGGACTGGGACTGCAGGTTGATCTGCTCGGCGGTGTCCTTGCCGTCGGTGCGGAAGGAGAGGACGCCCTCGGCCTCATAGCCGGTGGCGGCGGCCTTGTCGCTGGTGTACAGGGCCACGTTATAGCTGCCGTTGTTGAAGCTGGTGGAGTTGTAGACCTTGATGTCCAGGCCCGAGTTGGAGTCGATGCCCTTGGCCTTGTTCTCGTATGAGATGGAGTTTTCCAGCACATGGGCGCCGGGCATATTGGAGCCGCCCATCTTGAAGCCGTTGCCGTTGCCCGCATCCATCATCTCGGCGGCGGGGTCCACGGTCAGGGTGCCGTTCTCGTCGCAGGAGACGGCGGCAAAGCTCCACGCTTTGGCGGTGCTGCCCGGCGTGACCTTGATCCAGCCGTTGCGGTAGGCCACCGAGTTGCGGATGGTGGTGTTGCCGATCGAGCCGGTGGCCACCTTGGCAAAGAAGTCCCAGCCGTCGTCGGCGTTGTAGGCAGAGATGCAGCCGTCAAAGACGTTGCCCTCGCCGGCGGTCAGCTTGGCGGCAAAGCCGTCGGCGTCCTCCATCTGGGAGTCGGCGTTGTTGATGGAAGTGCAGTTCAGGACGGTGTTGTAGCTGGGCCATTTTTCGATGGTCTCCGCCGAGGAACCGGAGATCTGCAGGCCGGTGTTGCCGTTGTTGTAGAAGTTCATCCGCTCGACGGTGTTGTGGCTGCCGGAGACCTGCATACCCTTGGAGCCGTCGGCGGTGTTGGTGACGTTGAGGAAGCTGACGTGCCAGTAGTCGCCCCACAGCTCGAAGCCGGTGCCAGAGCGGCCAAAGTCCAGCGTCGCGTAGCCGCCGTCGCCCTGCAGGGTGATGGGCTGGTCCGCGGTGCCGCTGCGGCCGCGGGCGACTTTGAGCAGGGTGCCGCTCATATCGTAGCTGCCGGGCTGGAGCAGAATGGTCTGGCCTGCAGTGGCGTAGTTGAGGGCGGTCTGGAGATCGACGGCGTCCTCATAGCTGGAGCCGCCGTTGGTGCTCTGGCCGGAGGGCGCGGCATAGATGGTGCTGCCGTTGCCGATGGTGCGGACCGTGACCGTCTTTTCCACCACAGCGGTGTCATAGCTGTTCAAAACCTCGAAGGCCGAGATCTTGTAGCCGGGGTCGGGGGTGAACTCCACCCGGAAGGTGGTGTCCCCTGCGATGGCGTACGCCTTGGAGAACTCGGTGTTGGCGGTGATGTCCACGCCGGAATCCACCAGCGCGCCGTTCTGGTACACGTTGGCCACGCCGTCAGCATTGGCCTTAAACACCAGAGTATAGCTGTTCTCGGCGGCGGTGGAAGGGCTGGTGATCTGGTAGTCAGCCGCCACCTGTTCAGGCTCCTGGGGATGCCAGCCGGCAGCGTCCCAGGCGCTGGTGGTGAACACGATGTTGGAGTAGGTGACGTTCATGCCGCGGGCGGCTGCAAAGCCCACATAGCCCAGGCCGTCCTGGACCAGCATGGGGTCGTCCAGCTCGTCATAGCTGGAAACAGTCTCCGCATTGGCGTCCTTGGCCGGAATATAGAGGGTGTGCTGGCCGAGGACCGCGCCGGTGGTGCCGTCGGCGTTGATGGCGTACTGGGTGACGATGTAGGCATAGTCAGCCTTTTCCAGGCTGACGCGGTAGGTGTCGCCCTGCTGGATGGCCGCGCCGTTGGGGTCGAAGCCCTGGCGGTAGACCTTCAGCGCGTCGCTGTCCACGGTGGACAGGTCGCTGATGCCGGTGTAGCTGCGGACGCCCACCATGTCCTTGACCTCGGTGGAGCCATTCATCCCGTCGTAGGGCAGCTTGGTGCCGGTGACGGACACCAGGTTGGACTCAAAGCTGGCGCTCTCGCCTTTGGTGCCGATGACGTCCCGGATCATCAGGGCAAAGCCCTCCTGACCGTCGGGGGTGGGGTTGATGTAGTCGATGGTGACGTCAGCCTGCAGGTAGAAATTTTCCTTGGCCGGGTCAATGGTGGTGTAGTAGAAGCTGATGCCGTCGGCCGGGTCGGACGAGACGAACTTGCCGCCCTTTTTGGCGATGGTGCCGTCGGCGTTTGCGGTGCAGGACGTCATGACGATGCTGCCGTTGATGCCGTCGGGGGCGCTGACGGTGTTGGCCGTCTCACTGGTGGACGGGCCAAACCAGGTAAACGTCCAGCTTTTGCTGGTGTCATTGCCCGCCGCGAAGGCCGTCGGGATGCAGCTGGCCGTCATGGCTGCCGCGAGCAGGCCGGCGGCGAACCGCCGTGCCAGCCCGCGTTTTTGGGGTGAATGGCTCATGGTGTTCCTCCTTCTCTCTCCTGCGCCGGGCGCAGGCCCATTGGGTACATCTGAAAACGCAGCGCACGTCTGCTTTTTCAGACAGCCCTGCCGCACAGCCGCTTCCCGTCGGAAAGCCCACTGTGCGGGTTGTATACATCCATCATACAGCATTTGACAGATTTTGCAAGAGAAAAGTTGTGTCCCAGATCAAAATTGGCGTATAGACCAAATTTCAGCAAAATTCTTGGGCAGAATCACCGGAACAATCCTACTTGACAAGTGGGTATTCGTGGGCAAAACAATGCGGGGGCCGGTTCTTGCGAACCAGCCCCCGCAGAGGGACCCTATCTTTCGTGACGCAAAAGTTCTTTTGTTTTGGTGCGATCAACAACAGAAGGAATGACTGGTTAGGTTATCCCTTTTTGTCGTCACATCGGATGGGTGTATACCCGGACAGGCAGGCGGTCTCTAAGCGTCTGCCTGTCTCTTACATCAGTCCCGGTATGGTGCGACCTGGACTGTTATAAGTAAGTTACTGATGAACGTTGGTAACCTGGGTCGGAGTTTGAGTGACAGTAACTGCAACCACATAGCTGGAGAAGTCACCAGACAGGTTATCGATCTTCACACAAGCAATATTGCCAGTATAAGCATAGCGATAATCTTTATCGTTATTACGATCATACCCAGTAGCAGGCATGCGATTTGCATTAATCATTGCTTCTGCAGCACCAGCCACATACTCAGCAACGCCCTCTTCAGTCAGATTGCCAGGAACAACAATCAAATCAGCAGTGGTGACAGCAGAAGTAGCTTTATTGCTAAAATACTTCCAACTGCCTTCCTTGCCAGCACGTACAGGCGCATAATATTTGTTGTTACTCCCCAGGGCCAAGCTATTGGTACGGTCAATACCCAGCAGGTGACGGAAATCGCCAGCATCGGTAGTAGTCACAAAACCATCAAAGTCGTTAACAGCATAAGCAAGAGTCGAAGAAGCAATCTTGCTCGCCACATTGTTCAGCGCAGAAGCCAATTTAGCATCAGAGCTAAAGGTCAGCACATTCTTAGCGGCAGTACCCATCTCAGCGTTAACAGCAGTAGCAAAAGAGGTATCAACCGGCTCAACAGGGTTGGTAGGTTCGCTGGTAGCAGGACCATTAGAGCAGCCAGCCAGCATACTGACAGCCATGACACCGGCCAGCATCAGAGAAGCAATCTTCTTGAGTTTCATAGTGAATTTTTCCTCCTTATGGTGTATAAAAGATAGAGACCCAAAACAGGTTGAAAGGAAGGTCCGTTTCCTTTCAAAAGCATTATAGCATACCCCCCCCGGTGTCAAGCCCCGATTTACTATTTTTTGGTTTTTGCTTTATTTTCTTCATTTTGTATCATTTCGCGCCGAAGGCGCGAGAGTATATTTTTAATTTTTATGCAACTATTTTTGTATGTTTATGCTTTAGCCCTCTCAGTCTCGCCGCCCTCGCGGGCGTCTCGCCAGCTCTCCCGGAGGGAGAGCCAAGTTTACGCCCGTGGGCAGAGGAAAACCTTGTGGTAAGACGAACTTTTTTCAGCTTTTCCTTACCACAAACTTTGCCAAAACCGACGCAGGTACGCTTGCCTCCCCCCGCGGGGGAGGTGGCACAGCGCCTTGCGCTGTGACGGAGAGGGGAGGCTCCCACGTTTACGGGGGAGCTGGCGAGCCGCCCACAAGGGCGGCGAGACTGAGAGGACAACAAAAAAGCGCCCGTTTCCGGGCGCTCTCGCGTTTGTATAATTTTTGTGAAAAAGAATGTTTTTTCGCCGCCGGTCAGTTCAGCATCCGCACGTCCTGTTCCTGGCAAAGGGGGAACAGCTGCACCTCGCCGCTGTCCAGATCGGCGCCGGCAAGGCGCACCGCGCTCAGGCGGCTGTTGCCGTGGGGCTTGTAATAGTAGGTCCCGGCGCCGGCGCTGAAACAGCAGGCGTAGGTGGTCATGTCCCATTTGCCTTCCGGGGTGAGGACGCTGCCCCGCACCATGGCAACGGCGTCCAGCAGGTGGAAAAAGTCGGACACCCGTTCCAGCTCCCCGCCGGGGTCGGGGGCGTTCAGCTTGCAGAACGCCGCCCGCACATAGCGCGACGCAGGCGAGGCGTCCCCGGGCAGGCCAATGGCCCCCATCCCCTGCCCAAAGGCTTCCAGCGGCAGGGCGGGCGCCAGACGGTTCTCGGTGGGGCGGGCCGTCAGGTGCTGGTATTGGCGCAGGTTGAGCTGGTGGAACGGGAAAGGCGGGTTGTTGGTCAGGACTCCCACCGGGTCGTCGTAGAGGCGCACCCCCTCCCGGGTCGCTTCCAGCACCAGCGCGCCGGTGCGGTCGGCGATGTGCCAGTGCAGGGGCGCCAGGGGCAGGCCGGCTGCCAGCGGCACCCCCAGCGGACGGAACCGGGCCAGCCGCGCCTTTGCCTCGGCCAGGGTGGCGCAGCTGCCCAGCACCCAGGGGATCAGCTCGTAGGGGGCCACCGCGTCACAGTCTGCCGGCGGGTCCGGCTCATACCAGGCGCTGCCCGGAAAGTTCAGCCCCGCCATATACAGCCCCTTTTCGTTGGCCGCCTCGGCGTAAAGAGGGCGGCCGCCGGCCACGTGGGCCATCCCGATCAGGGCAAAGTGCTCCGCCTGCTCCGGCTGCCGCCAGAACCGCAGCGGATACCGCCGGGGCGTGACGGCCACCTGTTCCCCAAAGGAATACTCCACATCCATATTGCGGCCGAAATATCCGCCGCCCCACTTCATCGCGATGCTGGTGCACATAAAAGACCCTCCTTTTTGCCTGCAGTATGGGAATTTTTCTTTATTGTAACACAAGCCGGCCCTTCTGACCAGCGGCCAGCAAAACAAAAAGCCCGAAGCCAAAGCTCCGGGCAAAGTGCAAAGGGAAAAATCAGCGCTTCGAGAACTGGGGTGCGCGGCGTGCAGCCTTCAGGCCGTATTTCAATCGTCTGAGCGATGATTTTCCTTGATATTCCGGGCTTTTTT
>ERZ1090864.1462-NODE-1466-length-10779-cov-18.000746_pt1 | contig 10779 bp, 10 predicted proteins | sample MGYA00478479_ERZ1090864 | MGnify/ENA primary metagenome ERZ1090864 (study PRJEB33644, sample SAMEA5815743) | chicken gut metagenome | biome: Chicken; feature: Gastrointestinal Tract; material: Caecum | place: Ireland | collected 2019-01-01 | study: A study of... | reverse complement strand
ATGCTCGACTGGACGGACAGACATTGCCGCTATTTCTTGCGTCTGCTTTCCCGCAATACGTTGCTGTATACCGAAATGGTGACCACAGGGGCGATTATTCACGGTAAAGGTGATTATCTGGCGTACAGTGAAGAAGAACATCCGGTAGCGTTGCAACTGGGCGGTAGCGATCCGGCGGCGCTGGCGCAGTGTGCAAAGCTGGCAGAAGCGCGCGGATATGATGAGATCAACCTGAATGTCGGCTGCCCGTCTGACCGGGTGCAGAACGGCATGTTTGGTGCGTGTCTGATGGGTAATGCGCAGCTGGTTGCCGACTGCGTGAAAGCGATGCGCGATGTGGTGTCGATTCCGGTGACGGTGAAAACGCGTATTGGCATCGACGACCAGGACAGCTATGAATTTCTCTGCGATTTCATCAATACCGTTTCCGGCAAAGGCGAGTGTGAGATGTTCATCATCCACGCACGTAAAGCCTGGCTTTCGGGGTTAAGCCCGAAAGAAAACCGTGAAATCCCGCCGCTCGATTATCCGCGTGTGTATCAACTGAAGCGTGACTTTCCGCATCTGACAATGTCGATTAACGGTGGTATCAAGTCGCTGGAAGAGGCCAAAGCACACCTGCAACATATGGATGGCGTGATGGTCGGGCGCGAGGCGTATCAGAATCCGGGTATTCTGGCGGCGGTAGACCGGGAGATCTTTGGTTCCTCGGATACCGATGCCGATCCGGTGGCGGTAGTGCGCGCCATGTATCCGTACATTGAGCGTGAACTCAGCCAGGGGACGTATCTCGGCCATATTACCCGGCATATGTTGGGCTTGTTCCAGGGTATTCCTGGCGCGCGGCAGTGGCGGCGTTATTTAAGTGAAAATGCCCATAAAGCGGGTGCAGACATTAATGTGCTGGAACACGCGCTCAAACTGGTGGCGGATAAGCGTTAACTTTTCACCAAAAAGTAGTCAAATTCACCACGCCCTGCGCACCGTCGCGGGGCGTTTTGCTGTTAAATCAATAGATTATTTTTGGCATGATTCTTGTAATGCCAGCAAGAGATTTCATATTTGGGAGAGCATCATGCTGGAACTACTTTTTGTGATTGGCTTTTTTGTCATGCTGATGGTCACCGGCGTTTCGTTGCTGGGCATTATCGCCGCGCTGGTTGTGGCGACGGCCATTATGTTCCTCGGCGGTATGCTGGCATTGATGATTAAGTTGCTGCCGTGGTTACTACTGGCGATTGCGGTGGTGTGGGTTATTAAGGCGATTAAAGCACCAAAAGTGCCGAAATATCAGCGTTATGACCGCTGGCGTTACTAAGGGATTGTGCGGATGATCACAACCTAAGGTTTTATCCTTAGAACAAAATAGGAATTGATAATCAAATCTGTCACTATTGCGCCTCTAACAGATTCATCGTGCTGTACCCTACATACAGCCGAACTATAAAAAGAAAGGGCTTCCCAGGTGGAAGCCCTATTTCTTTTATGGAATCAGCAGGCTGGAACCTTGCGTCGCCCGGCTTTCCAGAATCTCATGCGCACGCTGCGCATCCTTCAGCGGATATTTCTGCTGCTCGGCGACATCGACCTTAATCACACCGCTGGCAATCAAAGAGAACAGTTCATTACTGGCCTCGGTTAATTCCTCCCGCGTGGTGATATAGCCTTGCAGGGAAGGGCGTGTCACATACAACGAGCCTTTTTGATTGAGAATGCCTAAGTTCACACCGGTAACCGCACCTGATGAGTTGCCAAAACTGACCATTAAGCCGCGGCGTTGCAGGCAATCCAGCGACCGTTCCCAGGTGTCTCTGCCCACGGAATCGTACACCACGCGCACTTTCTTACCGCCGGTGATCTCTTTTAACCGCTCGACCAGATCCTCTTCACGATAGTTAATAACCTGCCACGCGCCCGCTTTTAGCGCGCTCTGCGCTTTTTGCGCGGTTCCTACGGTGCCGATAAGTTTCGCGCCCAGGGCTTTTGCCCACTGGCAGGCAATTAAGCCAACGCCGCCAGCCGCTGCGTGGAACAGGAACTGTTCATCGGGTTTAATTTCATAGGTTTTGCGCAGCAGATAATAAACCGTTAAGCCTTTCAGGAAGGATGCCGCAGCTTGCTCAAAAGAAATTGCCGCAGGCAGAATCGCCGCTTTATCCGCAATAATGTTATGCACAGAGCTGTAAGCGCCTAACGCCGACTGCGCATAGACTACACGATCGCCTGCCTTAATATGCTTTACACCACTGCCGACTTTACTCACGATGCCTGCTGCTTCGGTGCCTAATCCGCTGGGTAGCGATGGCGGCGGGTAAAGGCCGCTGCGGATATATGTGTCGATAAAATTGATGCCGATGGCTTTATTTTCGACCTGGATTTCATTCTCCGCCGGATCGGCAGGAGTGAACTCTACGGCTTGAAGTACTTCCGGGCCACCGTGCTTGTGAAATTCAATTCGTGTTGCCATGTGTCCTCCAGAACGTATCGTCAGGGTCTGCTTCATATGGTAAAGTTTCGACCCATTCTTTATCTCGGTAACTCCATTCACTATGGCAGGAAATAAACCCTTCAACAAACAGCAGGCTGAACCCCGCGAACGCGATCCACAAGTTGCCGGGCTGAAAGTGCCTCCGCACTCGATCGAAGCGGAGCAGTCGGTGTTGGGCGGTTTAATGCTAGATAACGAACGCTGGGATGATGTAGCCGAGCGTGTGGTAGCAGACGATTTTTACACCCGCCCACACCGTCATATCTTTACTGAAATGGCGCGTTTGCAGGAAAGCGGTAGCCCTATCGATCTGATTACTCTTGCGGAATCGCTGGAACGCCAGGGGCAACTCGATAGCGTCGGTGGTTTTGCTTATCTGGCAGAGCTGTCAAAAAATACGCCAAGTGCGGCGAACATCAGTGCCTATGCGGACATCGTGCGTGAACGTGCCGTTGTCCGTGAGATGATCTCGGTTGCGAATGAGATTGCCGAAGCTGGTTTTGATCCGCAGGGGCGTACCAGCGAAGATCTGCTGGATCTGGCTGAATCCCGCGTCTTTAAAATTGCCGAAAGTCGTGCAAACAAAGACGAAGGGCCGAAGAACATCGCCGATGTGCTCGACGCAACCGTGGCGCGTATTGAGCAGTTGTTTCAGCAGCCACACGATGGCGTTACCGGAGTAAACACCGGTTATGACGATCTCAACAAAAAAACCGCTGGCTTGCAGCCGTCGGATTTGATCATCGTCGCCGCGCGTCCGTCGATGGGTAAAACAACATTTGCGATGAACCTCGTCGAAAACGCGGCGATGTTGCAGGATAAACCGGTACTTATCTTCTCGCTGGAGATGCCATCAGAACAGATCATGATGCGTTCTCTGGCGTCGCTGTCGCGCGTTGACCAGACTAAAATCCGTACCGGGCAGCTCGATGACGAAGACTGGGCGCGCATTTCCGGCACCATGGGTATTTTGCTCGAAAAACGCAATATCTATATCGATGACTCCTCCGGCCTGACGCCAACGGAAGTGCGTTCCCGCGCACGCCGTATTGCCCGTGAACACGGCGGCATCGGGCTTATCATGATCGACTACCTGCAACTGATGCGCGTACCGGCGCTTTCCGATAACCGTACGCTGGAAATTGCAGAAATCTCTCGCTCGCTGAAAGCACTGGCGAAAGAACTGAACGTGCCGGTGGTGGCGCTGTCCCAGTTGAACCGTTCTCTGGAACAACGTGCCGACAAACGCCCGGTCAACTCCGACCTGCGTGAATCTGGCTCTATCGAGCAGGATGCGGACTTGATCATGTTTATCTATCGTGATGAGGTGTATCACGAAAACAGTGATTTAAAAGGCATCGCGGAAATTATTATCGGTAAACAACGTAACGGCCCAATCGGGACGGTACGCCTGACCTTTAACGGTCAATGGTCGCGCTTCGACAACTATGCGGGGCCGCAGTACGACGACGAATAATAATTATTTTATGAATTAGGTAATTAAAGCAAACACTTATCAAGGAACACAAATGCAAGCGGCAACTGTTGTGATTAACCGCCGCGCTCTGCGACACAACCTGCAACGTCTTCGTGAACTGGCCCCTGCCAGTAAAATGGTTGCGGTGGTGAAAGCGAACGCTTATGGTCACGGTCTTCTTGAGACCGCGCGAACGCTCCCCGATGCTGACGCCTTTGGCGTAGCCCGTCTCGAAGAAGCTCTGCGACTGCGTGCGGGGGGAATCACCAAACCTGTACTGTTACTCGAAGGCTTTTTTGATGCCAGAGATCTGCCGACGATTTCTGCGCAACATTTTCATACCGCCGTGCATAACGAAGAACAGCTGGCTGCGCTGGAAGAGGCTAGCCTGGACGAGCCGGTTACCGTCTGGATGAAACTCGATACCGGTATGCACCGTCTGGGCGTAAGGCCGGAACAGGCTGAGGCGTTTTATCATCGCCTGACCCAGTGCAAAAACGTTCGTCAGCCGGTGAATATCGTCAGCCATTTTGCGCGCGCGGATGAACCAAAATGTGGCGCAACCGAGAAACAACTCGCTATCTTTAATACCTTTTGCGAAGGCAAACCTGGTCAACGTTCCATTGCCGCATCGGGTGGCATTCTGCTGTGGCCACAGTCGCATTTTGACTGGGTGCGCCCGGGCATCATTCTTTATGGCGTCTCGCCGCTGGAAGATCGCTCCACCGGTGCCGATTTTGGCTGTCAGCCAGTGATGTCACTAACCTCCAGCCTGATTGCCGTGCGTGAGCATAAAGCCGGAGAACCTGTTGGTTATGGTGGAACCTGGGTAAGCGAACGTGATACCCGTCTTGGCGTAGTCGCGATGGGCTATGGCGATGGTTATCCGCGCGCCGCGCCGTCCGGTACGCCAGTGCTGGTGAACGGTCGCGAAGTACCGATTGTCGGGCGCGTGGCGATGGATATGATCTGCGTAGACTTAGGTCCACAGGCGCAGGACAAAGCCGGGGATCCGGTCATTTTATGGGGCGAAGGTTTGCCCGTAGAACGTATCGCTGAAATGACGAAAGTAAGCGCTTACGAACTTATTACGCGCCTGACTTCAAGGGTCGCGATGAAATACGTGGATTAATCGTTCTGTAATATTTGATTGTCTGTGCCGGATGCGGCGTGAATGCCTTATCCGGCCAATAAAATCCTAAAAATTCAATAAGTTGATGTTCTTTCATGCTCTTATAAAGGTCGTGCCTCTGGCGGATGTACGTTTGTCATGAGTCTCACTCTGTTGCTAATTGCCGTTCGCTCCTGAACATCCACTCGATCTTCGCCTTCTTCCGGTTTATTGTGTTTTAACCACCTGCCCGTAAACCTGGAGAACCATCGCGTGTTTCAAAAAGTTGACGCCTACGCTGGCGACCCGATTCTTACGCTTATGGAGCGTTTTAAAGAAGACCCTCGCAGCGACAAAGTGAATTTAAGTATCGGTCTGTACTACAACGAAGACGGAATTATTCCACAACTGCAAGCCGTGGCGGAGGCGGAAGCGCGCCTGAATGCGCAGCCTCATGGCGCTTCGCTTTATTTACCGATGGAAGGGCTTAACTGCTATCGCCATGCCATTGCGCCGCTGCTGTTTGGTGCGGACCATCCGGTACTGAAACAACAGCGCGTAGCAACCATTCAAACCCTTGGCGGCTCCGGGGCATTGAAAGTGGGCGCGGATTTCCTGAAACGCTACTTCCCGGAATCAGGCGTCTGGGTCAGCGATCCTACCTGGGAAAACCACGTAGCAATATTCGCCGGGGCTGGATTCGAAGTGAGTACTTACCCCTGGTATGACGAAGCGACTAACGGCGTGCGCTTTAATGACCTGTTGGCGACGCTGAAAACATTACCTGCCCGCAGTATTGTGTTGCTGCATCCATGTTGCCACAACCCAACGGGTGCCGATCTCACTAATGATCAGTGGGATGCGGTGATTGAAATTCTCAAAGCCCGCGAGCTTATTCCATTCCTCGATATTGCCTATCAAGGATTTGGTGCCGGTATGGAAGAGGATGCCTACGCTATTCGCGCCATTGCCAGCGCTGGATTACCCGCTCTGGTGAGCAATTCGTTCTCGAAAATTTTCTCCCTTTACGGCGAGCGCGTCGGCGGACTTTCTGTTATGTGTGAAGATGCCGAAGCCGCTGGCCGCGTACTGGGGCAATTGAAAGCAACAGTTCGCCGCAACTACTCCAGCCCGCCGAATTTTGGTGCGCAGGTGGTGGCTGCAGTGCTGAATGACGAGGCATTGAAAGCCAGCTGGCTGGCGGAAGTAGAAGAGATGCGTACTCGCATTCTGGCAATGCGTCAGGAATTGGTGAAGGTATTAAGCACAGAGATGCCAGAACGCAATTTCGATTATCTGCTTAATCAGCGCGGCATGTTCAGTTATACCGGTTTAAGTGCCGCTCAGGTTGACCGACTACGTGAAGAATTTGGTGTCTATCTCATCGCCAGCGGTCGCATGTGTGTCGCCGGGTTAAATACGGCAAATGTACAACGTGTGGCAAAGGCGTTTGCTGCGGTGATGTAATGCAGGAAAGCAGGCTGGAGCTACCCAGCCTGCAGTGAAATTAAACTGTCGTCGCTTTCACTCTTTCTTTATAGATGATTTTTTTGATGCCATCGTTCTACGTGAGAGATAATAAACGTTGTTAGTTCTTTTATTGTTAAGCTTATCCCAATTATCTGGAATTCCTTATCCTGTTTTTTTGGGTGGAGTAATAATTTCTGCACATCTAACTATTATTAAATTTAATAATAAGTATCGGGTTTGTTACGATAGAATTTTTCTATATCCTCAAGAATATGCTTTGCCTTATTGCCTGTGACTTTCTGAGATTCAATTATAGTATCGTTAAATTCTAAAGTTAAAGAGAGCTCTTTTTTTCCGCTTTGTGTAAGTTTAACCTTATATTGATTACCAATATCAAATAAAAAGGTCCTGTAATGAGAATAATCACCTTTAACCTCCTCGGCAAAACAGCAAAGCGTGCAAATATACATAAAGTCTTTCTTACCCCTGATTTTGTTAACTAAATCAATAAATGCGTGAAAAACTTTACTTGCAATAGAACTTGATACTTCTTCTCCAGGTCTAAAAAATCTTTTGCAATTTTTAACTGTGTTTCTATGTATAAAAAGAAATCTTTGGCATAAGAAAAATCTTTGGCATAAGAGATATCTTTATTATTTAGTGCATCTAGCTCAACAGGTAAAGATGTCGTTTTGTTGCTATTCACATATGATATATTCATATCATCATCTCCATCGCGAGTAATAAAATTAATCACCATTGTAGGGTAGGGGGCTGGTCAATCAGAAATCATCTTTATAAACTTCGATTGTTTTTGTAATGCTGTATCATTAAGTTCATTAAATCGTACAGCAGATAAATGTTCTATCAAATTTCACTCATTTGCCGAGGATTCATCATAATAAACGTAAAATTAATGTATCCTTACATCGAGTAATAAACATTTTTTATACAAAAAAAGACAGGAACGTATTTACTGGGTTAAATATAATCATCCTGCTTTTCATCACAAAAACCGCAGATAATCCTTCCTTTCCCCGGCAGCTGGCGTTATGGTCAGATGGTTTTTGCAACAAATCTCACAATAAAAAGTTTCAACATACTGACTATTTAGGGAAAAATATGCGCAAGATCACACAGGCAATCAGTGCCGTTTGCTTATTGTTCGCTCTAAACAGTTCCGCTGTTGCCCTGGCCTCATCTCCTTCACCGCTTAACCCTGGGACTAACGTTGCCAGGCTTGCTGAACAGGCACCCATTCATTGGGTTTCGGTCGCACAAATTGAAAATAGCCTCGCAGGGCGTCCGCCAATGGCGGTGGGGTTTGATATCGATGACACGGTACTTTTTTCCAGCCCGGGCTTCTGGCGCGGCAAAAAAACCTTCTCACCAGAAAGCGAAGATTATCTGAAAAATCCTGTGTTCTGGGAAAAAATGAACAATGGCTGGGATGAATTCAGCATTCCAAAAGAGGTCGCTCGCCAGCTGATTGATATGCATGTACGCCGCGGTGACGCGATCTTCTTTGTGACTGGTCGTAGCCCGACGAAAACAGAAACGGTTTCAAAAACGCTGGCGGATAATTTTCATATTCCTGCCACCAACATGAATCCAGTAATCTTTGCGGGCGATAAACCAGGGCAAAATACAAAATCGCAATGGCTGCAGGATAAAAATATCCGAATTTTTTATGGCGATTCTGATAATGATATTACCGCCGCACGCGATGTCGGCGCTCGTGGTATCCGCATTCTGCGCGCCTCCAACTCTACCTACAAACCCTTGCCACAAGCGGGTGCGTTTGGTGAAGAGGTGATCGTCAATTCAGAATACTGACAGAGCGGGAGAGCGTGATGCTCTCCCGAATGCTGTTTTTTTAATCACACCTTTATCCTTTCGCTGTCTTGCTGCAAACTGATTAAGAGAGTTTTATCAAGGAGCAGCACATGTGGTATCAAAAGACGCTCACGCTTAGCGCCAAATCTCGTGGGTTTCATCTGGTAACGGATGAAATTCTGAATCAGCTGGCTGATATGCCGCGCGTTAACATCGGCTTACTGCATCTGTTGCTGCAACATACCTCCGCCTCTCTGACACTTAATGAGAACTGCGATCCCACCGTACGCCACGACATGGAGCGTTTTTTCCTCCGCACCGTTCCCGACAACGGAAATTATGAGCATGACTATGAGGGAGCAGACGATATGCCTTCTCATATCAAATCCTCAATGCTGGGAACATCGCTTGTATTGCCGGTGCATAAAGGGCGTATTCAGACCGGCACCTGGCAAGGCATTTGGCTGGGGGAACATCGCATCCACGGCGGATCGCGTCGCATCATCGCGACACTACAAGGGGAGTAAAAAATGACCATTTCGGAGTTGCTACAATATTGCATGGCAAAACCAGGCGCAGAACAGAGCGTGCATAATGACTGGAAAGCGACGCAGATCAAAGTGGAAGATGTACTGTTTGCGATGGTGAAAGAAGTAGAAAATCGCCCAGCTGTTTCGCTGAAAACCAGCCCGGAGCTGGCGGAGCTGCTACGTCAGCAGCACAGCGATGTGCGTCCAAGCCGCCATCTGAATAAAGCGCACTGGAGCACCGTGTATCTCGACGGTTCGCTGCCAGATTCGCAAATCTATTATCTGGTGGATGCGTCTTATCAGCAGGCGGTGAATTTACTGCCGGAAGAAAAACGTAAATTGCTGGTGCAACTCTGAAAGGAAAAGGCCGCTCAGAAAGCGGCCTTAACGATTACAGCATCGGCTTAAGGAAGCGTGCCGTGTGTGATGCTTCGCACTCCGCGACGGTTTCTGGCGTACCGGAGACGAGGATCTCGCCGCCACCACTGCCGCCTTCTGGTCCCAGGTCGACAATCCAGTCAGCGGTTTTGATCACGTCGAGATTGTGCTCAATCACCACAATGGTGTTGCCCTGATCGCGCAGTTTATGCAGTACGTCGAGCAGTTGCTGAATATCGGCGAAGTGCAGACCGGTGGTCGGCTCGTCGAGAATATACAGCGTCTGCCCGGTGCCGCGTTTTGACAGTTCACGCGCCAGCTTCACGCGCTGGGCTTCACCGCCTGAAAGGGTGGTTGCGGACTGCCCCAGTCGAATGTACGTCAGGCCAACGTCCATCAACGTTTGCAGCTTACGCGCCAGTGCAGGTACGGCATCAAAGAACTCACGCGCCTCTTCGATGGTCATATCCAGCACTTCGTGGATGGTTTTGCCTTTGTACTTAATCTCCAGCGTTTCACGGTTATAGCGTTTACCTTTGCACTGGTCGCACGGCACGTAGATATCCGGCAGGAAGTGCATCTCCACTTTGATCACGCCATCGCCCTGACAGGCCTCGCAGCGTCCGCCACGAACGTTAAAGCTGAAACGTCCCGGCGTATAGCCGCGCGCACGGGATTCCGGTACGCCCGCAAACAGTTCGCGCACAGGCGTAAACACGCCGGTATAGGTCGCCGGGTTAGAACGTGGAGTACGACCAATTGGGCTTTGGTCGATATCGATCACTTTATCGAAATGCTCCAGCCCCTGAATATCGCGATACGGTGCCGGTTCGGCGATGGTCGCACCATTCAACTGGCGTTGGGCAATCGGGAACAGTGTGTCGTTAATCAGCGTCGATTTACCGGAACCTGAAACCCCTGTGATGCAGGTAAACAGACCGACTGGCAGCGTGAGCGTCACGTCCTTCAGGTTGTTGCCGCGTGCGCCTGTCAGCTTCAGCACTTTTTCCGGATTCGCCGGAACGCGTTTCTTCGGCACTTCAATCTTGCGTTTGCCGCTCATGTACTGCCCGGTCAACGACTCCGGCACCGCCATAATCGCTTCCAGCGGACCTTCTGCGACCACTTCACCGCCGTGAACACCTGCGCCCGGGCCAATGTCGATCACATGGTCAGCGGCGCGAATTGCGTCTTCGTCGTGCTCCACCACAATCACGGTATTACCGAGATCGCGCAGATGGATAAGCGTACCCAACAGGCGCTCGTTATCACGCTGGTGCAGGCCGATAGACGGCTCGTCCAGCACGTACATAACGCCAACCAGGCCCGCACCAATCTGGCTCGCCAGACGGATACGCTGTGCTTCACCGCCAGAAAGCGTTTCTGCCGAGCGGGAAAGCGTCAGGTAATTCAGGCCGACGTTAACGAGGAATTTCAGACGATCGCCGATCTCTTTAAGGATTTTTTCTGCAATCTTCGCCCGCTGACC
>ERZ1090864.1460-NODE-1464-length-10788-cov-21.865462_pt1 | contig 10788 bp, 7 predicted proteins | sample MGYA00478479_ERZ1090864 | MGnify/ENA primary metagenome ERZ1090864 (study PRJEB33644, sample SAMEA5815743) | chicken gut metagenome | biome: Chicken; feature: Gastrointestinal Tract; material: Caecum | place: Ireland | collected 2019-01-01 | study: A study of... | reverse complement strand
CAGCCTTCTTCCTCGTATCCGACTCCGCTTCTAACTCTTACGCCACCTCCGTCAATAGCGAGATAACTGCCGAAGTAGACGGCACGCACTATGTTACTCTGTCTGCTCCTGACGTCACCTTTTCTATTAATCCCACCGACTCCGCCCAACTCTCCAAACAAAGTATTAATGTAAGTGTAGAAACTAACGCTCCTGGTGGCGCTGACCTATACTTATCTATCGCCAATAACACTAATGCACTACATCTCAATGGTGATACTGCTAGCGCTGCCCCCGCCATTGAAGCCACTGCCTCTTCTGTAGCATCTAACAGTCTCGCTGCTAATACGTGGGGCTATTCTACTGACGACCAAACTTATTCTGCAGTTCCCACTAACGATTCTAACCCCGCCTTACTGGCTGCTGTTGACGGCTCTACTGTTGGTAGTAACGCAGGCGGCGTAATTACGGCAAGTGTACCTGTATACTATGCCGCGAATGTCGATACCTCCATCCCGGCTGGCTCCTATTCTAACCGTATGACCTATAGTGCGGTCGTGGATGGAGGTATTATTACAAATGCTACACTGACCAAAATAGAAATAGACGGCGCAGAAGTTGAGAATATGCAACCGGAAGTAGAGAATACGCTGACTGTCACTACAAATCTCATGACTAATACTTACGGGACGCCACGCGTCTATCTTGAGACTACTAATCCGGCTGGTTACCAAGAATGCGGCAGTGTAGTAGTAGGTAGAAACGAGTCTGGTTATATGACTATTACTTGTAAAGTGACACCAACGCAAGCTGCGACCGGCGTAACACTCCACATTGTGCCTAAAGGCAGCTCAGATGATCGCTTTTGTACAGACGGCACCTATACACCCGACACATCCGACTGTGAAGCCGGTGATTGGAAGTGGGGGAGCTTGGTGGTGGATTTGCCCGACATTACGCCTCCACCAATCCCTCTTATGGAGCAGACATACATGCAAGATATGACTCCCGGTGGATGTGCTATTTCAAACGAAGGAGATACCAAGCGGCTTATAGACAAACGTGATGGCAAATATTACTGGGTAGCTAAGTTGGCCGACGGAAACTGCTGGATGACGCAAAACCTCGACCTCGACCTCTCTACAGGCACTACGCTGACCCCAGACAACACTAACATCCCCAGCAACTGGCCGCCCAGCACTAGCACCACTACCGGTAGTAGCTTCTCTGGTTACAGCACCGACACCGGCAAATCTCATGATCCCGGCAACGTCTACTACGAGAACACCTCAGGCACCGACCAGCACTACCACGTAGGTAACTACTATCAGTGGTCAGCTGCCACAGCAGGCTACACAGGTACTAGCCAATCCACCCAGTCGATTTGCCCGAAAGGTTGGACGTTGCCCAGACAACCCCAATTCCGACAATTAATCAACTCTGGCTTATCTGGCTCCAACTTCATGAACGCCCCCTACTATCTTCTGCGCGGCGGCCGCCTCGGCAATAGTTCGCTGAACAATGCGGGGTCATGGGGCTACTATTGGTCGTCTACCCCTGGTGGTTCTAGCCGCGCGTACGCCTTGGGCTTCTACTCGGGCTACGTCAATACGGGCAACGACACTCGCTACTACGGCTACTCTGTCCGTTGCGTGGCTGCTGGATAGTTCCGGGTGGGGTGGGCGGGTCAGCTGGACATGGAAAACTATCTACAGCTTTGATACGTTCACCGCACCCCTAGAAAAACTCGAAGTCGACAGTCGTAATTCCAAGCGATATTCCTTAATTCGTTTCATCCCTACCGGTTTTCAGTGGGGATGTTTTGGTATATGTGCTATATGTGCGCTATTCTGGCGTCTAGATATCTTGTTCAATCACTCTGCTTTTCAAATATAATTACAGCGATAGCAAACACAATTATTGATTTTTCGGTAGCAACAAGGTATAATTATTTCATCTATGAAACCGCGAGATTTGAATGGAGGCGTAGGCATGAAGGTTAGCTACAAAAAGCTCTGGAAGCTGCTGATCGACCGGGATATGAAAAAACGAGATTTGGAAAAAGCCGCCGGGATCAGTCATTATACAATTAATAAATTGAACCATGGGGACAATGTAACCACAGATGTGTTGGGGAAAATCTGCAAAGTTCTGAATTGCACTATGGATGATATTATGGAGTTTGTGGATGAGTAAGATCTGGAGCAGAGCAGACCAATCCCAAGCTACAGGGTAAGGATTTCAAGAACTTATGTCAGCGAATAAAAATGACACCGGAAAGGAGCGACTCCCCTTTGTGGAAAAACTGATAGATATCGGCAGCTATCCAGTTGTAAATGTACTGGATCTGTTGCTTCAAGATAAATCGACAAAAAAGAATATTATCTGGGCTACGGACACATACGAAGAGCTGGGTGAAGATTTTACGGATAAGACGCAGATAAGCGCTCATTCACTATTACACCGCCCAGATCTTATCCGCCCCCGTATACAAAAGTCGCAGGAAGCACAAGAACAGCGCACCCGGAAAAAAGCAGAGGTTTTTACTCCAGCATGGTTGTGCAACCAAATGAACAACTATTGCGATGATGATTGGTTTGGGCGAAGCGGAGTGTTCAACACGGAAAACGCCGACTACACGTGGACAGTGACAGAAGGAAAAATTGAATTTCCAGACGGGAAGCGTTGGCAGGACTATGTGGACTCTCGGCGGCTAGAAATCACTTGTGGTGAAGCCCCGTATCTGGTCTCCCGCTACGATGTATCAACCGGCGAACTGATCATACCGCCGCTCCGACGTATCGGAATATTGGACAGAAAACTCAGAATCGTGAATGAAAACACCGACACATACGAGGAATGGCTAAAGTGGGCAGTCCGGGCATTCGAGGCTTCCTATGGATACGAATATCAGGGAGACAACGTGCTGATTGCGAGGATCAATCTGCTACTGACTTTTACAGATTATTATGAAGAACGCTGGGAACGACATCCGGATGACAAATTGCTACAGCAGATGGCAAACAAAATCGCCTGGAACATCTGGCAGATGGACGGCCTGAAAGACACAGTGCCGCTGGGAAAGCCTTACGAGGAGTTCCGTCAAATAACACTCTTCGATATGCTTGGCGATACGCAGGATGATGAAGATGAGTCGGAAGCTGTACCGTGTAGGATATATAATTGGAGAAGCAAGACTTCTATGAAATTTATGGATCTAAAGGAGATGTGAGCCATGGGGAAAAAGTTGTTTGATTATATAATTGGGAACCCGCCATATCAGAAGGAATCTTCGGAAAGTATTTCAAAGTCTAATGGGCAAAAGCCTATGACAAACATCTTCCAGTATTTTCAGAATGCGGCAGATGAACTTACGGAGAATACATCCGTTCTTATTTATCCTGGTGGAAGATGGATACATCAATCAGGAAAGGGTATGCAGAAATTTGGTAAGGAACAAATTAATGATAAACGTCTATCCGTTGTTGAATTCTATCCAGATGCTGGAGAGCTTTTTGGAGATGCGGCAAGCCTATCCGATGGGATAACTATTGTTACCAAAAACCACAAAAAAGAGTCGGATGGTTTCACATATATCTATTCAAAAAATGGAGAGAAATTTAGTGTTCATGCCGATAACCCTGGAGATAGCTTAATGCCGCTTGATCCTCATGATTTGCCTATAGAACAAAAAATTGATGCAGGAGTAAAAACGCATGGTTTAACATTCCTCCACGATGCAATTCTTCCGCGATCGCTTTTCCCAATTGAAAGTGATTTTGTAGAAAAGAATCCCACTAAAGTGAGAAGCTATAATGGATCGGATGAAGATATAGATTTTACAAATGAAATTAAACTTTTCACAAACGATAAGGCAGGAAAGGCTGGAAGGGCTACTTGGTTTATTGCAAACAAGAACGTAATTACTAAGAATGAGGACTATATTTCTCAGTGGCAAGTAGTCGTATCAAGTGCAAATGCGGGTGGACAGAAAAGGGACAATCAGCTTGAAATTATCGATAACCACTCTGCTTTTGGTAGATCAAGACTTGCGCTTAGATCCTTTAGAACTTATAAAGAAGCTCAAAATTTTTATGACTATGTGAGTTCCTATTTTATTAGGTACACATTTTTGTTGACGGATGAAGCACTTACTTCCCTTGGGAAGGAGGTGCCTGACTTACAAGATTATACCGATGATAACCCGATAATGGATTTCAATAAAAATATTGATACCCAGCTTTGCTGTTTATTTAATATTAGCGATGATGAATTTGCGTATATGAAAAATCGTGTGACAAGTTTGAGAGGTGAAGCGTGATGGCGGCAATAAATATCAAAACTTCCTCCAAGGTTACTCCGCAGTGTTATGCCTACACCACTCCCGGCGTACCAGCGCATGACGGCTGGACAAAGATCGGCTTTACAGAGCGGGACGTGGAGACTCGTATTAGAGAACAGACGCACACCGTCGGCGTTGAGCCTAAGTTGTGTTGGCACATGAGGGCAGCCTATATGACAGAGCCTTACGGCACATTTACGGACAAGGACTTCCACGCTTATCTGAAAAAGCTGGAGGTTCCCCGTGAAGCTGGTACAGAATGGTTCCAGATCGACCCGAACATTGCGCGTGGAAATTTTATTGATTTCACGCAAAATCATGGAGTGGTGTCGGAAAAAGACGCAGATGCAGTAATCCCGTACAAGCTCCGCGATGAACAGGCAAAAGCTGTCCAGAAAACGATGGAGTATTTTGCTGGCCGGGAAAATGCTGAATTTCTGTGGAACGCCAAACCCCGCTTTGGCAAGACACTTTCTGCCTACGACCTGTGCATGAAGCTAGGCGCGCAAAACATCCTCATTGTAACCAACCGCCCGGCTATTGCCAATTCATGGTATCAGGATTATGAGACTTTCTTCGGCCCGCAGTCCGGTTATCTCTTTGTTAGCAATGTAGACGGTATTAAAAATAGAAAGTTCGTCTACAGTCGTGAGGAATATCTGGACAAGCTTGATGACAGCGTCAAAGGCTGTATCGAATTTGTCAGCCTGCAGGATTTGAAGGGCTCGATCTATTTTGGCGGACGTTATGACAAACTTTCGGAGATTAGCGATGATAAGAAAAAAGGACTGACGTGGGACATCTTGATTGTAGATGAAGCTCATGAAGGCGTTGACACTTATAAGACGGATACTGCGTTTAATCATATCAAGCGTAAATGGACGCTGCATCTTTCCGGCACGCCGTTTAAGGCGCTGGCCAACGATAAGTTCCCAGAGAGTGCAATCTATAACTGGACATATGCCGATGAACAGAAAAAGAAGCGCGACTGGGACGCCTCCAGCGAGATAGAAAATCCATACGCCAATCTGCCTCGGTTGTCGCTTTACACTTACCAGATGTCAGACATCGTGCGCGACCGAGTAGAAAGAGGCATCGAGCTTGCAGAGGACGATGTAGAGGAATTTGCTTTCGATCTGAACGAATTCTTCGCCACAAATGAGTCTGGAAAATTTGTGCATGATGCTGACGTGGACAAGTTCCTTGATGCCCTGACCCGGCAGGAAAAGTTTCCGTTCTCTACTCCGGAACTACGTGATGAGTTAAAGCACACGTTTTGGATCTTGAATCGTGTCGCCAGCGCCAAAGCTCTGGCCAAGAAGCTGAGACTCCATCCGGTGTTCAAGGACTATGAGATTATTCTGGCGGCAGGCGATGGCAAGTTGGACGATGACGAGGAAAATGAGAAGTCCTTTGACAAAGTAACCAAGGCCATCAAAAAATATGATAAGACTATCACGTTGTCTGTCGGACAGCTGACTACCGGGGTAACGATTCCTGAGTGGACGGCAGTGCTCATGCTCTCCAATATGGCAAGTCCTGCACTTTATATGCAGGCGGCTTTCCGGGCGCAGAATCCATGTCTGTTTACAGACTCGAACGGCAACACTTATAGAAAACAGAATGCTTATGTCTTCGATTTTGATCCGGCTCGTACTCTGACCATTTTTGAGCAGTTTGCCAATGATCTGATTCCCGAAACCTCTGGAGATAAAGGCGATTTCGACAGCCGCAAGCAGCACGTCAGAGAGCTTTTGAACTTCTTCCCGGTTTATGGCGAAGACGAGGAAGGCTCTATGATCGAGCTGGATGCCGAGAAAGTGCTCACCATTCCCCGTCACATTCACGCCAGAGAAGTGGTGGAGCGAGGCTTTATGTCTAACTTCCTCTTTGCCAACATCAGCGGTATTTTTGGGGCACCTCGGGAGATTATCGACATCATTAACAATATGCAGGCGTTGGAAGAACCTAAGGCTCTTGCGCCCGCAGCGGTGGATGAGAATACGGCAGATGCCCTATACCTGAATGAAAATGGTGAGGTTGAGATTCCCAAAGAGCAGGTCATCGGCACGGCAAGCACGCTGTTTGGTGATAAGGTCTATGCGAATGTAGAAGATCAGCTAGCAGCAGCTGTAGAGGAAATCCAGAAAAATGTCGAAATGACGCCAAATCCGAAGAAGGACGAGCTAAAAGAGCTCAGGGATCGCTTTGCAAAGCCTATTGCAGACACGCTTATTGACTCTGCTAAGGAGCAGTACGGCAGAGATTTGAGAAAATCTACACAGAATCAGTTAGAAAGAAAGATTCAAGAGACCACTGAAACGGTCGTAAACCGTGAATACGGTGATTATGTTATTCGAGATAATCAACTGATTAAGGAATGTAACGACAGGATTTACGAAGCACAAAATTCCGGCGCTTCCATGGCGGAGATTACCAGGATTGATGAGGAATATTCTGCTAAACGGATGCAGGGCTATCGCGACATGGTAGACAATATCAAGGAAAAGCTCCACAGCGATGAGACCGTGAAAAAAGCTGCGGAAACCATCGTCGAAACCGTAGAAACAGAAAAATTAAAAGCTGAAAAAGACTCGATTGAAGGGAATGTTCGTGACCACCTCCGTGGGTTCTCCCGCACAATCCCTGCATTTCTCATGGCCTATGGAGATGAGAATACTACGCTCGCCAACTTTGATGCTCTTGTACCAGAAGATGTGTTCTGGGAGGTTACCGTAAATCCTCAGAACGGCCAAGGAGTAACGCTCGACCAGTTCCGCATGCTGCGCGATGGCGGCGACTACACAACAGAGTCCGGCGAGAAGAAGCATTTTGACGGGCATCTATTCGACGAAGTCGTCTTTAACGATGCTGTGCAGGAATTTATGAAGAAACGGGCTGAGCTTGCGAATTACTTCGAGCCCAATCAAAAAGGCGACATCTTTGACTTTATTCCGCCGCAGCGCACCAACCAGATATTTACACCGAAAAAAGTTGTGAAGGATATGGTGGATAGGCTTGAACAGGAGAATCCCGGTTGCTTTGATGACCCCGATGCTACTTTTGCCGATCTCTATATGAAGTCGGGGATGTATATTACAGAAATTGTGACCAGACTCTATCAGAGCCCGCGTATAAAAGCGTTGTATCCCGATAATGCGGAGCGGCTGAACCACATTTTTGCAAAACAGGTGTATGGCTGCGCCCCGACGGAGATCATCTACCGCATTTGTTTACGATATATTCTCGGGTTTAGCACCGAGATCTATATTGAGAAGAATAACATTCGCCTCTGTGACACCTTAGAATATGCGAAGAACGGGACGCTGGAGGAGGAAATGGAAAAGCTGTTCTTTTCACAATTAGAGTAAGGAAATTCAGAGGCTCATGACAACAAATCTAATTACGCTAACTGAAATAAATCGACAGGGCATGGGAAACGATCCTCATGCTGATGTCGCTAGGCCATTAAAAAAGAATGGATACTTACCGGAAACTATTAACATTGCTTGCGATGAGATCAAGAAACAGGTAGAGAAGTACAAGTAGAATGCTGTTTAACTCACAAAGGGAGGTGAGCGATCCCCATATGAAAAAGCTGGATTTACACATTCATACAGTAAAGACTGTGAGTGATCACGATTTTTCTTTCTCGATGGATAAGTTGAAAGAATATATTACACAGCTCGCGATTGATGGAATTGCTATTACAAACCATAATATGTTCGAGCTGGAACAGTACAAAGAAATCCGTGATGAACTTTCGGATATCTGCACAGTGTTGCCGGGGATAGAGATTAATATAGGCAAAAACAATTTTGGCCATCTAATATGCATCACGGAGCAAGATGATATTGAGGATTTTTCCACACGCTGCCTGACAATACAAAACAAAATTACTACATCTAAGGATTTCATAACATTAGATGAGCTCAAACAAATCTTCTCTGATCTCGGGAAATATTTATGGATTCCACATTATGATAAGAAACCGATTGTAGATTCAGATATCATCTCTGCGATGAGAGATTATATTCTTTGCGGAGAGGTTGGAAGCGTAAAAAAATTTATTTATCGACAAAAAGACAGCGAATCATTAATCCCGTTATACTTTAGTGACTTAAGGCCAACGGAGGATCTAGAAGAATTTCCGTCTCGGCAGACATTTTTTGACATTGACGAGGTAACCGTTTCAGCTATTAAGAAATCACTTGTTGACAGAAAACACGTCGCGCTTACTGAAAAAGACGGAAATAGTCGCTTCTATGTCCTGCCTGATTTACCAGTATCTACAGGGCTTACAGTAGTAATAGGCGAAAGATCCTCTGGAAAAACTTTTACGTTAGATCAAATCGCAAAGCGATATGATAATATCAAATATATTAAGCAATTTGCGCTTATTGAAACAAAGCCAGAACAAGCTGCAAAGGAATTTACTGATCAGATTGCCAAAAAACGTAGCAGTTTTGCAGAAGAGTATTTTGCACCGTTCAAAGACGCTGTGGATACAGTTAAAGAGGTTTCGCTAGATGACGATGACCACGAATTAGAACAGTATATTACTTCTCTTGTCCGCTATGCAACTGAATCCGATCGTGCCGATATGTTTGCAAAATGCGCTTTATATCGCGAAACAAAGTTTCCTAGTAAAAATTTTGACGGTATCAAGAAGTTAATTGAGTCGGTTGAAAATCTGTTGGATGCTCGTGAATATCGAGAAATTATTGATCGACACATTACTCGTGGTACGTTGCTCGCCTTACTGGAAGATTTGATAAAAAGATATTGGCGAGAAAAGCGGCGATCACTTGAGGAGATATGGGTAAATGATCTGGTCGCGGAAATACAGAGATCACTTAAAACCCGTACGTCTGCTGTTTCTATATCGGACTGTGATTTTTATGAGTTTCAGATGAACCGCGCGAAGGTTAAGAAATTTAATATGCTCGTTGATATGCTGAAAAAAGAAGCAGTCATCAACAGAAAAGCAGTCGGTGGATTTACTATCCAGACTCAGAAACGGGCATATAGCGGTGCAAGTGAATTAAAGAATTTTAGTGGTAGAAAATCAGTCTCCTTTTCACAGTATATGAACGAATACGCCAATGATCCTTATAGATATCTGCTTGGGCTTATGGATATGGTAGATATTCCAGACGCTGACCATTATAAATACTTTGTACATATTGATTATCAGATCTTAAACCAGTATGACTTTCCACTTTCCGGTGGTGAGCGGGCAGAATTTAGGTTGCTTCAGGAAATAGATGATGCCCACCGTTATGAAATGCTCTTGATTGATGAGCCGGAATCGTCTTTTGATAATTTATTCCTGCGTGACCGGGTCAATAAGATTATTCGGGAGCTTTCTGCAAATATGCCGGTTATCCTTGTGACGCACAATAATACCGTTGGTGCATCCATTAAGCCTGATTATCTTGTTTATACCAAAAGAATTATTGGTGATTCAGTTATTTATAAACGATATTACGGTTTACCAAGTAGCAAAGAGTTAAAATCTTTTACAGGCGATTCTATAAAAAATTTCCAGGCTATTTTGGATTGCCTTGAGGCTGGCGAGAATACATACAACGAAAGGAAACACGATTATGATCTACTTAAAGATTGATAGAGGCAGAGGATATTTCCTTAATGCAGAAAATAACATGCAGGAAATCCATGAAATTCGCAAAGAAGATCTCTTGAGGCTTCTTGAGCTTGCTACAGATAATGATGTAGATTTTGAAATGGACAAAATAACAGATGACAATGTCCAAAATGAAGCTCATCGGATAATTTATGATAGTCTATATAGGAAGTTTAAAGATTTATTGGAAAACAAATCCCGATTTATAGACGAAAGCGAGAGCCTGTATAAGGACGCTATACAAAAATACAAAGATAGTGAGACGATGTAACTCACCACAATCAAATGCGTCAGCAAGTACCAATCTCAGTTTTGTAGAAGGTAATCTCTACCGGTCGAACGTGTTCCAAAAAACATATCCGACCGGTATTGCTTTGCTTACATTCTCTCTGGCGGCATAAATTACCATCAGGTCTATATACTTCTCATCATCCCCCTGTTTTTCAAAATCATAGCGAATGATATAATCTCGGATATTGTAACCACGATAAGGGCTGCTCAGGGTATATAGTTCCCCGGTAGTAAAGTCGATCAGGGAATAACGGGTGCTGGCAAGATACTCTTCATCACTACTGTTTATATGATCTTCGTAAAAACTACAGACTTTGTCCAGACAATTCTGGCAAAGCCCGTGCAGGGAGAAGATTGTTGAACAATATCCCGCGGTATATAAACAGAGATATAAAGAAAAATTTTGAACTGTTGAAAAAAGAGCAGAGATATATCAGGCAATGGATTCTTCATGATTTCGCTTGGCGGCCTGATTGCAATTTGCGCCGAGCAGCGGCCACTGGTGCGTTTGCCAGCGGCCACTCGGCGG
>ERZ1090864.1459-NODE-1463-length-10802-cov-13.529357_pt1 | contig 10802 bp, 7 predicted proteins | sample MGYA00478479_ERZ1090864 | MGnify/ENA primary metagenome ERZ1090864 (study PRJEB33644, sample SAMEA5815743) | chicken gut metagenome | biome: Chicken; feature: Gastrointestinal Tract; material: Caecum | place: Ireland | collected 2019-01-01 | study: A study of... | reverse complement strand
CAAGTTAGAAAAAGCCTGAAAAATCAATGCTTTTAGGCTTGACATTATAGGAAGGGAAGAGGGGCTGGGTTCCTTGCAGATCCCGACAAACTGGACCGTTTTTTTGAGGAAATATTCGGGAAATGCCCTTTACGGATATCGGTCAAGACGAGGCTGGGAATGGAAGATGCGTCGGAGTTTAAAAGGCTTCTGGAAATTTACAACAGATATCCGGTAGAAGAACTCATCATCCATCCAAGGGTACAGAAGGATTTTTATAAAAACACACCGGATCTGGACACTTTTGAGGAGGCAGCCGAAAGCAGCAGAAGCCCTGTATGTTATAATGGTGATATCTTTTCAGAGGTAGACTGGGAAAAATTTGTTTCAAGATTCCCCAGGACAGACTGTATCATGACAGGCCGCGGCGTGTTGAAGGATCCGTCACTGGCAAGACAGCTTCAGGGCGGAAAGAGTGCGGACAAGTCAGAACTGCGGCGGTTTCATGATCTTTTGTATGCAGGGTACTGCGAGGAAATGTCCGGCGATCGGACGATCCTGTATAAGATGAAAGAGCTGTGGACTTATCTTGTCCCGCTTTTTGCGGATTCTAAAAAATACGCGAAGAAGATCAAAAAAGCAGAAAAGTGTGCAGTTTATGAGCAGATTGTAGACGATCTGTTTGCGGAGACAGAACTTCAGCCATGAGAAATTCCGGTTCTCATGGCTGAAAAATTCTCCAGATGCGGAGGCGCTTATTGATCATTGTTCATTCTGCTTATTCAGGGCAGCCTCAATGAATCCTTTAAACAGGGGATGGGGGCGGTTAGGCCTGGATTTTAATTCCGGGTGAGCCTGTGTCGCGATAAACCATGGGTGGGATGGGATCTCCACCATCTCAACGATACGGCTGTCAGGGGACAGACCGCACAGGGACATCCCATGGCCTTCCAGGACCTCCCGGTAGTCATTGTTCACTTCATATCTGTGCCGGTGGCGCTCGCTGATCTTTTCTGTCCCATAAAGGCGGGCCGCCAGAGAGCCGCCCTTCAGCACGCAGGGATAAGCGCCGAGACGGAGAGTGCCGCCGATATCTTCCACGCCGATCTGGTCTTCCATGATGTGGATGACCGGATGAGTCGTGTCGGGATTCAGCTCCATGCTGTGGGCATCATGATACCCGATCACGTTGTGGGCAAATTCTACGATGGCAAGCTGCATGCCAAGGCAAAGTCCCAGGAATGGGATACCGTGGGCGCGGGCATAGCGGATGGCTTCGATCTTGCCTTCTACGCCGCGGTGACCAAAACCTCCCGGGACAAGGATGCCGCTCACATCAGAGAAAAGTTTTTCCGCGTTTTCCTCTGTTACAGTCTCTGAATCGATCCATTTAATGTTTACAGTTGTATGGGAATAGATTCCGCCGTGCTTCAATGCCTCTACCACGCTGATATAGGCGTCATGGAGCTGGATATACTTGCCCACCAGGGCAACTGTGACTTCCTGTGTGGGATGCCTCAGTTTATCCACCATCTCTGTCCAGTCCTTCAGGTCCGGTTCCGGACAGTCCAGATGGAGACATTCGCAGACAACTTGAGCGAGACTTTCTTTTTCCATGGCCAGAGGAGCTTCATACAGGTATTCCACGTCAAGGTTCTGGAGGACATGGTCCGCCGGGATATTACAGAAGAGAGAAATTTTGTCCTTCATGCCCGGGGTCAGAGGATATTCAGAACGGCACACGATAATATCAGGCTGGATGCCCATTCCCTGGAGTTCCTTGACGCTTGCCTGGGTAGGCTTGGTCTTCATTTCCTGGGAAGCCCGCAGGTAGGGGATGAGCGTCACATGGATGAGGATCACGTTTTCGCGCCCTTTTTCATGCTGGAACTGGCGGATAGACTCAAGGAAGGGCTGGCTTTCGATGTCTCCCACAGTGCCCCCTACCTCGATGATCGCGATTTCTGTTCCCTCTGCTGCCGGATTGCGGTAGAACCTGCTCTTGATCTCATTTGTGATGTGGGGGATCACCTGGACTGTTCCGCCGCCGAAATCACCCCGGCGCTCTTTCTGGAGAACAGACCAGTATATTTTTCCGGTAGTGACATTGGAATTTTTTGTAAGGCTTTCGTCAATGAATCGCTCATAGTGGCCCAGGTCAAGGTCTGTCTCAGCTCCGTCATCGGTGACAAAGACTTCCCCATGCTGGACCGGGTTCATTGTTCCGGGATCCATATTGATATAGGGATCAAATTTCTGCATGGTGACCGTGTACCCCCGGGCTTTCAGAAGACGCCCGAGAGACGCGGCTGTGATGCCTTTCCCGAGACCGGAAACAACGCCTCCTGTTACAAATACATATTTAACTGCCATGATTGATTCCTCCTGTGTGTTGTGATATTGAGAAGCTCCCTAAAAAAGAGTACAGCCTGACTATGGGTATGGATCCGCTCCATTGCGCTCCGATATCCCAGATATAGTCAGACTGTAATAATGCTTTTTAAAAATACTTTAATAGTATACACCTGAAATCAGGAAAATACAATATTTTTTACAGGATTGTGTGCTCGTAAACAGCTTCACATGTAAGCTGCACTCCCAGCTTTTTGAAAATCTTGATGTCAACATCCGAGAGCATGACGGAAGTGTGCGCCTGGCAGCCGGCAAGCTTAGGAAGCTGGGAAAGGGCCAGCCTCGCGTCCGGGTTCATCGCCGCGCTTGCGGAGAGGGCGATCAGCACCTCGTCTGTGTGCAGTCTGGGATTCTTGCTCTTCAGGTAATCCACTTTCAGTTTCTGAATGGGCTCGATCGACTCCGGGGATATGATATGAAGGTCATGGTCGATCCCCGCAAGTTCCTTTAACACGTTCAGGAGGAGCGCGGCGGAAGCCCCGAGCAGATTTGTCGTCTTTCCGGTGATGATCCTGCCGTCTTCAAGTTCCAGGGCAGCAGCCGGTCCTCCGGTCTCTCTGGAACGCTCCAGGGCTTTTACGGCCACGATGCGGTCTGATACCGTAATGCCGGCCATGTTCATGAGCAGCTCGATCTTCTGGGCTTCTTTGTCGGAAGCTCCGCCTTTTGCCAGAGCGTTCAGAGCGGTATAGTAGCGGCGGATGATCTCCTGTTTTGAAGCATCCCTGCATGCTTCATCGTCGCAGATGCAGTTCCCCGCCATGTTGACACCCATGTCTGTGGGGGATTTGTAGGGGCTCTCTCCGTAAATCTTCTCGAAGATCGTGTCCAGGACTGGGAAGATCTCCACGTCCCTGTTGTAATTGACCGTGGTCTCGCCGTACGCTTCCAGATGGAACGGATCGATCATATTTACATCGTTTAAGTCCGCCGTGGCAGCCTCATACGCCAGGTTGACCGGATGCTTCAGCGGAAGATTCCAAATAGGGAAAGTCTCAAATTTTGCATAGCCTGCATTGATCCCGCGCTTGTGTTCATGGTAGAGCTGGGAGAGGCAGGTCGCCATCTTTCCGCTTCCGGGTCCCGGAGCCGTAACGATCACAAGAGGGCGCATCGTACGGATATAATCATTCTTTCCATATCCGTTGTCACTGATGATGAGCGGAACATTGGACGGATATCCGGGGATCAGATAGTGAAGATAAACAGGGATGTCCAGCTTCTCCAGTCTGTTTTTGAAGAGAAGAGCGCTTTCCTGTCCGGAAAACTGCGTGATCGTCACGCTGCCTACATAGAGTCCCTGTTCCCGGTATGTGTTGATCAGACGGAGCACATCCGTGTCATAGGTGATGCCAAGATCCTCGCGGATCTTATTTTTTTCGATGTCTTTCGCGCTGATGGCGATGACGATCTCGGCCTGGGCGCTCAGCTCTTTCAGGAGCCGCAGCTTGCTGTCAGGCGCGAATCCGGGAAGCACGCGGGAGGCGTGATAATCATCGAACAGCTTGCCGCCGAATTCAAGGTAAAGCTTGTTGTCGAATTTGTTGATCCGGCTGCGGATATGTTCAGACTGCATTTTCAGATACTTTTCATTGTCAAAACCGATTCTCATTTTCCATTCCCCACTTATCTAGTATTTCGTACCCAGTATACTATAAAAAGTCACCGTTTTACAATATTTTCATAATCTTTTTATTGATTTATGTAAAACCTGTACTTATAATGATAATAACTGATTTTAGGAGGAAAAGAATGGATAACCAGAACAATAAGAATCATCCTAATAATAACCGGCAGGGCTGGGGAGTCATCCTCATTTCGACCCTGCTGGTCACTTTTATGGTGATGGGATTTTATACTCTTATGCGGGGAAACGGACCGGAAGAGATAAGCTATGATAAATTCCTGGAAATGGTGGATAGCGGAAAAGTAGAGGAGGTCAGACTGAACAGCAGCCGTATCTATATTACCCTTACAGACAAAGCAAGGGTGGAGGAAGCGGAGAAAAAGGCGGAAGAACAGCAGCAGAACAGCGGACTGGGCAGTTTTATGAGCCAGTTTCAGAGCCAGATCCAAAGCCAGTTTCAGAGTCAGCCCCAGGCAGAAGATGATGAAGAGAGAGCTCCGGATTATTTTACCGGTTATGTAAATGATGAAACCCTGGTGCAGCGGCTGGATGAGGCAGGGGTAAAATTTAAGGGCGAGGTCTCAGATACAATGGGACAGATGATGCTCGAACTGTTTGTCACCATTATCCTGCCCCTTGGACTGACAGGGATCCTGCTCTATTACATCATGAAAAAGATGACAAAAGGCAGCGGCATGATGGGAATCGGCAAGAGCAACGCCAAAATGTATATGGAGAAGGAGACGGGTGTGACCTTCCAGGATGTGGCAGGGGAGGATGAGGCAAAGGAATCACTTCAGGAAGTTGTCGATTTCCTGCACAATCCGGGCAAATACAGCGGTATCGGAGCAAAGCTGCCGAAGGGCGCTCTTCTCGTAGGACCTCCGGGAACCGGAAAGACGCTGCTTGCAAAGGCGGTTGCAGGAGAGGCAAAGGTTCCGTTTTTCTCCCTGTCCGGCTCTGCGTTTGTGGAAATGTATGTGGGTGTGGGTGCATCTCGTGTGCGCGACCTGTTCAAGCAGGCACAGCAGATGGCTCCGTGCATCGTGTTTATCGATGAGATCGATGCCATCGGCAAGACCCGCGATACTACAATGGGCGGAAATGATGAGAGGGAACAGACATTAAACCAGCTCCTCGCTGAGATGGACGGCTTTGATACGAATAAGGGACTTCTGATCCTGGCAGCGACGAACCGCCCGGAGATCCTGGATCCCGCACTCCTGCGTCCGGGGCGGTTTGACCGCCGGATCATCGTGGACAAACCGGATCTGAAGGGCCGTATTGATATCCTGAAAGTACACGCAAAGGATGTCCGGATGGATGAAAGCGTGGATCTGGAGGCTATCGCGCTGGCAACGTCAGGGGCAGTCGGTTCGGATCTTGCGAATATGATCAATGAGGCTGCCATCAATGCGGTAAAGCATGGACGTCAGGTAGTCAGCCAGAAGGATCTTTTTGAAGCAGTGGAAGTCGTTCTTGTCGGAAAAGAGAAAAAAGACCGCATTATGAGTAAAGAGGAGAGAAGGATCGTATCCTACCACGAGGTGGGACATGCCCTTGTTACAGCTCTCCAGAAGAATACAGAGCCAGTGCAGAAGATCACCATCGTTCCGAGGACGATGGGCGCTCTCGGCTATGTGATGCAGACGCCGGAGGAAGAAAAGTTCCTCAATACGAAGAAAGAGCTGGAGGCGATGATCGTTGTCGCGCTGGGAGGCCGTGCAGCGGAGGAGCTTGTGTTTGACACAGTGACTACAGGCGCCGCAAATGATATCGAACAGGCGACAAAGATCGCGCGCGCCATGATCACTCAGTACGGAATGTCAGAGCGTTTCGGTCTGATGGGACTTGAGTCTATCCAGAACAAATATCTGGACGGAAGAGCCGTATTAAACTGCGGAGACGCCACAGCAGGCGAGATCGACGAGGAAGTCATGAAGATGTTAAAGACTTCTTACGCGGAGGCAAAAAGACTGCTCGCCGAGAACCGTGAAGCTCTGGATAAGATCGCGGCTTTCCTGATCGAGAAAGAGACGATCACAGGCAAAGAATTCATGAAGATATTCCGCGAGGTGAAGGGGATACCTGAACCTGAAGAAAATGAGGCAGATAAGCCGGAAGAAAAAGAAGGACGCATTGCGATGAAACCGATGTGAGATCTGAATTTGCCGGGAGACCTTTGACTTGACCAAAGCGTTCGAAAACACCGGAGCAATATGTCGAAGACGTATTCAGTGCGGGGATATGGCTGGCTTCGGCTCCGCTCCATGGAACAAGAAAAATAACGAAATCCGGAAATATGCTAGGGATAAAGCTGGGCAATGGGAAACTCGCCTACGGCTCAGACAATCCCATTGCCCAGCTTAACGCATATTCCCGGATTTCTATTTTTCTAAACTCCATTCCGAAGTCGTCTCAGCCAGCCACACCCCCGCGCTGAAAAACGTTCGCAAAGGCGTCCTGCTGTTTTCCGATTTTGCTCAAATCGGTGGACTCCCCGGCAAATCCAGATTGATTTTTAATGTGGGAAACAGTATAATTATCTGCATGGAAAACAATAATTTTGACATACAGGAAGAACTGAAAAAACTCCCCGCAAGGCCCGGGGTATATATCATGCATGACGAGAAGGACCACATCATTTATGTGGGCAAGGCGATCAGCCTGAAAAACCGTGTCAGGCAGTATTTTCAGAGCAGCCGGAACAAGGGCGTCAAGATCGAGCAGATGGTGACCCACATCCGGCGGTTTGAGTATATCGTGACGGATTCGGAGCTGGAAGCGCTTGTGCTGGAGTGCAATCTGATCAAAGAGCACCGGCCAAAATATAACACCATGCTCATGGATGACAAGACCTATCCGTTCATCAAGGTGACGACGAACGAGGCGTTCCCCAGGGTGATGCTGTCCAGAAAGATGCGGAAGGACAAGGCAAAATATTTTGGTCCGTATACGAGCGCCCAGGCTGTGAGAGACACCATCGATCTGATCCATAAACTGTACCATGTGAGAAGCTGCAACAGGAATCTGCCCCGGGATATTGGAAAAGAGCGGCCATGTCTGAATTATCATATCAAACAGTGTGACGCACCCTGCCAGGGATATATTTCTCAGGAAGAATACCGGAAGGCGATCGATGAAGTGATCCGGTTCCTGAACGGCAGTTATGACGGTATTTTAAAAGACCTGGAAGAAAAAATGAACGCCGCTTCCGAAGCGCTGGAATTTGAGAGAGCCATTGAGTATCGGGAGCTGCTGAACAGTGTGAAAAAGGTGGCTCAGAAGCAGAAGATCACGGATTCCAGCGGCGAGGACAGAGATGTGCTTGCCGTGGCGTCGGAAGAGGAGGATGCAGTTGTCCAGGTGTTCTTTATCCGGGGCGGACGGCTGATCGGGCGGGACCATTTTTATCTGCGTATTTCAAAAGGAGACAGCATGTCGGAAATACTGGACAGCTTTATCAAGCAGTATTACGCCGGCACACCTTATATCCCGGGAGAGCTTATGCTCCAGGAAGAGGTGGAAGACCGGGAACTTCTTGAGACGTGGCTTACTGCCAAACGAGGCCAGAAGGTAGTCCTGAAGATCCCGAAGAAAGGTACGAAGGAGAAGCTGGTGGAACTGGCGGCTGAAAACGCGCGGCTTGTACTTAGTAAGGATAAAGAGAGGCTGAAGCGTGAGGAAGGCCGTACGATCGGAGCTGTGAAGGAGATCGCGGCACTGCTGGATCTGGATGAAATTGTCCGCATGGAGGCCTATGATATTTCTAACACAAACGGTTTTGAGTCCGTTGGTTCTATGATCGTGTACGAGAGGGGCAGGCCGAAACGAAATGACTACCGAAAATTTAAGATCAAGGGGATCAAGGGGGCGGATGACTACGGCAGCATGAGAGAAGTGCTGACACGGCGGTTTACTCATGGACTGAAGGAGAGGGAAGAGAATGCGGAGATCGGGAAATTTACCGTGTTTCCCGATCTGATCCTCATGGACGGCGGAAAAGGGCAGGTCAACGTGGCGCTTCAGGTGCTGGACGAGCTTCGTCTGGATATTCCTGTGTGCGGCATGGTGAAAGACGATCATCACCGCACGAGGGGTCTGTATTATCAGAATGTAGAGATACCCATCGACCGGTCGTCAGAGGCTTTCCGCCTGATCACGAGGATACAGGATGAGGCTCACCGGTTTGCCATTGAGTATCACAGACAGCTCCGCGGCAAAGGACAGGTCCACTCGATCCTTGATGACATCGATGGGATCGGACCGGCGCGCAGAAAAGCGCTCATGCGGCATTATCTGAGTCTGGACGCGATCAGGGAAGCCAGCGTGAAAGAGCTTGCGAAAATACCTTCAATGAACGAAAAAGCCGCTGAATCAGTATACAAGTTTCTGCATTAATATGTTATGATAATAAAAGTGATGAACGTGGTAAAAGCGTGAGATTTACCGGTCTGGGTTCAGAACGGAAATAAAGGAAAAGGAGAAGATTATGGGACACGGGATCAGATTAAGTGAAATTGTTGAGAAAATGGATTTAAAGAATCTCACTCCCGGAGTAGATACGACCGAGACCGAGGTGCATGTGCCGGATGTCAACAGGCCGGCGCTGCAGCTTGCGGGTTTTTTCGATCATTTTGACTCGAACAGGGTGCAGATCATCGGACATGTGGAATATACCTATGTGCATACTCTCACTGACGAACGCAGGAAATACATTTATAACAGGCTTCTGGAGCATTCCATCCCCTGTATTGTGTTCTGCCGCGATCTGGAACCTGAGGATGAATTTCTGGATATGGCGTCAGGTCACGGAATACCTGTTTTTAAGACTGCAAAGCCGACTTCCGATTTTTCTGCGGAGATCATCCGCTGGATGAATGTAAGGCTGGCACCCTGCATCTCTATCCACGGTGTGCTTGTGGATGTATATGGAATCGGCGTACTGATCATGGGAGAGAGTGGGATCGGAAAGAGCGAGGCTGCGCTTGAGCTGATCAAGAGAGGACACCGCCTTGTGACCGACGATGTTGTTGAGATACGCAAGGTGAGCGATGAGACACTGGTGGGTTCTGCGCCTGACATTACAAAGCATTTTATTGAGCTGCGGGGTATCGGCATCGTGGATGTGAAATCTATGTTTGGTGTGCAGAGCGTAAGGGAGACACAGAACATCGATCTGGTCATTACTCTGGAGGACTGGAGCAGAGATAAGGAATACGACAGGCTCGGGCTGGAGGAAGAATACACAGAATTTCTCGGGAACAGGGTAGTATGTCACAGTATCCCGATCCGTCCCGGAAGAAATCTGGCGATCATCGTAGAGTCAGCCGCTGTCAACCACAGGCAGAAACAGATGGGATACAACGCGGCTCAGGAGCTCTACAAGAGAGTCCAGGAAAACCTTGCGAAGAAGATGAAATAAGGCCATATAAAAATTATAAGGAAGGGAGAAGAAAGCCATGAAATATTGTTTTGGAGTGGATGTCGGAGGCACAACGGTGAAGATGGGGCTCTTCGAGGAGAACGGCACGATCACTGACAAATGGGAGATCACTACCGACACATCGGAGGAAGGAAAAGCGATCCTACCCAATATTGCGGCTTCCGTCAAGAAAAAGATCGAGGAACACCAGCTTGCCAAAGATGATATCGCGGGGATCGGAGTAGGAGTACCGGCTCCGGTAACAGCGGATGGAGTCGTGAACGGAAGTGCGAACCTGGGATGGAAGTACAAGGAAGTAAAGAAAGAGCTGGAAGAGCTCACAGGGCTTACCGCGGCGATCGGGAATGACGCAAATGTAGCCGCTCTTGGCGAGATGTGGAAAGGCGGCGGCGCAGGTGAAAAAAATATGATCATGGTAACGCTCGGAACAGGCGTCGGCGGAGGCGTGATCATTGACGGAAAGATGCTTGTGGGGCAGAATGGCGCAGGAGGCGAGATCGGACATCTGTGCGTGAACTATGAAGAGACGGACCGCTGCGGATGCGGTAACAGAGGATGTCTTGAGCAGTACGCCTCAGCTACGGGGATCGTGCGGCTGGCAAAACAGAAACTGGGGCAGGAGATGCGCCCAACGATCCTGAACAAAGAGGATGTGACCGCAAAGGATGTATTTGACGCTGTGAAGGCGGGAGATGAAGTGGCAAAAGAAATTGCCGCTGTATTCGGCAGGTATCTGGGATATGGGCTTGCCAATCTGGCAGCAGTGGCAGACCCCGCTGTGTTCGTCATCGGAGGAGGGGTGTCCAAGGCAGGAGAAGTCCTTCTTCCTTATATCAGGGAACCATATATGGAGCGAGCTTTCTTTGCTGATAAAAATGTGAAATTCGTCCTTGCGGAGCTGGGGAACGACGCCGGGATCTGCGGCGCGGCGAAACTTGTGCTGGACAATTAAAGTAAGAGTTCTGTTATACAGTCATTTACACTCATGAAACATAAAAAAGTGGTAGTCGGTTAATACCGATTTTTGAGTCCCATACTATAAAATAGGCATATCGCCCAGAGCATTGTGCTTTCCAGCACATGCTCCCTCGGGAGATATGCTTATTTTCTTTTCGCAAACTTACTTTCTAAGTATCTCCATCCCAATATTACATGAAAAAGTTTTCGAAATATTGAATTATATCGACAAATATAATGAAAATCACAAGCTATATTTATTTGTTTTTTGTAAAAAATTTATGAAAATATATTGACTTTTTGAATAAAAACATTCAATTACTTGACACAAATAAAAGCACGGGAGGTCCTAAAATGGACATTAATAGTTTAGCCCATACA
>ERZ1090864.1458-NODE-1462-length-10805-cov-5.113395_pt1 | contig 10805 bp, 6 predicted proteins | sample MGYA00478479_ERZ1090864 | MGnify/ENA primary metagenome ERZ1090864 (study PRJEB33644, sample SAMEA5815743) | chicken gut metagenome | biome: Chicken; feature: Gastrointestinal Tract; material: Caecum | place: Ireland | collected 2019-01-01 | study: A study of the... | reverse complement strand
CCCGCGCCGTTTGAGGGGGTATCCGCGCACGCGCAGAGCCCGAACGCGAGCGCGAGCGCCGCGGCGGATAAAAGCGCGCGCCGCCATGTTTTTTTCATGATCGCCTCCTGATTCATATGGTTTATGTTAAGGAAATCGATTTCCTATACATAATTAAAATAACACGAAAAAGTGAAAATGTCAATACCTTTTTTGAAAATCGTTTGCAATTTTTATGTAATAAATTTTTAAAAAAGGACTTGTCAAAACAGGATTTGTATGTTATCATAGTAATGAGCACAAATGTGTCTTTTTTATTTTTTTGTTAAGGAAATCGATTTCTTTAAGCAAAATCGACATTTGCGGGGGAGAGTGAGATTTTTTGAAGGATATAACCAGGACGGAAAAGAAATACCTTGCCGACCGGTCGGTTATCGATTCGTTCATTGCGGGCATTTCGCCGCACATGGCGGAAGATCTGTATTTCCGCCAGCGGATCCACAACGTGTATTTCGATAACGACAACAACGAGGTCATACGCCATTCCCTGGAAAAACAGGAATTCAAGGAAAAACTGCGCCTGCGCGGCTACGAGATCAAAGGGAGGCTCTGTCCGTACGTCTATCTGGAACTGAAAAAGAAGTTCAAGGGCGTCGTTTACAAGCGCAGGCTGATGCTTCCGCCCGAAGAGGGCAGGAAGGTGCTTTCGGGCACGCGTGAAGAGGTTTACGCCCTTTTGGGGGAAAGTCCCGTGGGGCAGGAGATCCGCGCGTACATGGAGCGCACGGGGTGCTACCCCAAGCAGTACCTGTCCTACGAGCGGTTTTCCTACCGCGGCAAGGACGACGGCGAACTCCGCATCACCATAGACACGGGCCTGAAAAGCAGGGAAAGTTCCCTTTCCCTCGGCGCGGCCGCCGAGGACGAGTCTTATTGGGAAGAGCAAAAATACATCATCGAGATCAAGGCGACGAGCGGCATGCCGCTTTGGCTGGTACACCTGCTCACTTCGCTCGGTTTGTACCCCGTGTCTTTTTCAAAATACGGAAAAATTTACCTGAAAAAATTATCGGAAGGCTTGCACAGGGAGACGAAGCAATGTTTAACAGCATAATCGGAAGCAACGGGCTCACCGCCTCGGCGGTCTTTATTTGCATCGCGGTTTCCGTTGCCTGCGGCATCATGATCGCGTTTTCTTTCGCGGTCAAGAGCAGATACACCAAAAATTTTCTGATCAGCCTCATCCTTCTGCCCGTACTCGTACAGGCGGTCATCATGCTGGTCAACGGCAGCATCGGCACGGGGATCGCGGTCATGGGCGCGTTCAGCCTTATCCGCTTCCGTTCGGTGCCCGGCAACTCCAAGGAGATCTGCTGTATCTTCTTTTCCATGGCGGCGGGGCTCGCCACGGGCGTGGGCATGATCTGGTTCGCGCTCACCCTCACGGCGATCGTGTGCGCGGTGTTCGTGCTTTTGAAGGTTTTGCCCCTTTTTACCGTAAAACAGCGGTTCGAGCGCGATCTGCGCATCACCGTACCCGAAAACCTCGATTACGAGCGCGAATTCGCGCCCGTCATGAAGAAGCACACGAAGTTTGCGAACATCATCCGCGTAAAGACGAGCGACATGGGCAGTCTGTATGTGATCACATACCAGATCCGCCTGCTTTCCGCAGAGTCGGAAAAGGCGCTCATAGACGATTTGCGCGTACTCAACAGCAATCTTCCGATCGTTTGCTGTACGCATACGGGGGAAGGGGAGGAACTATAATTTTTTTGTTTGAGAAACCGATTTCTTAAACAAATCCGATCATGGACGATTCCCGCAAGGCGGCAACTATCGTTTCCGCGCGGGTCTTGATCAAATTTTTATGAGGGAGGAAACATGAAAAAAAGAACAAAACTGTTAGTCGCTCTTTTGGCGCTGCTGCTCTTTTCGGTGTTGTTTGTCGCCTGCAACAAGGGCGGCGGAACGACAACGGGCACCGATCCTGTGTTTGAGCTGAACAAGACAAGCATAGATCTCGTTGCGGGCGGCAATTCGGAAGTGCTGACGCTCAACATCGCAAACGTCGAAGAGACGCCCGAATGGAGTTCTTCCGATACGGAAGTAGCCACGGTCACGGTCGGTTCTTCGCCGAACAGCGCAACGGTCAGAGGTCTTGCCGAAGGGCAGGCCGTCATCACCGTCGTCGCGGGCGAACAGAGGGCGGTCTGCACGGTCAACGTCAGGCGCGGCGAGTATCTCGAAGCGGTCACGGACGCCCTCGAGCTCAACGCGGGCACGACGGGCACGATCGAAGTGGACACGAACATCGCTACGCTCACCTATTCTTCCGACAACGAAGACGTCGCAACGGTCAGCGGGCAGGGCGTGGTCACGGCGGTCGCGGAAGGTACGGCAACCATTACGGTCAAGGGCGGAAATCAGTCCGCGACCGTCACGGTCACCGTCAGCCAGCCCAGAATTTCGCTCAATGAAACCACGGTGCTGCTCACTACGGAGAGCGGCTCGAACACCTTCCAGCTGACGGCCGAAACGCAGGGCGACGTCAACAACGGCGACGTCACGTGGGAGACGTCGGACGATACGATCGCCACGGTCGATGCGAACGGCCTCGTAACGGCGGTCGGCGTCGGCGAAGCGACGATCACCGCGCGCTACGCCACCGTCAACGCCACGTGCACGGTCAAGGTCAAGGAAGAACTTCTCACCGTAAAACTTTCGCAGGATTCCGTCACTTTCAACGACCTCGAACCCGTCACCCTTACGGCGACGATCGAGCCCGCACAGGAGGGCGACGACGCGAAAGTGACCTGGTCCGTCGTTCAAGGCGACGATATCGTCACGGTCGATCCCGAAACGGGCGTCGTGACCCCCACGGGCAAGTACGGCACGGCAGTCGTCCGCGCTACGTCCGTGAAAGACCCCGACGCGTATGCCGACTGCGAGATCGACGTGCCCGACCCGTATGCGGACTGGCTCGTCGTATCCGACAGAGAGTCTTTTGAAGCGGCGTTTGCCACCGGCAACGAAGAGGCGAAGATCTACCTTGCGGGAGACGTCGACCTCGGCGGCGCGGTGTACACGACAACGTTGATGGGTTCGTTCAACGGTACGATCGACGGCCGCGGGTATGAACTGATGAATTTCACCGCAGCGCAGTTCTTCGGAAATTCGATCGGTGCAAACGCGGTCATCGAAAATCTCGCGATCACCTGTACGATGTCCGGCACGAATACGCATGGCGGCCTGCTGGCCAATTATATCAGCGGCATAATCCGAAACTGCCGCTTCGATGTGACAATGGACAGCAGTTTCGGCGAATGGACGAATATTTTCGGGTGCAACGCGAACGGCGCTACGATCTCCGATACGATCGTTCTTGCCGATTATTCCGGTTCGGCAAACAACGTGTATGCGGGCGTAGAACAGATGAGCGGCACGTGGAATAACGTCTATTACTACAACCGCGGCACGGGCAACCTCATGGCGAACGGCCCTACGCAGAAAACGGAAGAGCAACTCAAAGATGCGAGCCTGTACGCAAACTGGGATACCTCGATCTGGAACATCGAAAACGGCAGTATCCCCGTACATAAAAACGGCGGCAACATCGGCGAACTCACCATAACGCTCGATAAGGAAACGGCCACCGTTCACAACGGCGATACCCTGCAACTTACCGCTACGGTCAAACCCGATAAACTTCCTTCGGCGGACAAAACCGTCACCTGGTCGTCTTCCGACCCCGAAACGGCGACCGTGGACGAATTCGGCGTCGTGACCGCACTTAAAGAGGGGACGGTCACCATAACCGCAACGTCCGCAAAGGAAAACGATAAATCCGCGTCCTGCGTCATCACGATAGACGAAGCGACGACGGTCACGGCGGAGCCTTCCTCGGCAGACCCGATGGAGATCGGCGAAACGCTCGAAATCGAAGCGCAGACCAACCACGGCGATATCGTGTGGGCAACTTCCGACCCCGCGGTCGCGACGGTCGAAAACGGCATCGTGACGGCGATCGGCGCGGGCAAGGCGACGATCACGGTCTCCTCGTCCGAAAGCCCGAACAAAAAAGTGGAGATCGAGATCACCGTACTCCCCGCTCCCGAAGTGAGCATCGACGAGGACGGCCCGCTCTCTCTCGAAATCGAAGAAACGTACGAACTCGACTTTACGGCTTCGCGCACAGACGACACGCTCGTCTGGAAGTCTGAAAACGATGAGATCGCCACGGTTGAAGGCGGTAAAATAACGGCGGTGTCCGCGGGCACGGTCACGATCACCGTGACGTCCACGCTCGACCCCGGCGCGTCCGACGAGATCGAAGTCACCGTTCAGCCGGCCGTCGTCATCAGCGTGGCTCCCGCAATGGAGATACGCGTGGGCATCGAAACGCCGATCACGGTCACGATCAACCGCCCGGGTTATACGATCCAATCGGACGACCCCGACACGGTCGAAATCACGGCGGACAACAAACTGCTCGGCAAAAAAGCGGGTAGCGCCACGATCACCGTCACTTCCACCATCGATCCCACGAAGAGCGCGAAATGCGAGGTGACCGTCAGCGAGGACGCGGAAGTCGTCATCTCTCTCGACAAAGAAACGGCTTCGCTCGATTGGGGCGCAACCTTGCAGCTCAACGTCTCGGTCAACGTGCCGGGCGTGGAGTGGGAAACTTCCGACGATACGGTCGCGACCGTCGATCAGACGGGTAAAGTGACCGCGCAGGCGAAAGACGGCGAGGCGGTCATCACCGTCAAGTCCACCGTCGATCCCGCCAAGAGCGCTTCCTGTACCGTCACGGTCAAGTACGTCGACCCCGTCATCGAGATCACCGCACCCGCGGAAGGGGAAGTCGTCATGGAGATCGGTAACGCGCTCGAAGTGCAGTACACCGTTTCCAAGGGCGGCGTGACCTTCTCGTTCACGGCGGCGGACGGCAGCCCTGCGGACGGCCTTACAATCGTCGGCAGCGAAGTCACGGCAGTCAAAGCGGGCACGTACACGGTGCGCGCCGCTTCCGATCAGAAAGACACGATTTACAAAGAATTCACCGTAACGGTCAACGAAGCCCCCGCGATCGAGATCGACAACAAAGACGCGGCGGCAGAGGGGCTGAAAATTGACGGAACGCTCACCTTCACGTACTCCGCGGTCAGGGAAGAGGACGGCACGGTCACGTGGGCCAGTTCCGAACCCGAAGTCGCAACGGTCGAAAACGGCGTGATCACGCCCGTCGGCATCGGCAAAACGACGATCACAGTCACGCTCGCGGTTGATGGCTGCGAACCCGTTTCCGACAGCGTGGAACTCACCGTTTACGACGAAGCGACGATCGGCATGACCCTCTCGGCGCGTTCGGTGAGCCTCGGCAGCACTTATCAGCTCGACGCGCAGGCGGCGGGCGGCGAAGTGGAGTGGACTTCCAGCAATACGGAAGTCGCCACCGTCAACGGCAGCGGCCTCGTAACGGCGCAGGCGGTCGGCAAAACGATCGTCACGGCGACCCTCGCCGGCACGGATAAGTCCACGACCTGCATCATCGAGGTTTACGAAAAACCCGCGGGCGCGATAGAAATTTCCACGACCCGGCAGTTCCTTGCCATGAGCGGCTCGAACCAGTACATACTGGTCAACGACATCGACTTTGCGGGGCAGGAGTTCCAGCAGAACACGTTCGGCGGCGCTTTCCTTGCGCAGGTCAACGGCAGGGGCTACTCGGTCAAAAACCTTTCCTTCACGCTTACGGGGACGGACGTCGGGTTCTTCGATCAGTGGGGCAACGGCTGTATCATCGAAAACATCAACTTTACGGACATGACGATCAAGGGCACGGCGATCCACGGCGGTTTGGTCAGGTTGGTCGTGGGTCTCGTCGAAGTGCGTAACTGCTATTTTGACGTCAATATGGAAGCTCGCGGCATCCGCGTCGGCGTGCTCGGCATGCTGGACGGCGGCTGCAAAGTCAACAACTGTATCGTCAACATGAATTACGGCGACACTTCGACGCTGAATCCCGTCGCAAACGAAAATCCCCGCGCATTTATCGGCAGGTGCGGAGCGGGCGCTGTCACGAACTGCTTCGTCAACAGCACGGCGCTCGGAGACGCGAACGGCAAAGTCCTTGCCATGACGGACATGAGCGGCGGTGCGGAAATGCTTCCCGACGCGTTCAAAACCGAAGAACAGTTGAAGCAGACTTCCACGTTCGATTCGAGCTGGAGCGCTTCCTGGAACATTGCGGACGGCTCGCTCCCTTCGCTCAAGAGCGTATATGACGAAGAACCTTTCGCCATTACCCTCTCTGCAAGCACGCTCACCGTCTACATGAACGAAACGGCTCAACTCACCGCGGAGGTCACGCCTTCCACATGGCCGGCTGCAGACCGCGCGGTCACGTGGAGTTCGGACGATCCCGAAACGGCGACGGTAGACCCCGACACGGGCGTCATCACCCCCGTCAAAGAGGGCGAGGTCACGATCACCGCAACGACGGTCAAGGGCGACCCCGAGCAGATCTCTGCAAGTTGCACGGTCACGGTCAAACCCGCGAACGCCGTCACGATCGCCGACCCCGATAACGCTTCTCTCGAAATCACGCAGACCCTCCAGCTGAGCGCGGAAGCGACCAACGGGGCAGCCGTCGTCTGGTCGTCGGCAGATCCGGCGATCGCCTCGGTCAGCGAAAGCGGGCTCGTAACGGCGATCGGCGAAGGCACGGTCAAGATCCGCGCGGCGTCCTCCCTCAACGAGAACGCTTACGACGAGGTCGATATCACTGTCTATCCCGAAATGCAGGTCACGCTTGCGCCCGAAGGCGAACAGGCAGACAACGAATACGAGATCGGCGAAGAACTCAAACTCGTCGGCACGGTCAGCAGGGGCACGGGCACTTATTCGACCGACAACCCCGATGTCGCCGAGGTCGACCGGGAAGGCAACGTTACGCTGAAAGCGGCGGGCGAAGCCACGATCACCTATACCTCCGACACCCTCAAGGATAAATCCGCGTCCTATACGCTGAAAGTCATGCCGGAGATCACCATTGAACTGACCAGCCCGTCCGAGATCACCGAGATCGCCGTAGACGGCACGTGGCAGTTCGGAGTGAACGTCAGCCGCGGCGAAGTCACGTGGGAAACTTCCGATCCCGGAAAGGCTTCGGTCGAGGACGGCCTCGTAACGGCGATCGCCGCGGGCGAAGTCACCATCACGGTGCGCTCCGTCATCGACGAAACCAAGTATGATTCCATCACCCTCGAAGTGAAAGACGCGGTCGAAATTTCCGTCGAACTTTCCGAAACCGAACTCGCGCTGGACAGGGATGCCACGGCGAAACTCACCGCTACGGTCACCAACTCCTCGCAAGGGGTCGTATGGTCGTCCGATAAGCCCGACGTCGCCGATGTCGATGAGCAAGGCAACATCACCACCTTCGGCACAGACGGCGTAGCGGTCATCACGGCGAAATCTGCCGAAAACGGCGAAATTTCCGCAACCTGCACCGTTACGGTCACCTTTGTGGAAGTCACCTGGACTGAAAAGTCCGACGAGAGCATGACGGTCAAGATCGACACGGAAACGTCGCTTGTCGCCGCCCCGAGCAAGGGCGACGTCGTCTGGTCTGTCACGAGCGGCGGCGAATTCGTCGAAGTAGACCCCGAAACGGGCGTCCTCACGGCGAAGGAGATCGGCACGGCAACCGTGCGCGCAACGTCCACCGTCGAATACGACGATCATCCGGCCGTTTACTTCGATATCGAAATCGAGGTCATCGATAAGGTCATCGTCACGATCACCAATGAACCCGCGGAAGCGCTCGAACGCGGCGATACGTTCACGTTTACGGCGAGCGCCTCGGATGAGCAGGGCGTGACCTGGGCATCGTCCGAACCTTCCGTCGCCACGATCGACGAAGAAACGGGCGAAGTCACCGTCGTGGGCATCGGCACAACGGTCATCAGTGCGATCTCCAAATCCGACCCCGAAGAAAAGGCTACCTACGAACTTGTCATCGCCGACCCGTATACCGACTATACCGCGATTTCTACGGTGCAGGACTTCCAGGCAATCAACGGCAACCCGACGGGCAAATTCTATCTGGCAAACGATCTCGATCTCGGCGGCGCTTCCTATAACGTCTTGGTGAACGCGTATTTTGCGGGTATTCTAGACGGGCGCGGACATGAGATCAGAAACTTCACTGTAAGCAACATATTCGGTGCGATTGCCGCCGGAGGGGTCGTGTAAAATCTCGCCGTGACCTGTTCCGTCGCGAACATGGGCGGCAATATGGGGCTTTTCGGTCTCGAAATGCTCGGCACGGTCGAAAATTGCAGGCTTGAGATTACGTTCGGCACAACGCAGTTCCAAACGGTTTTCGGGCGCAACGGAACGGGGACGGCATCGAATTGCGTTCTTATTCTGCATAATCCGTCCAACACCTTGAATGTTTTTGCCGGGCTTTGCCTAGGCAGCCTCAATTGCGATCAGGTATTTTATTGCTATGACGGCGGATCCGTAACCTCGGGCGGCCCTACGCAAAAGAGCGAAGAATCCCTCAAACAGGCGGCTACGTACAAAGGCTGGGATACGCTCGTGTGGAACATCACCGAAGGCGAAATCCCCACCCTCAAAGCATGGTAAGCAAAACCGTGCAAACGGTATGACGTAACAGAAGGCGGCGTCCGGATTTTCGGGCGCCGCCGATTTTTATGAGCGGGCCCGCGAGGGAGCTTTTGCAAAGCGTCCTTCCCGCAGAGGTTTCTTGCCGTTTTCGGGTTCGGCGCGCCGCATCGCGGTTGACAGGCGCGCGCGGATATGCTACAATATCGCAGAATATCGGGAGGTGCGCCATGGACGGAAAGGAGACCGCAAAAGATTTTCTCTCACGGGCGGAAAAGTCGGAAAAACTGGAAAACGGCGCGCAAATGATCTCCTTTGCCGCGCCCGCGCTCAACACGGCGGCGTTTTCCGTCGTTTTGCCCTTCGTTCCCGAAGGCAGGGCGGGCTGCTACCATTGCGTCGAACATCTCTTTTTCGAGCGGGCGGGGCAAAAACGCGCGCCCGAAATCAATGCCGAAATGACTTCGCGCGGGTCGGAGATCATGGGCTACACGACCAGAAATTATATGTGCTTCAACTTTTCCTGCCGCAAAGAGGTTTTTGCCGACCAGCTCGCGCTGCTGTATTCCATGCTCACGCAAAAGGAATACGGGGAGGAGGAAGAACAGTCCGTGCTCGACGTCATTTCCAACGAAATTTTCGAGTACGAGTTTTACGACAACCGCACCGCGGACATCCTGCGAGAGAGTTGGTACGACGGCCGCTTCACAAAATCCGTGCTCGGCACGGCGGAAGATCTCGATTCGTTTACGGAAGAGGAGATCGCCGAAGCGCGTGAAAGCCTGTTCACCGACGGTATGGCGGTCTTTGCCGCGGGCGCGCTTTCGGAGCGCGACCTGCAAACGGTGCGGGGCACGTTCGGGAAAATCCCTCTGAGGCATTATGGATACGTGCCCGAATACGGCAAAAAACAGGCGCGCAAAAAAATCGAAAAGCGCGGCCGCGGGCGCGATCTGCAAGTGCTCGTCACCTATCATCTCGAGGGCGCAAACGACGGCGACAAGTTTGCCGCCTATTGGCTCAAAAGCGCCCTGTTCGACGGCATGGACGCGGCGTTTTTGCGGTTTTTCGACCGGAACGGCTTTCACTTTTATTCGGTGGACGGTTCGTATTCCGTCCTCGGCGACGAGATCGTGTTTTCCTTTTCGACCTATATCAAAAGGAAGGAAAAGAAGCGTTTTCTCGCCCTTTTGGACGAATTTGAAAGAGAGGCGGAAAAGACGCCTTTTCTGAAACTCGTCCGCCCGTTCCTCTACGATAACGGCGTGTTCTTGTACGACAATCCCGAACGGCTCTGTTCGCATTATACGGAGAGCTGGGCGGATCTTTCCCGCCCCGTGACGCTCAAAGAAGAGCGCGGCATCGCTTCCCGCTTTACGGACGGGCAGTTGGCGCGGCTTTGGCGGCGCTTCGCCGGTTCGGAGAGAAAAATATACTTTTTGGCATGACGAAATTTTGCTCCTTTCGCAAGCGGCGTGCGGCGGAAAAACGGCAAAAAGAGAAAAATCCTCGGCTCTTCCGATAAAGAGCCGAGGATTTTGTCCGTTTTTTCATCGAAAAAAAGCGCGCCGAAAGCGCGCCCGCGTCATGCGTTCTCTTTTTCCCACGCCGCAGCTTTGGCCTTGGAAAGGGAAGTCAGTTTTTCCGCGGTATATTTGGACGCTTCGCCGCCGTTCGTGTACAGAAAATAAGAACCGTTTTCCGCAACGTACAGGGTCTCTTCATACCCCGCGGGATCCCCGAATTCGCCGTGCGTGACCTTTTTTACCGCCGTCATCGTTTCGGTGTCGTACTCGACGCCTCTGACCGTCTTTTTCATGCCTCAAAACCTCCAGATAAGATTTTTTTGTGCAATCGCAAATATAAAAATACGCAGTAATGCAGCCGGCCTTCTTGCTTTGCATTTCAAGTATAACACAATCGGAGAGCAAAAGCAACAAAAGGCATAAAAATGTTTAATTCGGGCGGACGGTTATCAAAGTTATCAATATTTGTGAATGTGCGACTGTTTTGGCGGAAAAAAAGAACGCGGTTGTGCAAAAACGGTGGTTTTTTTACGAAAATCGGATTCCGTGCCGCTTGATAATTGCATTTTATTGTGTTATAATAGCATGACATTGCCGATTTTATCGCGGAATACGGAAAAACGGAGGAATTCGATATGACGGAGAGAATTGAAAAGCTGATAG
>ERZ1090864.1451-NODE-1455-length-10851-cov-10.278807_pt1 | contig 10851 bp, 12 predicted proteins | sample MGYA00478479_ERZ1090864 | MGnify/ENA primary metagenome ERZ1090864 (study PRJEB33644, sample SAMEA5815743) | chicken gut metagenome | biome: Chicken; feature: Gastrointestinal Tract; material: Caecum | place: Ireland | collected 2019-01-01 | study: A study of... | reverse complement strand
ACGCGTAAGTTTTTTCACCCTCAGTTGTTTATTTAATATAGGAAATATTAACAGTGCATTTTTAGACAGGAATGAGGAAGAAATGAAAAAGCGGATTTTATCGATCATAAGCAGTGCGGCAGTTTTTTCGATGGTACTGACGGCCGCTATGATCCCGGCAGAGGCATCGGAAACTGAAACTAAGAAGGTGGATGGGTCTTACCTTACCCACGAAGAAAGTTCAACGGGATATTCTGACAACAGGGCAAGAGGAGTCCACCTGATGACCGGAGACTGTACGATCTCCAAAGCCGGGAGAGGGAAGGTATATGCCTATGCTTCTACCACGGCGACACATGAAGTCGACTATATCGCGACCATCGTGTATGTCGACCGGTACCTGGAAGATGTGGATGAGTGGGGATATGTGACTTCCTGGATGGAAGATGTGGAAAATGATATCTATATGTCCACGGCAAAAACAGTATATGTGGACGGCGGATATTATTACCGGGTCAGAGCACGCCATATCGTGGAAAAGGAAGATTCCTATGAAGAGACAGCATCCTTTACTGACGGCATATGGGTCAACTGACCTGCATATAATTGAATAAGACCCTTCTTTAAGCCTTGAGAGCAGCCGCCGGTGGATCGCCGCGGAAACTATAAAAAAATTCAAATTCTTGATTTGAGAAACCTGTTCCGAAGAAACACCACAAATCGTCGGCGTTACATATGGCGGCTGCTCTCAGGGCTTAAAGAGGGATAAAAAAATAAGGATCATTATATCAAAAAAGGCAGACGGCTATTTACCGACTGCTTTTTTTAATGCCTGCGCCAGCTGGTCCGGGCAGGATGTTGCCTTAAATCCGCACTTGATGCCTTCGATGCGTGAGATTGCCTCGTTTACATCCATACCTTCGATCAGGCGGGAGATTCCCTGAAGATTCCCATTGCACCCTCCACGGAAAGATACATTCGTTACTTTATTGTCTTTGATGTCAAAATGGATCTGCTGTGAACAGACGCCTTTTGGTGTATAATCCATGACTTACCTACCTCCTTATCACGGAGAATTATAGCAAATCATCAGAAAAATTACAAATATCCACCGGACAAAAATTTTTGAACGCCACCATTCGCTTATTTATGCTGTGATGTGACATTTTAAGAACAGTCGCAGATCAGGAATATCCTCAGTATTCGCCAGGAAGGGAAATCCTTTTGTATAAAGGATTATCAGGACTGTATCAATGTAATATCAGGTATATGGGAAACTCTTTAAAAGAGGTTAAAAATGTGAAGACAGAGCTTTTCTGATGTAGAAATATGTAGAACGGTTTTTGAGGACAACCGGGGAAGGATGGGCTATAATGTCCACAAACACAAGCCGAACCGCCGCAGGACAGGGGAAGCGTTGTGGACATTAAAATAAACAGGAGGGTTTGCTATGTTAGAAGGATTGGCGGGGGATCCCCGTGTCATCGCGTATCTGATGGCAGGGATCGGAGTGCTGGGGATCCTGGCGAAGATCATCAACCAGCTGACTTTGTACAGGCTGGTAAGGGCAGCAGGAAATATGCCGAAGAGTACACACCGACTGATAAAGCTTGTGCGGGCGAAATATGAACATGCGTGCATGATCCATGATTCTGTGGAAAATATCGATGCCTTTGTGGAAAAATACATATATGAATACAGAGGCTTTTTATTCCGCATCCATACGTGGAGACAGATTGAAATCTTAACCGTGTGGTTTGCGGGGATACTCGCGGCGCTGGGAGCGTCGGTCAACTACCTTTCTCTCGGTCTTACGGAGACTGTTTACCAATATATTGCGGCCGGTATCGCGGAGATGGTGCTTCTTTCAGTTATCATGAGGCTATCTGACGAACCGTATAAGATCAATGCGGTCAGGATGTACATGGTGGATTACCTGGAAAATATCTGTGCGGTCCGCCTGCGTAAGCAGACTCAGAGGGAGCGGGAATCCATCGATGTGATCTCAGCGGAAAACGGGGGCAAAGGAGCGGCACAGGCTGTGACAGAAGCAAGGGGACAGGAGAAAGGAGCAGGAAAAAAAGCACGGGCAGCTGTCAGACAGAATGACCAGACCGGGCCGCAGCAGGCTGGATCTCAGCAGGCTGGACTGCAGCAGCCCGGTTTCCAGCAGCCCGGTTCCCAGCAGCCCGGACCACAGCAGATTGGTCTTCAGCAGTCCGGAGCGCAGCAGAACAGACAGGAAGCGCTGTATTCCGCCCCGGGGGCAGAAAGGACAGGACCAGCTGTACAGGAATCCCGGGAGGAGCGGCTCCCCATTAATATCGAGGGAGAGCCGAGGATGGCTGAGAGAGGAGAGGCCGCCCGGCAGGCGCTGCGCAGTGCCGCTGAGAACAGTCCTGACGGTGAGAGGACTGCGCTGAGGGAGGAGGCGATCCGGCAGATATTGGAAGAATTCCTTGCTTAGGCAGATCTTGGGCGGAGTCGGGAAACCCTTTCGTCCTACTTGAATAAGGAAAACAGATTTGATAGAATATCCCTAGAGTATCGGAGACAGCCGGGGCACCGGCGCCGGGCTTCAAATGATGACAGTGATATCAGAAGATATCGGAGAGGAAGGATAACGATGAGCAAAGTAACATTTGACTATTCAAAAGCATGTGGTTTCGTTAAGGAGCATGAGATGCAGTATATGAGCGAGCTTGCGGCTCAGGCGAAAGACAAGCTGCTGGCAAGGACCGGAGCGGGGAATGATTTCCTTGGATGGATCGACCTTCCGGTGGATTATGACAAAGAGGAGTTCGCGCGGATCAAGAAAGCGGCTGAGAAGATCCGTCAGGATTCGGAAGTCCTGCTCGTGATCGGTATCGGCGGATCTTATCTGGGGGCAAGGGCTGCGATCGAGTTCCTCGGACACTCTTTTGCAAATGTGGTTTCAAAGGACGTACGCAAGGCTCCGGAGATCTATTATGTAGGGAACAGCATCAGCAGTACTTATATCAAAGACCTGATGGACGTTGTGGGAGACCGTGATTTCTCCATTAATATGATCTCGAAATCAGGGACGACCACAGAGCCGGCGATCGCCTTCCGTGTATTCAAAGAGCTGTTGGAGAAGAAGTACGGCAAGGAGGAAGCGGCGAAGAGGATCTATGCTACAACGGACAAGGCAAAGGGAGCGCTTAAGAACCTGGCGACAGAGGAAGGATACGAGACATTCGTAGTGCCGGACGATGTGGGCGGACGCTTCTCAGTCCTGACTGCGGTAGGCCTGCTCCCGATCGCTGTGAGCGGCGCTGATATCGACAAGCTGATGGAAGGCGCGGCAGCGGGAAGGAAGGCTGCGCTGGAAAATGATTTCGCGGACAATGACGCGATGCAGTACGCGGCGATCCGCAATATCCTTCTCCGCAAGGGCAAGACAGTGGAAGTGCTGGCGAACTATGAGCCGAGCCTCCATTATGTATCCGAGTGGTGGAAACAGCTCTACGGCGAGAGCGAGGGCAAGGACCAGAAGGGGATCTTCCCGGCATCCGTAGACCTGACCACAGACCTGCATTCTATGGGCCAGTTCATCCAGGACGGAAACAGGATCCTGTTCGAGACTGTTCTTAATGTAGAAAAGTCCAGGGAAGAAATCGTGATCAATGAAGAGCCGGTAGATCTGGACGGACTGAATTATCTTGCAGGAAAGAACGTAGACTTTATCAACAAGAGCGCTATGAACGGGACGATCCTTGCGCATACGGACGGAAATGTCCCGAACCTGATGGTGAAGATCCCGGAGCAGAATGAGTTCTACCTGGGCGAGCTGTTCTATTTCTTCGAGTTCGCATGCGGCGTGAGCGGATACTTACTCGGCGTTAATCCGTTCAATCAGCCGGGGGTTGAGAGCTATAAGAGAAATATGTTCGCTCTGCTCGGAAAACCGGGATATGAGGAAGAGAGAGAAGAGCTTCTCAAGAGACTGTAAGCAGTCCGGGCATACGTTCGGAATGACATGCAGCCTCTGTCATGAAATTTCTTGTTCAGTTTTGATAAATGGGGTATAATAATAAGCAGTCGGAAAGGACCGGCTGCTTATTATTTTCCGCAGGAGAAAAACGGGATATCAAGCATGTGCCGGCCGGAAGGATAAAGGAGGAAGTGTTACTATGTTAAGAATCGGAATGTTGACAAGCGGCGGAGACTGTCAGGCACTGAATGCGGCGATGCGCGGCGTGGTAAAGGGGATCTGTTCGAAGCGCAGCGACGTAGAGATCTATGGATTCAAGGACGGGTATAAAGGCCTGATCTATGCGGATTTCAGTATGCTCACTTCAAGGGACTTCTCAGGGATCCTGACAAGGGGAGGCACGATCCTCGGTACATCCAGGCAGCCGTTTAAGCTGATGCGTGTGCCGGACAAAGACGGGCTTGACAAGGTGGAGGCTATGAAGCATACATACCATAAGCTCAACCTGAACTGCCTGGTGATCCTCGGGGGCAACGGGACGCATAAGACGGCGAACATGTTAAGAGAAGAAGGGCTTAATGTGATCACACTTCCGAAGACCATTGACAATGACCTCTGGGGAACAGAGATGACGTTCGGATTCCAGAGCGCGGTGGATATCGCGACAGATACCATTGACAGGATCCACACGACAGCGACATCCCACAGCCGCGTATTTATTATAGAAGTAATGGGGCACAAGGTGGGACATGTCACACTGCACGCGGGTATCGCCGGCGGCGCGGATATTATCCTTCTTCCGGAGATCCCGTATGATATCAAGTCCATTGCAAAAGTGATCGACGGACGGTCAAAGGCAGGGAAGCCGTTCACCATCCTCGCTGTGGCTGAGGGAGCAATCTCTAAAGAGGACGCGAAGTTAAAGAAAAAAGAATACAAGGAGAAGCTGGCGAAGAGGAAATATCCGTCTATCGCTTACGAGCTGGCGGAGCAGATCCAGAAGGAGACGGACAAGGAAGTGCGTATCACAGTGCCGGGGCATACCCAGAGAGGCGGGGAGCCGTGCGCGTATGACAGGGTGATCGCTACGAGAGTCGGGGCAAAGGCAGCTGAGCTGATCCTGGAAGGCAAGTACGGGTACATGGTCGGCCTGAAAGGCGGGGAGACCGTGAAGGTGCCGCTGGAAGAAGTGGCGGGCAAGCTGAAATATGTTGACCCGAACTGCAGCCTGATCAAAGAGGCGCGCATGATCGGCATCAGCTTTGGCGACGAGTAAACGGAGACTGTTTTAAAACCAGGAAACTGTAAGCTGGAGAAGGCAGGAAATACAGGGCAGAGGGAGGCGCAGGGATCAGATCCCTGCGCGGTCTGTTGTCTGAGGTAAATTGTCTGCGGAAAATTGTCTGTGGTAAAACGTCTGCAAAAAATTATCTGCAGAAGATTGCCTGCGGAAAAGCTAAATTAATACGGTATTAAGTAGAGAAATCATAGAGAACAAGAGGTGTAACACATGTCGTATACGGCACTTTACAGAAAGTTCCGCCCTTCGGAGTTTGGGGATGTGAAGGGGCAGGATCATATTATCACAACATTGCAGAATCAGATCAAAGCGAACCGTATCGGGCATGCGTATCTTTTCTGCGGGACGAGGGGAACCGGAAAGACGACCGTGGCAAAGATTTTTGCAAAGGCGGTCAACTGTGAGCATCCGGTGGACGGCAGCCCGTGCGGCGAGTGTGAGATGTGCAGGTCCATCGCGGCGGGCACGTCGATGAATGTGATCGAGATCGATGCGGCGTCCAATAACGGTGTGGACAATATCCGTGAGATCCGGGAGGAGGTTGCCTACCGTCCGACAGAGGGACGGTACAAAGTATACATTATAGATGAAGTGCATATGCTCTCCATAGGAGCCTTCAATGCGCTCCTCAAGACATTAGAGGAGCCGCCGGAGTACGTGATCTTTATCCTGGCGACCACAGAGGTGCACAAGATCCCGATCACCATCCTGTCCCGGTGCCAGCACTATGATTTCCGGCGGATCAGTATAGAGACGATCACAGACCGGATGCGGGAACTTATGGATACGGAGCATGTTGAGGTGGAGGAGAAGGCGCTGAGGTATATCGCAAAGGCGGCCGACGGGTCTATGCGTGACGCCCTGAGCCTCCTGGACCAGTGCATTGCTTTTTACCTTGGGCAGAAGCTGACCTATGACAATGTGCTGGAAGTGCTGGGAGCGGTGGATACGGATGTGTTCAGCCAGCTTCTGCGCAAAGTGATAGACCGGGATGTGTCCGGCGTGCTGGATGTGGTGGAGGACCTTGTGATGCAGGGCAGGGAGCTGAGCCAGCTTGCGGCGGATTTTACATGGTATCTCAGGAACTTGCTTCTGGTAAAAACTTCTGATAATATAGAGGATGTTCTGGATGTATCGACAGAAAATCTGATGCAGCTTAAGGAAGAGGCGCAGATGGTGGAGCCGGATATGCTGTTCCGTTATATCCGCATTTTCTCCGAACTGTCAGGGCAGTTGAAGTATGCGACCCAGAAGAGGGTCATGCTGGAGGTGGCGCTGATCAAGCTGTGCACGCCTGCCATGGAGCCGGATCAGGATACTCTCCTCGAGCGGATCCGTGCTGTGGAGGAAAAAGTCGAGAAAGGGATAGAAGCCGCAGCGGATATGAAGGACCGGATTGTCTATGTCAATGGCGATGGCATTCCCGGAGGCGGGGAAAGTTTTCCGGGAGGAACTGCCGGAGGATATGGCAGCAGGAATAGCGGACCGAAGCCGGAGCTTCCGAACGCCATACCAGAGGACGTGCAGGAAGTCGTGAAGAATTTCCGCTCCATCGCGGACGAAGCTTCCGGCATGGTCAGGGGTTATCTTAAAAAGGCCCGGTTAAGCCTGGGCGGGGATAACCGCCTGCTCATCGTACTGCCGGATACCCTGGCGGCGAGCGTGGTGGGCAGAGAGGATCATGTGCAGGAGCTGGAAGGGCTGATCGAGCAGAAGATCGGCAAGAAGGTGGAGATCGATGTGCGGCAGGTGGAAGAAGGCAGGCATTTTGAAGATACATTCGTGGATATAGAACAGAAGATCAATATGGAGATAACAGTGGAGGATTAAATATGGCAAAGAGAGGCGGATTCCCGGGCGGCGGAATGCCGGGGAACATGGCAAACCTGATGAAACAGGCGCAGAGGATGCAGCGCCAGATGGAAGAGCAGCAGAAAGAGCTGGAGGCGAAAGAATTTACTGCGGCAGCCGGGGGCGGCGCAGTCGAGGTAACTGTATCCGGCAAGAGAGAAGTCCTGAAAGTGAAGCTGGCTGAAGAAGTCGTTGATCCTGAGGACATCGAGATGCTGGAAGACCTGATCGTGGCGGCGACCAATGAGGCGATCCGCAAGGTAGATGAGGAGACAGGGGCAGCGATGTCAAAGCTGACAGGAGGGCTCGGCGGGGGAATGCCGGGAATGTTCTGACAATTTTCGTAAAAGGGGTCAGACCCCTGTTAACAGGGGTCTGACCCCTTCGGGAAACAAATTCGCGATATTTCGAAATTCTAAAACAAAAGGGGCTATCAGATGTCAGTTGTCTGACAGACCCCTTTCAATTTGTGTTTTGCGACAGAGGTGTAACAGGATGGATTATTACAGTAACCAGATCAGCCGGCTGATCGAGGAATTTTCGCGCCTGCCGGGAATCGGGAGCAAATCCGCTCAGCGTCTTGCCTTTCATATTATCAATATGCCGGTGGACCAGGTGGAAGGGTTGGCGCAGGCCATTGTGGATGCAAGGAAGAATGTCCGTTATTGTAAAGTGTGCTGCACTCTGACGGACAGAGATATCTGTCCGATCTGCAGTAACCCGGACAGGGATAAGAAGACCATCATGGTTGTAGAGACGCCGAGGGATCTTGCAGCATATGAGAAGACGGGGAAATATAATGGTGTGTACCATGTGCTCCACGGCGCAATCTCCCCGATGCTGGGCATCGGGCCGGGGGATATCCGGCTCAAAGAGCTTATGGAGCGCCTTCAGGGGGATGTGGATGAGGTGATCATTGCGACAAACTCCAGCCTGGAAGGGGAGACGACTGCAATGTATATCAGCAAGCTCATCAAGCCCGCGGGGATCAAAGTCAGCAGGATCGCCAGTGGAGTCCCGGTGGGAGGAGACCTGGAATACATTGACGAGGTCACGCTCCTCCGCGCGCTGGAAGGGCGCACAGAGCTCTGATCCGGATAAAAAAGGTAAAACAGAGCGTAAAAAGCAGGATTGTATGCAAAGAAAAACAGTGAGATCTGTAAGGATCGCAGGATCAGTGGTTGACCTGCGTTTTATTAATGGCTATAATCAAGACTGGAATACGAGGCTGATTTATCAGGAGGTGGCTTGAAATGAGATTTTTTATTGACACTGCAAACGTAGATGATATCAGAAAAGCGAACGACATGGGAGTGATCTGCGGAGTGACCACCAATCCATCGCTCATCGCAAAAGAAGGACGCCGGTTTGAGGATGTGATCGCTGAGATCGCGTCCATCGTGGATGGTCCCATCAGCGGTGAGGTAAAAGCCACGACCACGGACGCAGAAGGGATGATACGGGAAGGGCGTGAGATCGCGAAGCTCCACCCGAATATGGTAGTTAAGATTCCGATGACCGTGGAAGGCCTTAAGGCGGTAAAGGTGCTTACAGCCGAGGGGATCAAAACAAATGTCACACTGATCTTCACGGCGAACCAGGCGCTTCTTGCGGCGAGGGCCGGAGCCACATATGTTTCCCCGTTCCTGGGAAGACTGGATGATATTTCTGTGAGAGGCGTGGAGCTGGTGGAAGAGATCGCGGAGATCTTCGCTGTGGCGGGGATCGAGACAGAGATCATCGCAGCCAGTGTGCGCAATCCCATGCACATCACAGACTGCGCTCTTGCAGGAGCGGACATTGCCACAGTGCCGTACAAGGTGCTGGAGCAGATGACGCACCATCCACTGACAGATGCAGGCATCAGAAAATTCCAGGAAGATTACAGAGCAGTATTTGGAGAGTAACTGCACCCTTTGAACTAAGGATTGAGAATATTAAGAAAAGGAGATACTATGGACAAATTAAAGCTGATGAAGATTACCAATGAGGTCCGTAAGGATATCGTGACTGCGGTTCACAGTGCGAAGGCCGGACATCCGGGCGGTTCACTGTCAGCGGCGGAAATCCTTACTTACCTGTATTTTGAGGAGATGGATATCGATCCGAAGGATCCAGGCAGGGAAGACAGAGACAGATTTGTGCTGTCCAAGGGACATACAGCCCCGGCACTCTACTCTGTTCTCGCAGAGCGGGGGTATTTCCCGAAGGAGGATCTTGTGACACTCCGCCATACAGGTTCCTATCTCCAGGGACACCCGGATATGAAACAGATCCCGGGCGTGGACATGTCTTCAGGTTCGCTTGGCCAGGGTATTTCCGCAGCAGTGGGTATGGCAATCGCAGCAAAGCTTTCCGGCGCGTCTTACCGTGTCTATACGATGCTCGGAGACGGAGAGATCCAGGAGGGACAGGTCTGGGAAGCTTCCATGCTTGCCGCACACCGCAGACTGGACAATCTGGTCGTGATCGTGGACAACAATAATCTTCAGATCGACGGCGAGATCGACAAGGTGAATTCCCCGTACCCAATTGATAAAAAATTCGAGGCATTTAATTTCCATGTGATCAATATTGATGGAAATGATTTTGATCAGATCGAGTCAGCGTTCAAAGAGGCGAGAGCCGTCAAGGGGCAGCCTACGGCGATCATCGCCAAAACGCTGAAAGGAAAGGGTGTTTCCTTCATGGAAAACGCAGCGTCATGGCACGGAAAGGCCCCGAATGATGAGGAGTATAAGATCGCAATGGCAGATCTGGAAAAGGCAGGTGAAGCGTTATGTCAGATGTAAAGAAAATCGCAACAAGAGACAGTTATGGTGATGAGCTGATCGCGCTCGGGAAAGAGCACGAGGATATCGTAGTGCTGGACGCGGATCTTGCGGAAGCGACCAGATCCGGCAAGTTTGCCGAAGTGTTCCCGGAACGTTTCATCGACTGCGGGATCGCGGAGGCGAACATGATGGGAGTCGCGGCAGGACTTGCAGCAGCGGGAAAGGTGCCGTTCGCAAGTTCATTCGCAATGTTCGCAGCAGGCAGGGCTTACGAGCAGGTAAGGAACTCCATTGGTTACCCCCATCTGAATGTAAAGATCGGCGCTTCCCATGCCGGGATCTCAGTGGGTGAGGACGGAGCGACCCACCAGTGTAACGAGGATATCGCCCTGATGCGCTCGATACCGGGTATGGTAGTGATCAATCCGTCTGATTATATAGAAGGAAGAGCAGCGGTGAGGGCTGCTTATGAGTACGATGGTCCGGTTTACTTAAGATTTGGCAGACTGACAGTGCCGGTGATCAATGACAGACCGGATTATAAATTTGAGATGGGAAAAGGCGTTGTATTAAGAGAGGGAAAAGACGTGGCGATCATTGCCACAGGCCTCCCGGTGAACAACTGTCTGGAGGCGGCTGAAATGCTTGCCGCAGACGGTATCGACGCAAAGGTCGTCAATATCCATACGATCAAACCGCTGGATGAAGAGCTTGTGGCAGCAGCGGCAAGAGAGACAGGAAAAGTCGTTACAGTTGAGGAACATTCCGTGATCGGAGGGCTCGGAAGCGCAGTATGCGATGCACTGTGCGAGAAGGCACCGACCAGAGTGCTGAAGATCGGGATCAACGACGTGTTCGGAGAATCAGGGCCGGCACTGGAGCTGATCGAAAAATACGGACTGGATGCAAAGAGTATATACGAAAAGGTAAAAAAATTTGGGGCTGTCGGGAAATAGATAGTCCAAAACAGGGGCAGTTGTGACTCGCATGAG
>ERZ1090864.1436-NODE-1440-length-10932-cov-16.736049_pt1 | contig 10932 bp, 10 predicted proteins | sample MGYA00478479_ERZ1090864 | MGnify/ENA primary metagenome ERZ1090864 (study PRJEB33644, sample SAMEA5815743) | chicken gut metagenome | biome: Chicken; feature: Gastrointestinal Tract; material: Caecum | place: Ireland | collected 2019-01-01 | study: A study of... | reverse complement strand
AGAGGATGGTTCTACTCCCTGCTGGCGATCTCCACGCTGATCTTCAACAAGGCTCCGTATAAAAATGTGATCGTCCTCGGACATGTGCAGGATGAGAACGGCCAGAAGATGAGCAAGTCCAAGGGAAATGCAGTCGATCCATTTGAGGCTCTTGAGACATACGGCGCGGATGCGATCCGCTGGTATTTCTATGTCAACAGCGCGCCGTGGCTGCCGAACAGGTTCCATGGCAAAGCAGTTATTGAGGGACAGAGGAAGTTCATGGGCACATTGTGGAACACATATGCGTTCTTTGTGCTCTATGCGAATATTGACAACTTTGACGCCACAAAATATACACTGGAATATGATAAACTGTCCGTGATGGATAAGTGGCTGCTCTCCAAGATGAACACCATGGTAAAAGAAGTGGACGACAATCTCGGAAACTACCGTATCCCCGAGGCGGCGAGAGCGCTCCAGGAGTTTGTGGACGATATGAGCAACTGGTATGTGCGGAGGAGCCGCGAGCGTTTCTGGGCAAAAGGCATGGAGCAGGATAAGGTCAATGCATACATGACATTGTATACAGCTCTTGTCACAGTGTCCAAGGCGGCAGCTCCCATGATCCCATTCATGACAGAAGAGATCTACCGGAATCTTGTGTGCAGCATTGACAAGGACGCGCCGGAGAGCATCCATTTGTGCCTCTTCCCGGAGATCCATGAGGACCAGATCGATAAAGAGCTGGAAGAGAACATGGACCATGTCCTGAAGCTGGTGGTGATGGGACGCGCCTGCAGAAATGCGTCCAATATCAAGAACCGTCAGCCTGTCGGGCAGATGTTCGTCAAGGCAGGCTTCGACCTTCCGGAGTTCTATCAGGAGATCGTGGCTGATGAACTGAATGTGAAGAATATTAAATTTACCGATGATGTACGAGATTTTACTTCATATACATTTAAACCGCAGTTAAAGACAGTCGGACCAAAATATGGTAAAATGTTAGGTGGCATCAAAGCAGCCCTTGACGCCGTGGACGGAAATGCAGCCATGGACGAGGTCAATGAGACAGGCGCCCTGAAACTGGATGTGAGCGGTCAGGAGATCACTCTCTTCAAAGAAGACCTGCTGATCGACACCGCGCAGATGGAAGGCTATGTGTCTGAGAATGACAATGGCATCACCGTCGTCCTCGATACGAACCTGACGCCGGAGCTTCTTGAGGAAGGCTTTGTCCGCGAGATCATCAGCAAGATCCAGACGATGAGAAAAGAAGCAGACTTTGAGGTCATGGACCGGATCCGCGTGACATACAACGGAACAGAGAAAGCAGAGGCGGTCTTTGAGAAACACGCGGCAGAGATCAGCGGCGAAGTGCTCGCTGACGAAGTGGTAAAGGCAGAGCCGGCAGGCTTCATAAAGGAGTGGAAGATCAATGGCGAAGCGGTCTCAATGGGCGTGGAAAAGGAAGGAAAATAAAGAAATGTTCAGCAAAAGATTAGAAAAAGAGGCATTTAAACAGACAGTAAAAGAAAATATCAAGACGCTGTACAGGAAAACCATTGAGGAGGCAACCCCTCAGCAGATTTTTCAGGCCGTGTCCTACGCGGTCAAGGATGTCATTTTTGACGACTGGTTCGCCACGCAGAAAGCATATGACGCTGCGGATGCAAAGACTGTGTACTATATGTCCATGGAGTTCCTCATGGGCCGTGCCCTGGGGAACAACCTGATCAATATGACAGCGTACAAGGAAGTGAAAGAGGCGCTGGAGGAGATGGGCATTGACCTGAACGTGATCGAGGACCAGGAGCCGGACGCGGCGCTCGGAAACGGCGGTCTCGGAAGGCTCGCGGCATGTTTCCTTGATTCCCTCGCGACTCTGAACTATCCGGCATATGGGTGCGGTATCCGCTACCGTTACGGCATGTTTAAGCAGAAGATTGTGGACGGCTATCAGAAAGAAGTGCCGGACGACTGGCTGAAGGAAGGCAATCCCTTTGAGCTCCGCAGGGAGGAGTATGCGAAGGAAGTGCGCTTCGGCGGAAACATCCGTTTTGAAAAAGATCCGGTCACAGGAAAAGACAATTTTATCCAGGAGAACTATGAGTCTGTCCTTGCCATCCCTTACGACATGCCGATCGTAGGCTATGGCAACCATGTGGTAAACACACTCCGAGTGTGGGACGCGAAGGCGATCACAGACTTCAAGCTGGATGAGTTTGACAGAGGAAACTATCACAAGGCGGTTGAGCAGGAGAACCTGGCAAGACTGATCGTGGATGTCCTCTATCCCAATGACAATCATTACTCAGGAAAAGAACTCCGCCTGAAACAGCAGTATTTCTTCATCTCTGCCAGCCTTCAGGCGCTGATCGCCAAGTATAAGAAGAAACACAGCGATATCCGGAAGCTGCACGAGAAGGTGGTCATCCAGATGAATGACACACATCCCACAGTCGCGGTTCCGGAACTGATGCGTCTGCTCATTGACCAGGAAGGCCTGAACTGGGAAGAGGCGTGGGAAGTCACCACAAAGACGTGCGCTTACACAAACCATACGATCATGGCGGAAGCGCTGGAAAAATGGCCCATTGACCTGTTCTCCCGCCTTCTGCCCCGCATCTATCAGATCGTGCAGGAGATTGACCGCCGCTTCCTCATCCAGGTGCGCGAGATGTATCCGGGAAATGAGGAGAAGATAAAGAAGATGGCCATCCTCATGGACGGACAGGTGCGCATGGCGAACATGGCGATCATCGCGGGATTCTCTGTAAACGGCGTGGCAAAGCTGCACACGGAAATACTGGAGAAACAGGAGCTCAGGGACTTCTATGAGATGATGCCGGAGAAATTCAACAACAAGACAAACGGCATCACCCAGAGACGTTTTCTCGCGCACGGTAATCCGCTGCTCGCAGACTGGATCACAGACAAGATCGGCGACGGCTGGATCACGGATCTGTCCAGGATCGGAAACTTAAAGCCCTATATAAATGATGAAAACGCGAGACGTGAGTTTATGCAGATCAAGCACCAGAATAAAGTGCGGCTGGCGAAATATATCAAGGAGCACAATGGGATCGACGTTGATCCGAGATCCATCTTCGATGTGCAGGTAAAACGTCTCCATGAGTACAAGCGCCAGTTCCTGAACATCCTGCATATCATGTACCTGTACAATCAGATCAAGGAGCATCCGGAGATGTCCTTCTATCCCCGGACATTTATCTTTGGCGCAAAGGCCGCGGCAGGCTATCTGCGGGCAAAAGAGACGATCAAGCTGATCAACTCCGTTGCTGATGTGGTAAATAATGACCGCAGCATCAATGGCAAGCTGAAAGTAGTGTTCATCGAGGATTACCGTGTATCTAACGCTGAGATCATTTTCGCGGCGGCGGACGTCAGCGAGCAGATCTCCACAGCTTCCAAGGAGGCTTCCGGCACAGGCAACATGAAGTTCATGCTGAACGGCGCTCCGACTCTCGGAACGATGGACGGAGCGAACGTGGAGATCGTCCAGGAGGTCGGCGCGGAAAACGCGTTCATCTTCGGCCTGAGCTCTGAGGAGGTCATCAATTACGAGAACAACGGCGGCTACAATCCGCAGGATATCTACTTTAACGACTGGGAGCTGAAACGTGTTGTGGATCAGCTCATGGACGGCACATATTCGCACGGCGACCACAATATGTATAAGAATCTGTACAACTCGCTGCTCAATACACAGAGCACGGATAAGCCGGATATGTACTTCATCCTGAAGGATTTCCGCTCCTATGCAGACGCTCAGAAGAAGGTGGAAGAGGCGTACAGAGACCAGCAGAGATGGTCCCGCATGGCAATGATGCAGACCGCGTGCAGCGGTAAATTCTCTTCTGACAGAACGATCGAAGAATATGTAAAAGACATCTGGCATCTGGAGAAAGTCGAGGTTCCATCCGGACAGGAAGAATAGCATCGTAAAATAGTATCAGAGGAAACGGGAAGAGGAAGTACAGAGGCGGGGAAGACAGATTTGCAAAAGAACGGAGGTATTATAAATGGATTATGGTTATCGCTATAATTATCAATATAACTATCCGGTGAGGAACGGAGGAGAGGCCGTATTGGAGGCGCTCCTGGCGATCTATCTCATCGTTCTGACACTGGTCGTTATCTTTGCGCTGGTCAGCTACATTTTTCATTCCATCGGGCTGTATACGATCGGAAAACGGCTGGGAAAAGCGTACCCATGGCTGGCGTTCATCCCCTATGCAAGAGGCTATTTCCAGGGTGAGCTTGCAGGAGAGATCACACTGAAAAACAAGAAGATCAAGAATCCGGGAATCTGGAATCTGCTCATCCCGATCATTTCAAGCGTTCTGGGTGGAGTGTTCCTGGTCCTGATCCTGTTTGTAGCAGGGTTTGGCGCTGCCGCTGGAGTAAGGGGGAGCAGCGGAGTGGGCATAGTGGTGGTGTTCGCTGTGATGCTGTATACCCTCATGCTCGCTGCGACGATCGCACTCACTGCGGCGCAGATAGCCCTTAAGGTATTGATCAATAAACAGATCCTGGAGAGGTTTACCACAGGGAACATGGCGATTGTCCATGCTGTTCTGACGATAGCGGTTCCCCTCTATGAGGCGTTTTGTTTCTTTGCGATGAGGAACAGGGATTTTAATCCGGGTATGGGGCCGAAACAGACTCCGCCGCCTGCGCTGATCCCGCCGGTCCATCCGGGCAGCCCTGAGCCGTCGGTGCATCCAGACAGTCCGGAGCCACCAGTCCATCCGGGCAGCCCTGAACCGCCGGGAAAATCAGATCCGCTGCATGGCGGTGATGTGCCGGAGCAGACGGTTCAGCCGATTCAGCCGGAAGATGAGGCAGATCAGACAGAGGCTGACGAGGAAAAAAGAGATGAGCCTCAGAAAACAGAATAACTGATAGCGGTTTTTTTCCGATCGTCTGCGGGCTTTCTGGCTGGCAGCACACATCATGGAAAGGAATGCGAAAGGACAGCTCTTCATATAATAAAATATGGAGGGCTGTTTTTTATGGAGCGATATATCGTAGAGCAGAAACTTAAGTCTGCTGCCGCTTTTCTTGTGATCATTATACTGCTTCCCTATATAGTGTCTGTATTCGTAAACGGAGCTGACGTCACGGCAGGAGCCGGCAGCAGTTCTTTCTATGTAAAAGTAAAAGTCCCGGATACAGAGCAGGCGGACGGGATCGCTGAGATCGGCTGGACAGAGTACCTTGCAGGAATCCTTGCAAAGGAGATACCGGTGGACTATGGGGAGGAGGCGATAAAGGCGCAGGCAGTGATCATCAGGACTCAGATATATCGTGAGCTGGAGAACTCGGAGGACAAGATTCTCACCATGGATTATCTGTCCCGGGAAGAAATGCAGAAGCAGTGGAAACCGGAGGAAGCTGAGGCAAATTATAAAAAATATATCCGCGCAGTCGAGCAGACAGATGATACAGTCCTCATGTACGGCGAGGGGTATGCATGGACGCCGTTTCATCAGTCAAGCTGTGGGAAGACAAGAAGCGCGGCGGAGGTGCTGGGAACGGATGAATATCCCTATATTGCAGTCAGAGAATGCCCATATGACAAGGATGCGGACGGCGAGATCCGGGTATTTACCTTTTCTTATGACGAGATCCAGGAATTGTGCCGTGATTTTCTCGTTGCTGCCGCGGACAGCGAGCAGGCAGGGAAAGGCTATTCATTTGCTGATTTTGAGATCAAGGCGTATGATTCGGCGGGCTATGTCAGCCAGCTCCGCATAGGAGATACCATATGTACAGGAGATCAGTTCAGGGACGCCCTGTCCCTTCCCTCCAGCGCCTTTTCTTTCAGTGAAGTCCAGGCAGGAAAGGATGGGGCGGGGGATGAGATGAAGATCACGACTACCGGAAACGGACACGGAATGGGAATGAGTCTGTGGACTGCAGGAAAAATGGACGAAGAAGGAAAGACATATGAGGAGATCCTTTCCTTCTTTTTTGAAGGAACAGAGCTGCGAAAAGATCTTCAGGAGACGGAACTCTTCTGAATCCGCAAAAGCTATCTGTTTCTGTGATATCTTTTCGGAAGTACAGAATAATACACCCGCTTTCTGGCAAAAATATAGCCAGAGGTGATGATAATGAACAAAAATGAAAGACCCTCCTTCTTAAAAGGAAGGGGCGCTGCGGTTGGCGTCGTGATCTGTTTTGTTGCGGTCATAGCACTGGTAGGGGCATATACGTTCAACAACTATCAGAAAGACATTGACGAGCAGATGGCGAAAGCCCAGGAACAGGCAGAACAGCTTACAAAAGATGAAACAAAAGAAACAACAGCGGATGATATTACGCTTCCGGAGGCGGACGACACAGATGATACGGACAGTGAAGGTCTGAGTGCGGAAGATACGCAGGGAGCGCAGCAGGATGGGACCGGTGAAAGTTCCGCCGACGGAGCGGAAACATCGGGAGCAGATACATCGGGCGTGTGGTTTTCTGAGGACAGTGTTCTCACATGGCCTGCCAGCGGAGCGGTTATCATGGGGTACAGTATGGATCAGACGGTATTTTTCCAGACGCTGGAGCAGTATAAGTATAATCCGGCAATGATCATCAGCGGAGAAGTCGGGGAAACGATCAATGCTTCCGCGGCCGGGATCGTGACCAACATTGAAGAAACAGCGCAGACAGGAACAACGGTCAGCCTTGATATGGGGAACGGATACACGGCAGTCTACGGACAGTTGACGGATGTGCCTGTCGCTGTCGGAGACTATGTCAATGCCGGAGAAATGATCGGCAATCTGAATGAACCGACAAAGTATTACAGCATAGAAGGGCCGAATCTATACTTCCAGGTCCTCAAAGACGGTACCCCCGTAGATCCCATGAATTTTATGGAATAGTGTGCGGCGGCATTGAGCCGCGCGAAAAAGGAAGGAGACTTTGTGTAAGCTTGCTTGCAGATAAAGTTTCCTTCCTTTTTTTCATGGGACGAAAGCCCGCAGTGAGATATGATGTTTTATATCTTTGATTTTGGAATAAACTCAATTTTCAAGATCATATCCATACCATCTGCCAGACGTTGCAGCAAACGTAAGGATGGATTTCTTGTTCCGTTCTCCAATTTACTAATGTCTGCCTGATTGATACCGGTTCTCTTTGCAAGTTCTTTTTGTGTCAGATTCTGAGAAACTCTTGCATCCACAATCGCTCTTATAATGTCCATTTCCGGCTGAAGTTTCTCATATTCTTTCTTGAATTCGGGATTCTCCATCTGTTGGTCCAAAAATTGATTTAAGGTTTTCATAGACTTTGACTCCTTTCTATATAATCATCCCTGCGTTTTTTAGCCAGTTGAATTTCTTTTTTTGGTGTTTTCTGTGTTTTCTTAATAAATCCATTTGTTAATATTATCTTACCGTCAAAATAGAAAAAATATAACACTCTTGTAATGTCTGTGCCGACTTTTCCCCTGATCTCAAAAATCCCATCTTCTAAATGTTTGCTGTAAGGTTCTCTTAACTGATTTCCCTTCTCCTGTAAAATCTGCAAAAGTCCTAATATTTTAGCGCGCATTTTTATATCCAGTGTCAGAAGAAATTCTTCAATTGGTTTTTTGCCGTTTGAATCTTCGTAAAATTCAACTATAAATTGACGCATTTTCAATATCCTTTCGTTAACTCATATATAAAGTATATGGCATATATCACATAATGTCAAGAGGGAATAGAATACTAAAGCTGCTTCTTCCCAAAAAAATATTGGTTGGAATCGAACTGGACGGCGCGGTTTCAACGGAGTAATATATATACAGAAGGGTGGACGCTGACAATGAACTATACTTACATTGTCCGGTGCAGCGACGGAACGCTTTACACCGGATGGACGAATAATCTGGAAAAACGCATAAAAGACCACAATGACGGCAGAGGAGCAAAATACACGAAGCCGCGCCGTCCGGTCGCCCTGGTGTATTATGAGGAATTTCGCACAAAGGAAGAAGCCATGCGCCGGGAATGGGAGATCAAGCGCATGAGCCGCGGGGATAAGCTCTCAATAGTAATGGCCGGACAGCCCGGCGCTGGCGGAGCCTGACTGAGATCCGGCGGTAAAACCGGATTTAATAAAAGCTTGAAAGTCCGTGCGGTAAAGATTACAATAAAAGAAAAAAGAGAGGTGCAGTTATGCGGAAATTTATTGGGGTTGACCTCGGTGGAACAAATATCCGGGCAGCAGTCGTGCAGGAAGATGGGACGATCCAGTGCATGAAAAAATCAGAAAGCCATCCGGAGAGAGGCGCGGAAGCGGTTATGGAAACAATGATCTCCCTGATCGAGAGCCTGGAAGGATATGAAGAATGCGAAGGGATAGGACTTGGGATTCCCGGGCCGATAGACACGGTGAATGGGAAGATCATAGTATCCACAAACCTCCCCAAACTGATCGGTTTCCCAATTGCGGATTATATCCAGAAACATTTCCAGAAGCCTACATATATGGACAATGATGTGAAAGTAGCCGCTCTTGGAGAGGCGGTCTTAGGCGGAGGCAAGGGCTATCCGATCGTATATTATGTTACGATATCCACCGGAGTGGGAGGAGCGCTTGTCATTGACCAGAAGGTGATCAGCGGCCAGAACGGCCATGCAGGAGAGATCGGAAATATTTGCATTGACCGTAACCGTGAGAAATACAATATCCTGAATGTGGGCGCCGTGGAAAATGAAGCAAGCGGGACAGCGATCACAAGGAAAGGCAGGGCAGTGTTCGGAGACCAGATCCAAAACGCGGGGGATGTGTTTGATCTGGTAAGAGACGGAGATGAAAAAGCCCGGAAGATCGTGGATGATATGGCGTATGACCTTGCCATGATGTTCAGCGCCATCGGGCACATTGTAGATCCTCATGTATTTGTCGTGGGCGGAGGAGTAATGAAAGGAAAAGACGTTTTCTTTGACAAAATGGAAGAATATTACCGCTCTATGATCCACGAAGGAATGCAGTCGGTCGTATTCAAAGTAGCCCAGCTTGAAGAACCGGGGATCGCAGGAGCAGCCATGCTTCCTATGACACATAAATAAACGTGCAGACAGAGATATAAAAGGGGAATGACGCAGTCCGTGTCATTCCCCTTTTCAGCCGGGATCCAATATTTGATCTCCTGTTTCTGCAAATTACCTGTACCTACAGATTACCTCTTATCTGAAAATTAAGATAAGGTGTTTTCAGATCAGTAGTTCTCAGCCTTTCTCTCAAAGTATGCTTTCGGGTGAGCGCATACCGGACAGATTTCAGGAGCTTCATTGCCCTCGTAGATATATCCGCAGTTACCGCACTTCCAGCCGAGAGGAGCGTCATCCTTAAAAGTGGTTCCCGCGCGATAGTGATCCAGAAGACGCTGATAACGTTTCTCGTGAACTGCTTCCACTTTCGCAACGCCGCGGAACTTTGCGGCCAGCTCCGGGAATCCCTCTGCTTCTGCCTCTTCAGCCATTCTCTTGTACATGTCTGTCCACTCGTAGTTCTCGCCGGCAGCAGCATCTACAAGATTCTCTTCAACGCTTCCGATGCCATGGAATTCTTTGAACCACAATTTTGCGTGTTCTTTCTCCTGATTGGCTGTCTCCTCAAAAATATTTGCCATCTGGACGAATCCGGCTTTTCTTGCGGCGGAAGCATAGTAAGTATATTTGTTGCGCGCCTCTGACTCGCCTGCAAATGCCTCCATCAGATTTTTTTCCGTTTTTGTTCCTGCGTATTTAGACATAATATCAACCTCCTTGTTGTGCAATGATAGCCCATTTCTGTAAGAAGGCTGTTTCTGAAAAACAATGTGGTCATCAGAAACAGCCTCTTGTGTTAATCATTCATATGTTGATTAGCCGAAGTATCTCTTCAGAAGACCCTCGAATGCTTTTCCGTGGCGAGCCTCGTCTCTTGCCATCTCATGTACAGTGTCATGGATCGCGTCAAGATTTGCGGCCTTTGCACGTTTCGCAAGATCAAATTTACCAGCTGTAGCGCCGTTCTCAGCCTCTACACGCATTTCCAGGTTTTTCTTTGTGCTGTCTGTTACAACCTCGCCGAGAAGCTCTGCAAATTTAGAAGCGTGTTCAGCCTCTTCCCATGCTGCTTTCTCCCAGTACAGACCGATCTCCGGATATCCCTCTCTGTGAGCAACTCTTGCCATTGCAAGATACATACCAACCTCAGAACACTCGCCCTCGAAGTTTGCTCTTAAATCTGCAAGGATGTCTTCGCTTACGCCCTTAGCCACGCCTACAACGTGCTCAGCAGCCCATTCTCTGTCGCCTGTCTGCTCTTTGAATTTCTCAGCCGGAGCATGACATACCGGACATTCAGCCGGAGCTGCCTCTCCCTCGTAAACATAGCCACATACTGTACATACCCATTTTTTCATGATTTTTTCTCCTTTACTTTTGAAATTTTATTATTATGACTTTTTAATGCAGTCGCTGCATTCACCGTAAAACAACGTGGAACTGGAAGTAATGATACCGTCGAAATTTTCCGCGGCAAGGCGGTTGACCTCTTCAATACTGTTCATGTCCAGATCCAGATCCAGTAACCGTCCGCACTTTGTACACAGAAAATGATTGTGCGGTTCGAGTCTTCCGTCAAATCTGTCTCCTCCATCCGGGGTAGAGATCTTCACTGCCTCCCCGATGTCCGTCAGGAGATTCAGATTCCTGTATACTGTACCGAGACTGATGTTTGGAAACTCCTTCTTTACATGCATATATACCGCGTCGGCAGTAGGATGCTCTTCGGTTGTCATAAGGTAATGTTTGATGGATTCTCGTTGTCTACTGTACTTTAAAGCTGCCAATGGGAATCCCCCTTTCATTTCTAAATGAGAACCGGTATCAAAATAATAATGATAACGATTACTGTAATTAAAATATAATACATAATCCTGGACTTGTC
>ERZ1090864.1434-NODE-1438-length-10941-cov-3.473820_pt1 | contig 10941 bp, 7 predicted proteins | sample MGYA00478479_ERZ1090864 | MGnify/ENA primary metagenome ERZ1090864 (study PRJEB33644, sample SAMEA5815743) | chicken gut metagenome | biome: Chicken; feature: Gastrointestinal Tract; material: Caecum | place: Ireland | collected 2019-01-01 | study: A study of the... | reverse complement strand
GAATGTAGCATTTATGACTCAGGCAGCCATGATCGCTGCCATCTACGTGGTGCTGACCTACATTTTCGCACCGATTTCCTTCGGGGAGATCCAGGTGCGGATCGCGGAGGCGCTGACCATCCTGCCCCTCTTTACACCGGCGGCCATCCCGGGACTTTTCATCGGATGCCTGCTCGGAAATGTGGTGGGAGGAGCGCTTCTTCCGGACATTATCTTCGGAAGCCTGGCCACACTGATCGGAGCCGTGTTCACCTGGCTGCTGCGCAGCCGCAGACCGGTCATCGGCACACTGCCTCCCATCATTTCCAATGTAGTCATCGTCCCCCTGGTGCTCCGGATCGCCTATGGCGTGAACCTGCCGCTGCCCTTCCTGATGCTGACAGTTGGCGTTGGCGAGGTGATTTCCTGTACGATCCTGGGACTGATCGTCTACTATGCGCTGAACCGCTACCGGAACACACTGTTTCCCAGAGCCGCTGCCATGTAGGCTGAAGCGCTGCCGGTTCCTGCTCAGAATGCTCAAAAGATAGAAGAATACAAACGAGGCGCAGGCCGTTCTGTGATCCACACAGATGGCCTGCGCCTCGTTTATCTCTTCTTTTTTCTTATTCCAGCGCACTGATAAATGTGCGCCCGCTCCCCGCCAGGAGGCTGTCCATCTGCTCGTAGGAGATGGCTGTCCTGTTTCCCGTGGCCGTCTCTATGTAGGTCACATAGGACTGGTCGTAGCCGATGAGGATGACGGAGCTACCGTCCCCCCCGACGCCCACCACAGGCATATTGTTATTGACAATGTACAGCATCTCCTCCGTGGTGCATCCGGTCAGGTCCAGGGTCTGTCCGCCCAGCACCTCCTGTACGGCGTCCACAGCGGAGGCGCCCCCGGCCAGTCTCTCCCGAAGAGCGTTCACCGCGTCATCCCTGTCTGTGATAAGGTACTCCAGATACCGGTTTCCTCTCTCCCACACGTATTTCTGGTCTCCGGACACCACCACGCCGCTGACCTCGTCCGCCTTCACGATGGCGTCCCCGGCCCTGTCGTAGCTGCCCTGGAAACGGCCTGTCCCGTACACATAGTACACATCCCCCTCACCGGTCTCCTCAAAGGCCACCTGAGCCGGCTGCTCGTAGAGCACCTGCTTGGGCCTCAGCACCTTGGGGTTTCTGTCGGGGATGCCGTCCGCAAAGGTGAGCCTCATCTGGGTCTCCTTCAGGTCTGTCACATAGGACTCAAGTGAGATATTGCTCTCCTTTTTCTCCGCATTGCTGGTGATCTGGCTGGCCGCGATCTGTGTGTAGGAGTCCCCGCTCTTCACCACCCGATCCAGGTTGATCATGCCGCCGGACACCTCCACGCTCAGCACATAGTCGCTGTCCGACTGGTAAGTCCTCTGCACCTTCTTGGCGCTGCTGCGTATCTCCACTTTATACATGGGGTACACCTCCTCGCCGGAGACCGTGCGCCCCGCGTCAGACTGTCTGGACATGCCGCACACAAAGTCTGTGTTTACAAATCCCAGAGGCCGGATGGAGGCGTCCTGATCAGCCTGCACCGTGTAGCTCTTCCCGGTCTCCAGGTCCATGACCGTAACCTCCGAAGCCTCGTACAGGGTGCCGCTTGTCTGATAGGCTGCCAGCTGCCCGTCGTCGGAGGTGACATACTGTCCCTCCTCCAGCCCCTCCGCAAGGACTGTCTGCTCCTCGTTTTCCATATTGATCTCATAGAGCGTGCCTCCCGCCAGCACGTAGAGCATCTCCCGGTCCACGCTGTAGTAAACCAGCTTTCCCAGCTCCTCCGACGCCACAGCGGCGGACTTGCTGCTGGGAATAAAGGCCTTCTCATCGATGTTGTTCTGCTCTGCCTGATAATAGTAGATGGCCGCTCCCACCTCTCCCTCATGGGAGCCTCTGTTCATGTAGCCGCAGACCGCAAAGGTGACATTTCCGTCCCCATCCATGCGCAGCAGGCGGATCTCATGCTCATCTGTGAGATTTCGGATATCCTTGCTCTCCGAGTCCATAAAGCTGAAGAGAAGGGACATCTCGTCCGCCTCCTGATTGTAGTACCAGAGCTCTCCTCCCTGGACAAAGGCCACCCGGTTTCCCTCCTCGCTGACAAGATAGGGCACGTCGGGATCTGTAATCCCCAGAAGGATCCCCTTCTCGCTCAGCACCGTCTGGGTGGGGTCAAAGATCTGCTCCATAGTCCGGTCATAGTCCAGAAGATACATAGTTCCGGAGGCATTTCTCACCCGAAAAAATTCTTTTACTGTGTAGAGATCCCGCTCATTTTCCTCCCCTGCGCACTGCACCTGGTACTCCAGGATGGCCGAGGTGTATGTAGAGTTCGACTCAGTGATCTTCCACCTCTCAGTCCCTGTCACCTGCGGCTGCAGGCTTCCCCAGGACACGTGGTCGTAGTCTGAGTGGATGGTCACGTGGTAAAAGTTCGTCCCCTCCTCGCCGGTCGGCTCAAGGGCTGCTCCCACACCCACATTCTCCACCTTTCCCATGGCATTTACATGGTAGTCGGAAATATATTTCAGACACTCCGGAAGGGAGAACTCTGCCCCGTCCGCTATTCTCGTATAGTAGTAAACCTCCTGATCGTCCACATGGAGAGTCAGAAGAAGGAGCCGCTCCTCCGTCAGAAGGCCCCCATCAAAGGTAAGGCTCACCGTCTCCTTCGGCTCATCCACACTCTCCCGGGACAGCAGACTGGAGCCGTCCAGGGTGTATACTTCGTAGTCCAAAGACCGGACACGGGCATCGTAGGTCTGGATATGCATTTCCAGTGTCTGGTCGATTACCGGAGTGATGCTGTCCCGCATGGTGGTCACATCCATCTCCTGGGTGTAACCGGTCAGATAGTTCACCTCATATCCCTGACAGGCAAAGGACACAGAGGGCAAAGTGGCGCTCCCCAGGTCTGCTGTCATATTGTTGTTTCCTCTGTTGGTCACGTAGCTGAACACGATGACCGCCACGACAAAGACGGCGGTCAGTATGCCCGCGTGTATCAGGCGTCTCTTCATCTGTCTGCTCCTTGCTCTTTTTCTGACTTCGTATCTAACAGCCTTCCAAGCGTGGGACGCACGTGCAGCGCCTCCTCGCACATCTGCAGCTTCTCTTCATTGCTTCCCTTCCTTCCGGTCTTCACAGCCCGGATCAGTATGTTTTTCGGCGTGTGCTCCATGTCGATAAATTCCAGGATCTGAGTCTCATAGCCCTCTCTCTCCAGGTACTGGGCCCGCAGGGCATCCGTCACCAGAGCGGCCATCCTCTCTTTGATCAGGCCGTACTTAAGCACCGGCTCCAGGACATCGCTCTTAATCTGGCGGTTCAGCTCATGCTGACAGCAGGGCACGGACAGGATCACCTTCGCGTCCCAGCCGATGGCCTTGGCCAGGGCAAAGTCCGTGGCCGTGTCGCAGGCGTGTAGAGTGACCACCATGTCCACCCGGTCCACGCCGGTGTAGTCTGCAATATCTCCCTCCAGGAACCGCAGTTTCTCATAGCCGTACTTCCCGCTCAGCTCATTACATCGGCGGATCACGTCCCTCTTCAGGTCCAGGCCGATGATCCGTATGTCGTATCCCTTCGGCTCGTGAAGGTAGTAGTATATGGCAAATGTGAGGTAAGATTTCCCGCAGCCAAAATCGAGGATCGTCAGCTCCCTGCCGTCTTCGGCCCGGTCCTTAAGCCGGGGCAGGATATCTTCAATGAACTCCAGGAAACGGTTGATCTGGCGAAACTTGTCGAATTTCGCGTGAACCACCTTCCCTTCCCCGGTCATGACACCCAGATCCACCAGAAAGGGAACAGGCACCCCCTCCTCGAGGATGTATCTCTTCTGTCTGTTGTGAGACAGGTCAGCCTTCTTCGCCGGCTCCTTTCTGGCCTTCTTCTTCACGGTGACCTTTCCCTTTTTGCTCACCAGCGCCGTGACGGACGCCTGCCGCGTCTCCATCTGGAGTTGCTTCATCTCTTCCATATATAGGAGAAGCGCCGCGCAGGCTTCATCGGCGGGCAGGTTCCGGTGAAACGCCTGGTTCCCCTTAAACTCCTCCAACTGAAAGAAAAGTGTGCCCTTCTTCAGCAGGGGGCGCACCTTCACTTTGACCGCGCCGCCCTTTGTCCTTGGACTGCTGAGGGTGGCGGAGATAAAATCTGTATTTAAATTTTCTTCAAATAGTACTCTTAAATTTTCCATAGCCATATTATAGCGCAAGATGGGAAATGAGTAAATGGGGACCGGTTTTTTTCAGAAAATACCAGTCCCCATTGATCTCTCACTATGCTGCTTTTACTGCTCCGGCGCTGCCCCCTGGCCCTCCGGGGCCCCATCCTTTGTCACCCTTGGGAAGGTGATAGTCACCTTGAAGAGGTCTCCGTCCAGATACAGTGTAAATGTGCCTCCCTGCATCTCGGTCAGGGATTTGGCGATGGAAAGTCCCAGCCCGCTTCCTTCGGTGCTCCGGGACACGTCGCCCCGGATAAAGCGCTCGGTCAGCTCATCCGCGTCAATGTTCAGGGGCTGCTCAGACACATTTTTCAGATTAAAGGTCACAGTCTTCGCATCCACTGTCAGGTCCGCGTAGATCCTGGTTCCCTCCATGGCGTATTTGGCGGCGTTGTTGTAAATATTCTCCAGCACTCTCCACATGCGACGTCCGTCCACGTGGATGATAGCCTCCTCCTCCGGAAGAGTCAGCACCTCCTTCAGACCCCTGGCGCCGAATTTCTCCTCGAACTCCCCGCTGGTCTGTTGGATCATCTCCACCAGGTTGATGTTCATGTACTCCAGCGAAATATTTCCGGAGCTCACCTTGGACGCCTCCACCACGTCCTCTGTCAGGGTCTTCAGTCTCTGTGCCTTGGCCTCCAGCACATCCAGATAGCCCCGTATCTTCGGATCTGTGAAATTCTCCCTCTTCAGAAGGTCCACGTAGTTGATGATGGAGGTGAGAGGCGTCTTGATGTCATGGGATACGTTGGTGATCAGGTCTGTCTTCAGCCTCTCATTTTTCATGCTGGCCTCCACAGCCGCGTCAAGCCCCTCGCCAATGGTATTGATCTTCCCGGCAATGTCTCTCTGTCCGCCTTTGAGATCGTCCAGGGGAATCTTGTAGTCCACCTCGCCGGCCGCGATCTTCTCGATCCCGGCTCCCAGCCTGTTTCTTCCGATGGCCTGCTGGATCATGTAGACCGCCACCAGCACATCCACCGCGAACATGAGGAGCGCAAAGAGGAATACGCTTCCTCCGGACTCCAGCACCAGGAAGTGTAGAAAGAGCACTGCCAGCAGCGCCACCACGATCCGCCACACCTCGTTCATATGCCGGATCACCTTCCGCACAAAGCCGCACAGCCATCTGAGGATACTGTTCTTCCAGAGGGTGCCCGCCTTGATCCTGCGCACCAGGCTCAGGTAGCCGATCATAAACACAGCGCAGCTGAGCACCGCGATCAGGGATACCACCACCACATCCGGCACGTTGATATCAAATGCGGTCTCTGTGTAATAGTAGGACGCGTCTCCCTGGTAGACAACTCCCACAAAAGGTCCGTAGACATTGGTGACCAGGTATACCAGGCAGACCCATGCTATGACAGTCACCGCTGCCGCCAGCTCAGTCTTGATCCGGTCAAAGAAATTCAGGTGAAGCTCTTCGTCCCTGTTTGTGCGGCCGGCCACAATAGTGAGCCATACAAGGATGCCCAGAATTCCCACCACCGAGAGGACACCCATGGCGATCACACCCTGGATGGCCGGCGCGTATTTCTCATACCGCTGGTTCTGTACATAGTAGCTGTCCTGCACCGGGTAGTCAGTGTTGATGCCCACTGCATACACGAAATGATCTCCTGCAGGACCCATGTTCTCCACGGTGTGTCTCCAGCTGTTTCCCTCTACGCCGCTCATATTGCTGTCAAAGTCGGCCAGGGCCGGGCGAACTACTGTGTAGCTTCCCTCTTCCTTCAGCTTCTGGATATTGTCCTCCAGGCTGTCATAGTCCGCAAACGCCGCTCTGTTTGTGCTCACTGTCCCGGAGGCGGTGTCCGCATATATATAGGTAAGATTTGTGTTTCCCTCCTCCCATGCATCGCCTGCCGCCTCGTAATTGTCCATTTTCTGTGACACCAGGTCGATAGCCGAGTAGATTTCCGAGTAGGCCTCGTAGAGCTTTCCGTTCCAACGCTCGTCACTGTTCACTATATCCAGAATGGACTGGACTCCGTCCGGGCTGGGCCCCTCCTGGATCCAGAAGCCGTCATAGTTCCAGATGGTGCGGTAGATGACCTGATTGTTCTGGTCTACCACCGTTCCCAGGCCGTCCCCCTCGTACAGGGTGCCGTCCCGCAGGTAGTTCATGACATCCTCGGATGTGACTCCTGTGTCCGGGTCTGTCATAAAAGACAGCTCCCCGGAGTCGATCAGGCTCTTCAGCTCCTCATAATAGTAGTACTCGTACGTGCCGTCCGGCCTCTGACATACCACGATGGAGTTCTCCCCGCTGTTGTAGGACATGTTGTCGCCGGAGGAGAGGTCCCCGCTGTTCAGCTTATCTCTCCAGTCCACCAGGTCGTGGATCGTGTACGCCAGGCCGCTTTCATTCTCACCTGAAATGTTTCCCGTGTCGTAGAGGGTCTGGATGTCCACCAGCTTGTTTTCATCCAGCTTCCCGTCTGTCTCCAGATCCCCCTTGTCCGCCAGAGCGTTCAGTATGCTCTGGGAGTCATAATAGGCCTGCTGCCCAAAGCCATCTGACCGGGCGTAGCTGGCCTCCGATTTCCCTGAAAAAATATCCTGCGCCATGCCCGGGTAGGCCGCCAGCCACACAAGGCTTATGACCGCCAGGACCACAAGCACATGCTGAACCAGAAGCAGGACTCCCTTTATGGGAGCCGATTTATACCATTTATTCATACGTTCTCCCTCCTAAAGCTTCTCCACCTTATAGCCCACGCCCCAGACCACCTTCAGGTATCTGGGATCCTTCGGGTTGATCTCGATCTTCTCGCGGATGTGACGGATGTGCACCGCCACTGTGTTGTCCGCTCCGATGGCATCCTCGTTCCAGATGTTTTCATAGATCTGTTCGATAGAAAAAACCTTGCCCTGATTTTTCACGAGAAGCAGCAGGATATTGTACTCAATGGGTGTCAGCTTCACCGGCTCCCCGTCCACGGTCACCTCCTTGAGATCATCGTTGATGGACAGCCCCCCTGTCGTGTACACTGCCGCGTCTGTCTCTTTTGCCGTGCTCCCAAGCTGGGTGTATCTGCGCAGCTGGGATTTCACCCTGGCCACCAGCTCCAGCGGATTAAACGGCTTTGTCACATAGTCGTCCGCCCCCACATTGAGTCCGAGGATCTTATCCGCGTCCTCGGACTTTGCAGAGAGGATGATAATGGGAATATTGTTCTCTTCCCGGATCTTCAGCGTCGCCCGGATCCCGTCCAGACGGGGCATCATGACATCGATCACAAGAAGGTCCACATCGTTGGCCTTCAGCACCTTCAGCGCCTCCTGCCCGTCGTAGGCCTTCAGCACCTCATAGCCCTCCTGTGTCAGATATATGTCAATTGCCTCCACGATCTCTTTATCGTCGTCGCATACTAATATTTTTGCCATCTTCTATCACCTCCCTTACATATTACAAGAATAGCAGGGATTTTTTAAGAGGCAGTTGGGGAAATTCTTAAGAAATTATGAAATCATTTCAGATGGTTCAGCCCTCTCCTTCGGATCACCTCCGCCAGGTCGTAGAAGGCCAGGTTGAGATCCACGTCCCCGGCGATCCCACGGACGCTCCCGCTCTCCGTGTACTGCCACATGGCAATACCGTCAATGCCCGGCTCGCGGGCGTATCTGGCGAACCAGAGGGCGTACTTTTCCCGGAGTCTTTCATCGAACATCCGCTCCAGAAAGTCCAGATTGCTGTAGTACATGGCAAAATACCCCCTGTCCTCCACCTCCCCGCAAAACTCCTCTACGATCCGGGTGGCCAGCTCCTTTGTCACTGTGACGCCTTTTGTCTGGGCGTACCGGACTGAATCCTGCTCAAAATCGATGCACACCGGGTATTCCACCCTGTAATCCTCTATGGTCTCCAGGCACTGGCGCGCCTCCTGACGCGCCATATCAGGCGTATAGGCGTAGGAAAACCAGTAAACGCCGAAAGGGATGCCCTCCGCGCAGCACCCCTCCGCGTTCCTGCGAAACTGGACATCAATGCTCCCGCTGCCAAATCCCGCCCGGAGCATAGCGAACTCCACGCCCGCCCGCTTTACCTCCGCCCAGTCAATATTTCCCTGAAATCTGCTCACGTCTATTCCAAAAATACTCACAGAGCCACCGCCTTTTTTTCTGTTCATGATCAGTATATGCCATTCCCGTCAAAAGGTTCACAAATACGTCTTGTTTTATCGTAGAATGTCGTTTATAATTAGAAGCGGGCTGCTTTCCGATAATATAGCATGTGGAGTTCTGCCAGGCAGGAAGGGAGTTATAGTTATCGCTGAAATGAAAGATATTCAATACCTTGTGCGTTCTCTTGGAATTGGTGCTACCTATAGGGGATATAGATATTTGATCGTTGCGGTTTCACTTTGCCTTGAAGACGAAGACTACCTGCTCGGCATCAGCAAGCTACTATATCCTAAAATCGCAGAGATCTGCCACACAAGCGCCGGAAGTGTGGAGCGTGACCTGCGCACTGTCATCACCGTATGCTGGGAAAGAGGAAACAAAAATCTTTTGCAGGCCATTTCTCCCTGCCCTCTTTTCAGCAAACCTACGACTGGTGAATTCGTCGATATTCTTACAGGGCATTTAAAATAACCGAAGCAAAATGGGCCCTCCTCCCTTCCTGCTTTTCTTTCCCATCACATCAGATGTATACTGCCCCATATGCGCGCCGGCATATGCACGCTGTCATATGTGCGCTTCCAGCCACAGAGCACCACTCTACCGGGATACTGTCCTGTCCATACCGCACGGAAATGTCTCATCCGCACAGCCACAATCCTCACGCACACTCCTGTAGAGCCTGTATCCTCCTGAAAGGTTATAGCAGTCAAATCCCTTCTGGGACAGAATACAGCACGCAATATAGCTGCGCAGACCGCTCTGGCATGCGGCGTAAACCGGCTTTCCCTGCTCCAGCTCGCCTATCCGCTCACGCAGCTCATCCAGAGGAATATTGCAAAAGCCGTCTATATGTCCGGCCCCGTACTCCTGCTCTGTGCGCACATCCAGCAGAGTCACACTCCCGTCCCTCGGCAGCGTGTCTGCCTCGTGCCAGTGAAACTGCTTCAGCCTTCCGTCTGCTATATTCTCAATGATAAAGCCGGCCATATTGACCGGGCTCTTGGCCGAAGAGTAGGGTGGCGCGTAGGCCAGATCCAGATCCTTGAGCCGGGTAGCTGTCATCCCCGCGCTTATGGCCGTGGCCAGCACGTCGATCTGTTTGTCTACCCCCTCATATCCCACGATCTGGGCTCCCAGCAGACGGCAGGTCTCCTTTTCATAGATTACTTTCATGATCATCGTCCTGGCGCCGGGATAGTAGCCCGCATGGCTGGCCGGGGAGAGGTAGACCTTGTCAGCTCTGATGCCCGCTCTCTCTGCCGCCTGCTCATTAATCCCAGTGACAGCCGCCGTCATATCAAACACTTTGATGATGGAGGATCCCTGGGAGCCTCTGTAACGGCTGTCGCCGCCGCAGATGTTGTCCGCCGCAATGCGCCCCTGTCTGTTGGCCGGGCCTGCCAGGGAGAGGAGCACATCCTCTCCGGAAACAGACTGTATGACCTGCACCGCATCCCCCACAGCGTAGATGTCCGGCACAGATGTCTCCATCCGGTCGTTTACGACAATGCTGTCCTTCAGGCCCAGCCTCAATCCGGCCTCCTTTGCCAGATGGGTGTCAGGCGAGACTCCCAGTGCAAAAACAGTCATGTCTGCCGCCAGAGCCTTGCCGTCCTTCAGGAGAACCCGAAGGCTGCCGCCATTTTCCTCCACTCCCTCCACTGCGTGTCCCAGCAGCAGCTTTACACCGTTCTTTCTCATCCTGGCATGGATAAAGGAGGCCATATCCGGGTCAAAGGGCTTCATAAGCTGCCCGGGGCGCTGGACAATGGTGACATCCATCCCCAGCTCCCGGAGATTTTCTGCCAGCTCCAGACTGATGAACCCGCCGCCGGCCAGAACCGCTGACCTGGGATGATTTTTCTCTATGAATGTCCGGATCCGCAGCGTATCCTCCACAGTGCGCAGGGTAAACAGCCCCGGCACTCCCGCGTCCACCGACCGGGGCAGAATGGGCTTTGCCCCAGGTGAAAGGAGAAGTCTGTCGTAGCTCTCCTCAAAGCTTTCCCCGCTGTCCAGGCTGCGGACAGTCACAGTCCTGCGCTCCGGATGAATAGCCGTCACTTCATGGCGCACACGCATGTCAATGCGGAAGCGGCTCCAGAAGCTCTCCGGAGTCTGTAACGTCAGCTCCGATGCCTCCCCGATCACGCCGCCGATATAATAGGGCAGGCCGCAGTTCGCATAGGAGACATATCCGGATCTCTCGAATACGATCACCTCCGCCTCCTCGTCCAGTCTGCGGATCCTGGCCGCCGCCGTGGCTCCTCCTGCCACTCCCCCTACGATCACAACCTTCATGTCAATCTCTCCTTTCTGCCAGCATTTCACTGCCGTATCTCTTTTCGCTTATATCAGTATAATGTTAGCACATTTCCGGCTTTTTTTCTGTGATGTCGTCACACAGATCCCCTGCATCTATTCCGGACTTTGTATTTTTTGCTGTTTTGCACAGATTTTCATATTTTCCCTTGCATTTTGGCCTTTTCTATGATAAGATAACATTCGTTCGCGGGTGTAGTTCAATGGTAGAACACCAGCCTTCCAAGCTGGATACGTGGGTT
>ERZ1090864.1432-NODE-1436-length-10951-cov-7.856002_pt1 | contig 10951 bp, 8 predicted proteins | sample MGYA00478479_ERZ1090864 | MGnify/ENA primary metagenome ERZ1090864 (study PRJEB33644, sample SAMEA5815743) | chicken gut metagenome | biome: Chicken; feature: Gastrointestinal Tract; material: Caecum | place: Ireland | collected 2019-01-01 | study: A study of the... | reverse complement strand
TCTAATAGGTTATCTATATCTATACTGTGATTTCTCTCCATAATAAACGCATAGCACCCTTTTCTATATATATTTAAATCTTCCATCAGAAAGGTATTTTTAATCATATAAATCGCACCATTGATTCGGTAATAAGCGCTTAATTTTTGGCGTTGAACATTTCCGTCTACACAAAGGAAGCCATCCATTGATAAGTCTTCCGCCAAGGTATTACTCCAAATCGGAGAATGCTCCATTTCACATACGCTGACAACAGCATCTGCATTTTTGTCATTAAACAGCTGAAATGCTTTAATTATATCTTCTGCATTCCGCAGAGGGGATGTGGGTTGCAATAGTGTAACTAAATCAAAATGAGAGCCCATAGACTCATATATCTGCAGTACTTCTTTGACTACAGACCATGAATCAGCACAATCAGAAGAAGTCTCTTGGGAACGCAAAAACGGCACGTCTGCGCCATACTTTATAGCAATATCCGCATATTTCTGACTGTCCGTTGAAACATGAATACAATCATAAATGCCGGAGTCAAGAGCTGCCTGGACAGAATAAGCCAGCAATGGTTTACCCTTTAGTTCTCTTATATTCTTATCCGGCAATCCTTTTGAACCGCTTCGTGCCGGAATAATAGCTATTTTTTTCATGATTAAAATTCCCTCTTTTTATTTTCCTTTTGAGATTAATCTTTCTAATGTTGATTTTCATTACAGATTTCTTTATTCTTTGTGTGCCCTTCCCACATATTAAATTTACTTTTCCACAAATTCAACATCATAGAATTTCTTTTTGATTTCTATTCCATCAGAAAACATGTCCTTGATAGCTGCGACTACTTTCTCAGATGTATTTCCATCTCCATAAGGATTGATTGTATTCTGACACACCTTTTGAAAATCAGCCTCTAAAACACGACTCATTGCTAAAGCAATCTTATCTGCATTAGGCTCAACATCAAGTACACTTGTTGCACGAAGCCGTCCTCTCTGTCGATCCCCAATGTTAATAGTCGGAATTCTGAAAGACGGTACTTCAAGGAGACCGCTAGAAGAATTACCCACTACCATATCAGCATACTTCAACGCACTGAGATATCTCTTCATTCCCAACGAATCATACACTCTCACATTGTTGTGTGTTCTTGCATATTCTTCTGTAAGGCGGTTTATTATTCTTCCATTCGCATCAGCATTCGCTTTAGTAATAATATATTTAAATTCAGGATGACGATCAAATGCGCTCAGAAGTTCCTTACATTGCTTTTCTGCACTTGACCCTTCCAGTGTGACCGGATGGAAAGTTACAACTGCATATGCGCAGTCAAGCTTAAAACTAATTTCCTCCTCTAACTTCTCTTTTGATAAAAGCGAAGCATTCAAGACATTTTCTATACCAACGCTTCCGACAGTATAAATCCTCTTCGGGTTTTCACCAAGTTGAATAACTCTCTTCCGATACTCCTCTGTGCTAGTCAGGTGAAGATAGCTCAACTTTGTGATGGCATGTCTTACCGCTTCATCAATTGCCCCTTCTGTAGTTTCACCGCCATATAAATGAATAATCGGGATCCGTTCGTTCATGGCCGTGCAGCATACCGCTAAGCTTTCATAACGATCTCCGAGTACCAGAAGTGCATCAGGTCTACTCTCGGCAAAATAATCTGCAAACCCCATCATTGCCAATCCCATACTTTTGGATACAGCAGCGGGTGTATCTGCACTAAGCAAAATCTCAATCTTCTTGTCGATTTCGATTCCATCTTTTTCAATTTCTTTATAAGTAAGGCCAAACTCCGGAGAAAGATGCGCTCCAGTCACAACCACTTTCACGCAAAACTCTGGGCACTTCTTTAATGCCTTTATAATTGGACTAAGCAAACCATATTCTGCCCTTGTCGCAGTAAGCACTGTTATTGTCTTCATAATTCAATCAGCTCATCTTCTTCAAAATCCCTCATTGCAACAGTTCCAATTACCGCATTCCACTTCATCGGTGAAATGCCGTTGCCCGGTCTTTTCGTAGTAAGATTCTCCTCTGAGAAGATTTCTCCTTTTTTGATATTTATCTTTGCCACAATGCTCTTTCTCGCTGTTATACGATTTCCAATTTCAGAATTTGATGGCTCTTTTTCAGCAGAACCAAGAGCATTTTCGATATTTCTTATGGAATCGACCATAGCCCTCAGTTCATATGGTTCAAGGCTCGCCTTATGGTCAGGACCTTCCATTCTCCTGTTAAGAGTAAAATGCTTCTCGATAACCGCTGCACCCAGTGCTACTGCGGCGATGGGAACTTCAATCCCTTTGGTGTGGTCAGAATAGCCCACCTCAACGCCAAATTCTTCTTTCAAAGTAAGCATTGCCCGCAAGTTAACGTCTTCATACGGAGTCGGGTATTGCGTATTGCAATGTAAGAGCGTAATTTCTCCAGCTTCATTCTCTTTTAAGACATTCAATGCATCCCGTATCTCTAGCATATCACACATTCCAGTCGACATAACAACAGGTTTATGTGTTTTAGCAATCTGAACAAGATATGGATAATTCGTTATCTCACCGGAAGGCACTTTCCAAAACGGCACAAGATCATTTAAAAACTGAATGCTATCCAAGTCAAAAGGTGTGGACAGAAACTGGATACCGATTCTCTTACAGTAATCAGCCAGCTCAATAAAATCCTCAAATTTTAAGAGAAGTTTGCTTAACATCTCCCTCTGAGATTCGTCTTTGCCGGTATTTTCTTTCTGATATTCCGCCATTTGTGCACTGCGCGATACCAAAGAATTCAGTTTTGCCGTTTGGAACTTTACAATATCCGCTCCGCTATCATGTGCAGCTATAATTAACTTTTTTGCCAAATCTATATTGCCATTATGGTTAACTCCTGCCTCAGCAATAATCAGCACTTTTTTCATTGCATACTATCTCCAATCACTTTTGCCGGCACACCAACTGCTGTGCAATCCGAATCAATAGAGGACAATACAACACTTCCTGCACCTACAACACATCTATCTGATATTTTCAATCTCTGTATAACTGTAGAATTCGCTCCCAGAAAACACTCATCTCCCACCTGGGTCTGTCCGCAGATAACAGAAGCAACAGCCAAATGGCTAAAATCTCCAATGATGCACTCATGCTCAACTATAGCCGATGTGTTTATGATACAATTCATACCAATTTTGGCATCTGCATCCACAACAGCATCGCGGCCGATATAAGTTCCTTCTCCTATTGTAGCATCTTTTGCCACCACAGCAGATGGATCTATAATCACAGGAAAGTTGAACCCTGCATCCTTCATCTTAAAATATAACTTTTTTCGAATGTTAGATTTTCCCATAAACCCAATCCCAATAAAAGCATTATGGATTCCGGAATCATAGATCGACTGCATATCTTCATCATGTCCAATGATTTTATAGCCTCGGTAAACTTCCTTCCCGATTTCCTCTAAATCAATAAACCCTGCAATTTTAAATGTACCTAATCTTTCAATACTGTCTACGATTGTTTTACAGTGTCCTCCCGAACCAATAAGTACTATATCCTCCTGCATATTCAATACCTCTTTCATTCGATATTCAGTTTCTTATTCATTCGTTTCATTTCAGCAAATTCACCCATGTCAAGGAAAGAATCCTCGCTCACAGGATACATACCTACCTTATATCCCATTTCCTTTGCCTTCTCAACCAGGTGCGTCATGTGGAACAACGTATTATCCGGAATCAGTTTTATCATGTCCGGATTGATTATGTACATGCCTGTATTGATGAGATAGGAACGCGTCGGCTTCTCATCCATGTGATCAAGTTCACCGTTTTCTTTTGAGTAAACCACGCCGTACGGAATGGTATCATTCTTCAAGGATGTCACAATGGTAATTGCATTATTTGTTTGAAGATGATGCTGATAAAGCAATTGGTAATTAGTCCTTATAAGACTATCACAATTTGCGACAAAAATGGGGCTGTCAAAGGTTCTTTTTATTAATTTAATACTTCCTCCAGTTCCAAGCGGCTTATCTTCTTCCACATATTCAATGTGGTAGTCTTTCCTGGCTTCCGCAAAATAAGATTTAATCATGCCCTTCTTATAATTGACAGTCATAAGGAAATCAGAAATCCCAAAATTATAGAAGCCGTCCATAACACGTTCGACTATCGGCACTTCACCAATAGGAATAAGTGGTTTAGGAAGTATCTTTGTATAAGGATAGAGCCTGGTTCCCTTACCGCCGGCCATAATAACAACCGATACATCTGCAAGCACCTTCTGCTTTTCTTTTGCATAGATGCTATGATCACTCTTTGCCAAATAGATGTCGACAATATGCCCGACTGAATCGATGACGGGAAGGGCCCGAATGGACCATTTCTTCATTATCTGAATACTATCGACACACTGATCACTATGTACTGAGATTGGATTGCGATTCATCAGACTTTCAACCTCTGCGTCAATGCTTCCAGCTTTAAGAATCCAACGCCGGATGTCACCATCAGAAACCGCACCACATAGCCGTCCATCGTCATCAACAACGAATACAATCCCGTTGGCATTATCATCAATTTTCTGCAAGGCAACAGCCAGGTGTGTATGGGAGCTTACAGTAAAAGCTCTTACTTGTTCGTTATTCATTGCTAAGTTCTCCCAAAACCGCTTTGATCATATCGGTAGAATAGCGAATATCGTCTTCCGTGAGCTGAGTGGAACTCGGAATATTCAAAATACAGGAACTATAATATGGAGCTTTTTCCATCTTATATGTAATGGCACCGACATACGGCTTCTGCTCATGGATCAATCCCCAAATTGCACGGGTCTCCACTCCCCTATCATGCAGTTTAGTAATGATATCTCTCATAGTTCCCCTTATACGATTCTTGTCTATCTCCAAAGAATAGAACCACTGATTTGAATATGTGTTTTCACGGAAAGAAAGCAGTTTACCCAATTCATATCCAGCAAACAGTTCTTTATAAAGATCATAATATCGATGCTTTCTCTCTATGAACTCCGGCAATTTCTCCATCTGGGCCACACCAAGTGCAGCCTGCAGATTAGTCATACGATAATTGAATCCAATCTCATTATGGATATAATAGTGCGGATCATCTTTTGCCTGGGTAGAAACATATCGCAGGTGATTTACCATTTCGGTTGTTCTTGCAGTAATCGCACCACCGCCGCCCGTGGTGATAATCTTATTACCATTGAAAGAGTATGCGCCGTAATCTCCAATTGTTCCAGCAAAACTCCCTGAATATTTTCCAGCTGTATATCTTGTTCCAAGAGCTTCAGTCGCATCTTCAATTACCTTTAAATGATATTCAGCAGCGATATCCATAATGCTTTCCATGTCAGCCATGTTGCCGAACACATGAACTACAACAACTGCTTTTACTCGTTTGCCTGTTGCTTTATGATACAAACCATCTTTCAAAAGCTCACATTCCACTGCACAGAAATTTCTTAACTTCACTGGATCCATACACAGAGAATCATCACAGTCCATAAATATCGGTTCAGCAAACTGGTATTTTACCGGATTGACAGCCGCAATAAAAGTAATTGTCGGTACAATAACCATATCCCCAGGAGTAACGCCGCAATCAACCAAGGCCATATGAAGTGCCGCTGTTCCGCTCTGGCATGCCGCCACATTATGTGTGTTTAAGAAAACTGCCAGATCTTTCTCAAACCTAGTGATATATGCACCGCCTGTAGAAACCCACCCCTGATCCAGAGCCTCATCTACATATTTTTTCTCATTCCCTTCAAAATTAGGAATTGACAACGGAATTATTTTTGCCATACTTTTAATCTCCTTGTTTTTATAGTCGGACTTATTTCAGTAGCAAGATCAGTTCAGCAGTAAATTCCTATTCCCTGACAAACTACATTTATCGCTTAACTTCGTCCCACTGCTAGTTTTACATCTTATTATCCAAAGACTTACCGGTTTCAATATGTTCAAAGTTTGGCAAATACTCCTTGATAATTTCAACAACTTCTTTCTTTGTAGTAGTATCCTTCTCAAATACCCCGTCTAGCTTGCTGTATAATGCAACAATCCTATCTGTGTCCGGAATTCTTTTACCTTTAATCACACCAAGTGCAGAAAAACGTTCCATGTCAACCGACTCAGTGTCTGTAAAGAACTCTTCGTAGGGCTTCTCGCCAGACGTATCAGATTTAGAAAAATGAACAGGATAGAGATTTCCGCCCTTTTTCAGAATCTTGGATTTTTCAATAGCTTCTTCATCAGAGCCACACTCAAGAACATCATAACCATATTCAGCTAGTAACCTTCTGGCAATCTCATCAAAAGTCATCATCTGGGCTTCCCTGAGCTTCGGAAAAAAAATCTCACGATTATCGCCAAGCATACAAGCAAGCATGCAGATATGGCCACTCTCCTCAGGAGACACAAAGTAGCGTTTTACATCACACGGTGCAGACAACGGCTGCAGCTTTGCAATCCTCTTCATAAATCCATCTGGTAGCGATCCATTTGAAAAAGCCACGTTTGCGAATCTGGCAGTCTTGACTGGAAACTTATCTGAGTAACAAAAGATAACATCCTCCATAATACGTTTGGATGCTCCCATGACATTGACTGGATTTGCAGCCTTATCAGTAGATACACAGAAATACTCCTCCGGTGGAAATTCTACCAAAAGATCAAGAAGCTTTCTGGCATGAAGAACATTATTCTGAAGAAGCACCTCGACAGAATAGATATCCTTTTCTGATCTGACATGCTTATGCGCAGAGAAGTTTGCTACAATATTAAATCCGCCTCTTGCACGAAACATCTTCTCAAACACAGGAGAAGCAAAGTCCATGGGGTATGGCACATAATCATCCGGCACATGCATTCCCCCAATTGAACGTAAGTCTCTCGTTAACTCTGCAAGAGCATTCTCATTAATATCCACAACGATAAGCGTAGACGGGCGGAAGGGTAGGACGGCCTTTATAAACGAAGAACCAATCGAACCAGCTCCGCCTATAACGAGTATAGTCTTTCCCTCAATCTTGCTTTTCAATACGGTCTCATTCATTCTAATATCTTCCAGAAACATACTCTCTGGTCGCATTGTTACCTCTCTTGCTATAAACTCATTTAAGTCAAACATATAGAACCTCCTCTACTAGTTTTCATTTTATAATTCTAGTGCTTTTTCAAACTCGTCTATTGTTTTACAGGGAATTATATTATTAGCCTTGTAAAATTCATCATCAAACAGCGATTCCGCACCTGGTATTTTGAATAACTGACCGAGAAAAATGCTCGGCTTGTTTGTTTTGATATTGATACAGGCTGAAGAGAACATACTAATCATTTGTGGATTTCCAAATGTCTGCATCAAACATTCAAATGGCAATTGTTGAATAAATCTATCTGGCATGTCTACACCATTGCCACAAAATTTAAAGTAATCATATTGTTCTCTAGGATGAAGTTTAATTACCGTTTTTCCTTTTTTGCGGAGTATATCAAATACTATTGGAAGTAATACTTCATGTATTTCAGAAAGACGTTTATAATTCTCTCTAAAATCATGAAAAGGCTGTGTAAGGAAAACATAGTCATATTTAATACTGTTTCCTATTCCCTGCTGCCCAACTAACCTAAAAAGATAATTATTAAATTCGGGAGTAAATATATCAATCATCTGTTCCACTACAACATTATTTCGCTTAATTAAAAACTCTCTTGGCTTTGTGCAAACAACTTTTTGAATTTGGGGATTCATACCCTGAGTAAAATTGTCTGCAAGAGATTCTAAAGAACATCCAGCAAAAGTATAAATAAATTTCTTCAAATTGCGATATCTAACTTCTGCTCTTCTAAAAGCATATAATCCAGAGCCTTCCTCCATTATCCAAATCTCGACCTTTTTTTTGGTAAGTTTATTGATCCGGCTAATAAAAGTAGTTTCTTGCACTTCATTATCACGAAAAACAATCAGTACATTGTTTTCTTTTTCAGACAGCTCGCCATTTATAACCTTCCAAATTTTATTAGTCACAATAACACTTTTAATATGTAGCTTTAATCCTTTAAATCGAATATTAAGCAAATCACTTTCAATATATTTTACATGAAAGTCATCCAATATTCGTTTAGGAATGTCAGAAACAAAGTCAGAATACACAATAGTTGAATTCTTTAGTCCATAAACATCCCTTGCATACTTTATAGCCCTGCATAAAGTAAGCGTATTATAACAAAAGAATATATATTTCATTCTTGCAGTCGTTCCTACTTCCTAATAAATTTTAAAATCAAGTTCTTATGTTTGAGTAATAGGGCAATCGCAATGCCTATATATATCACGATAATCAAATATCTTATTAAAGTCGTCTTTAGCAGTACATTGGTTGAGAAAATCAGAATTGATGCACCTATCGAAACGGTAAGAATCTTTTTATTATCATAAACGTGAGTCATTCCGATCTTCTTTACGAAATACATATGCATAAAAAGTAAAAAGAGATAGCTAGCATATGTAGTATATGCAGCAGCAACGTATCCAAACTTTAAAATGCAAATATAGTTCAAAACAAAGTTCAACCCCGCTGCCATCATACTGGCAAACGCCATGCCTACAGTTTTTTTCTCATACTGCTCAATATTCACATACATGCAATAAACAAACTGTATTAGACATCCGGCAGCTACAGGCGGCATTACATACTTGGCCTCCATATACGATTCACCACCTAGAACAAACAAAATCTCTGGTGTCACCAAAACAGCTCCTATAGCCAGAAATGAAAAAACGGTAACATAAGGAACCGATACTTTCTTTATGGACTTGTATTTAGATGCATTTAACATATCAGCAAGCCAAGGACTATATGCGTTATTAATTGATGTTACAAATATTGTAATTAGCATTCCGCAAGTATAGGCCAAACTATATAATGCCACATATTCAGAACCACAGAGATCTTTTATCATGATTCTGTCCATATTGCTTAATAAATACATGGACAAGAGATGCGGAATGTATGGAATACTAATTTTAAGAGCATACTTCCAGTACTTAAAATCTATTTTTTTGCCCTTTTTGATATAGTACAAAACTATCATTAAGCCTATAATAACTGTTGGAATGATATAGCCAATCACTCTACCTATAAAGCGATTTTGCATAGTTATTACAAAAAAAACTGAAAGTAGGGATGCACCTACAGATATTGAAAGACTCGTTGCAACAGTCCATTTATAATTGTACTTGAATCGCTCTGCATTTTGAAAAAGATTAATCGCAGGGCAAAAAAAGAGATACATAAACATACAATTCAAATATAATCTATCGAATCCAAGTACGTCACCTAATTGATCACAAAAAATATTAACAACACACCACCATATAACTGTGGAAACCATACTTAGCGAGATCATCGAGAATAAATATCTATCGATATCATCTTTAAAATCATGACATGCGCGTATAAGAGAACCTTCCAAATTTAGGGACGTAATATAAAGCATAATCATCATCCATGTTTGAAAAGTGCTAAAATCGCCATATTCAGTTTTTGTCATTAAACGCGTAAAAATTGGTGTTGTAATAAAACCAGTTGCTTTCATCAGAAAATTCGAAACAGTAAACCAAATCCCCGATTTAAGTACCTTGTCTTTCATTGTCTACTCTCCAATTTTATAATTGGTACTGTGGCTCTTTTTCGTTTATGACAATACATAGCAAATAAAATCAATACAGCTATAATCGTAGTCGTATTTCCAAGCATTGTAATATCCGACATAGCCATAATTTGATACCATTTGGAAACAAGCATCGTATAGCAAATTGAGCGTATTATATCCATTCTCTTGTAAGCGTTTATGGCTTTATTAACCAAAATAAAACAAAACATGCCTAATATAATACTGCCTAGATATAACCCCGTATATTTAAAATAGTAAAACAAAGAAGCCTGTGTTGAAGCCGCAAATCGTACTCCATTTGAGAGATAATTTGTCACAACACCTGATGGTGCTGTAACTTTCATCATTTTATAAATACCAAAGTCATATTCCATTATATTGTCTGGAGTTCTAAATATTGCAGAAACTTCATCATTGAAAAAATCGCCAATTCTCCATCCATTTAGCGAATCAGATGAATAAATTTTCCACCACAAGTCACTTTGACCACCGGTCAGGCGATTATTAAAATACGTCAAGACTTCACTCCAAGATCCTCTTTCATATAAAACCTGAAACGAAATAAAGACCATCAAGACACCTAAAACCACACAAGATGTAAAAATAATCTTCTTTATTTTCTTTTTATTAAGGCCCTCTTTTACCCAAGTTGCCAGTACAAAAATATAGAATGCCATGAAAAGACTTCCAAATTTATCGCCTATCCATATCATATAAATACAATATACTACAAAGAATGCCAAAGCTCTGCGTTTTGTTTTGCCATCATTTCCCAAAAGAGGAATTGGAAGAAGCCATGCTATATACGTATAGAACTTCTCATCTAAATCCGAAAAGGTATTCGCTCTATATACAAACCTATTGATCCCTCCCATATTATAGAAAAATGAATTTCTTAATCTAAACACCATAAATACGATTGCAGCAAACAAAATAAAACTTATAATTCTGACTCCCATCTTATCGCTAAGATTAAAACCGTTAATATTAAAACCAGTATTGGTTTTCCATTTATTTTCAGCATCTTCCATTAGTATCTTGCTATTTTTATTTTCTTCCATTAAAACCAGAACAGAGAAAAACAGTACATAAGAAAGAAGCAAAGGAATAAAGGCACCTGATCTATATGATTGGGTTTGAAGGTTATAAAAATATACGCTACTATTTTCAACGATAAATACACTCATTATGTGATAAGTAAACATAACGAACATAAACAGGTATTTCAGAAGTATTTTAGAATTAGTTCCTGTCA
>ERZ1090864.1422-NODE-1426-length-10981-cov-8.259930_pt1 | contig 10981 bp, 7 predicted proteins | sample MGYA00478479_ERZ1090864 | MGnify/ENA primary metagenome ERZ1090864 (study PRJEB33644, sample SAMEA5815743) | chicken gut metagenome | biome: Chicken; feature: Gastrointestinal Tract; material: Caecum | place: Ireland | collected 2019-01-01 | study: A study of the... | reverse complement strand
TTGGCCACCGCGCAGCGGGGGGGGGGGGCTGGGGGTGCTCAAAAACCCTGGGGGGGGGGGGGCGCGCCGCCTGCGCCGCGCCCGACGGGACCGGGAGGCCGAAAGCAATGAAAGTTATGATCACAGGCTGCCGCGGGCAGCTGGGCACCGAGCTGCAAAAGCAGCTGTTGGAGGGCGGCTGCGCGCTGGGCCGCCTGCCGGAGCGGCTGAAAAACGCCCCGGTGGTGGCGGTGGACCTGCCGGAGCTGGACATCACCGACCGGGAGGCCACCATCGCCTATGTGCGCCGTCACCAGCCGGACACCGTCATCAACTGCGCCGCCATGACCAACGTGGACGGCTGCGAGGCGGACCGTGACGCCGCTTTTCGGGCAAACGCCCTGGGCCCGCGCAACCTGGCCATGGCCTGCGACAAGATCGGCGCCCGGCTGATCCATGTCTCCACCGACTATGTGTTCAGCGGCCGGCCCAACGGCGGCGTCCCCCTGGACGAGTGCGCCATCCCCGCGCCGGTCTCGGCCTACGGCGAGACCAAGCTGCTGGGCGAGCAGTATGTGCAGCGGTTCTGCCGCCGCCATTTTATCGTGCGCACCGCCTGGCTGTACGGCGCGGCGGGCAAAAACTTTGTCAAGACGATGGTCGGCCTGGCAAAGACCCACGACGAGATCACCGTGGTCAGCGACCAGCTGGGCAACCCCACCAACGCGGTGGACCTGGCGTATCACATCCTCAAGCTGGCGGTCAGCCATGACTACGGCACCTACCACTGCACCGGCAACGGCGTGTGCAGCTGGTACGACTTTGCCTGCGAGATCATCCGCCTGTCCGGCGAGCACTGCACCGTCAAACCCATCTCCAGCGCCGAGTATGCCGCCCAGCACCCGCAGGCGGCCAGCCGCCCGGCCTGGAGCGCCCTGGACAACCGGATGCTGTGCTGCACCGTGGGCGACGGAATGCGGGACTGGAAAACTGCGATCCAAGACTATTTTGCAAACTGGGATGGTAAATAAATGATGAAAACCTATCTTGGCACCGGCTGCGCCGGTTTTATCGGCTCCAACTTTGTTCACTATATGCTGGAAAAATACCCGCAGATCCGCCTGGTCAACCTGGACAAGCTGACCTATGCGGGCAACCTGGAAAACCTGAAGGACGTGGAGGGGGACCCCCGCCACATCTTTGTGCAGGGCGATATCTGCGACAAGGCGCTGGTCGCCGGCCTGCTGGCCCGGTACGACCCGGACTATGTCATCAACTTTGCGGCCGAAAGCCATGTGGACCGCAGCATCAAAAACCCGGAGATCTTTGTCCAAAGCAACGTCATGGGCACCGTCAACCTGCTGCAATGCTGCAAGGAAGCCTGGTACGACGCCGAGACCAAGGCCTGGAAGCCCGGCAAAAAGTATGTCCAGGTCTCCACCGACGAGGTCTACGGTGCGCTGGGGGCCGAGGGCTATTTTACCGAAACGACGCCCCTTTCGCCCCACAGCCCCTACTCCAGCTCCAAGGCCAGCGCCGACCTGTTCGTCATGGCCTTCCACGACACCTACGGCCTGCCGGTCAACATTACCCGCTGCTCCAACAACTACGGCCCCTACCAGTTCCCCGAAAAGCTCATCCCGCTGCTGATCAACAACGCCAGGCAGCACAAGGCCCTGCCGGTCTACGGCGACGGCATGCAGGTGCGGGACTGGCTGTATGTGATGGACCACTGCAAGGCCATCGATATGGTGGCGTCGGACGGCAGGGACGGCGAGGTCTACAACGTGGGCGGCCATAACGAGCGCCCCAACATCTTTATTGTAAAGACCGTCATTGCCCAGCTGCACGACCGCCTGGGCGACGACGCCATCAGCGAGGAGCTGATCACCCATGTGGCCGACCGCCTGGGCCACGACCGCCGCTACGGCATCGACCCTACCAAGATCAAAAACGACCTGGGCTGGTACCCGGAGACCCCGTTCGAGAAGGGCATTGTGCTGACCATCGACTGGTACCTGGCACACCCCGACTGGATGGCCCACGTCACCAGCGGCGACTATCAGAAATACTACGAGCAGATGTACAAAAACCGCTGAACCTCTGCCCGCATGCCCGCACAGCCGGCTGCCAGCGCCGGACCGCTGTGCGGGCATTTGTGTAAAATGTGCCCGCGGCGCCCCGGATGCTTTGCAAAACCCGGCGGGATGTGGTATACTATAATGCAATCTTTGCGATCCCCAGGCGCCGTCCCGCCGCCCCGCGGCGGCCGCGCCCGTTTTTGATAGAAGGAGTCCCAACATGCCCAGTTCAAGAGAGGAACAGCTTCGCAACAACCGCCGCCTGGCCCGGCAGCTTTTGGGTCTGGTGGCCGTGATATTGATTTTGATCGGCCTGTTCACCGTCATCGGCTGGTGCGTCACCGGCCTGCAGGCGCTGCTGGACGATTCGGACCGGCGGCAAAGCTACGCCGACCGCCTGTACGGCCTTGTCATGTTTGACACGCTGCCCTTTGAGGACGTCAGCCAGGTGGATCAGTCGGTGTTCAAGCAGGCGGCCATCTGGGGCTGCGTCTATCAGATCCAGGCCGGCGGCGGAAGCCTGGACGACTACGAGCGTGACGAGGAGACCGGCAGCGTCATCCTGCCCCGGCTGGAGGTGGACACCTACCTGACCAACCTGCTGGGCCCCGACTACGTGGTGGAGGAAGGCTCCTTCGAGACCAGCGAGATGAGTTACATCTATGACGAGGAGCGCCAGGGCTACCTGGTGCCGGTCACCGGCGCGGTGGGGCTGTACACCCCGGAGGTGGAGAGCATCCGCACCCAAAGCGGCCATCTGTACGTCACGGTGGGCTACATCCCCACGCTGGCCAGCACCACCAGCCTGACGCTGACCGCCCCCACCGAACCCACCAAGTACATGGACTATGTGTTCACCCGCGGCGAAAACCGCCAGTGGTATCTGACCGCTTTGCAGGAGAGCGAGATGCAGCCGGTATCCACCCCGACGCCCACGCCTTCCTCCGCCGCGGCCCCCACGCCTGACCCGCAGTCGATGGTGGAGAGCAATCTTGGCGTGGCAACATCCGACGCGGCATCCTCCGACGCGGCATCCTCCGATGCGGCATCCTCCGATGCGGCATCCTCGGACGCCGGGCAGGAAAGCACCGACGCCGCCCCGGACAGCGCCGCGGACAGCGGCACGGCCGATGGCGGAACCGACACCGTAACGGTCACAGGCAACGCCGATGATACCGGCAGCGAGCCGGCCGCATAAACAGTCCCACCCAACAGCCCGCGCTGCACGGCCCTGCCGCCAGCCGGGCTGTTTTGCGGCGCCGGTTTGACTTTTGGCGCGCGGATTGCTTATAATATCACCGTGTCAAATGATCTGCGCGTCGGGAAAGCAAGGGTCTGCAAAAGCAGCCGGCGCTGTTTGGATAGAACTGGATAGAACAAGACGCCTGTACGGCCGGGTCCCTGGCGGGGCGGCGCAGGCGGCAAGCTGGACGGAGGGAAAGCGGTTCCATGGCAAAAAAGCAGGAATACGGCAACGAAAGCATCAAAAGCTTAAAAGGCGCCGACCGGGTGCGCAAGCGCCCGGCGGTTATTTTTGGCTCGGACGGCGTGGAGGGCTGTGCCCACTCGATCTTCGAGATCGTCTCCAACTCCATCGACGAGGCCCGCGACGGCCACGGCAACAAGATCAACGTCACGCTGTTCGCCGACCACTCGGTGGAGGTCGAGGACTTTGGCCGCGGCATCCCGGTGGACTACAACAAGGCCGAGCAGCGGTGGAACTGGGACCTGGTGTTCTGCGAGCTGTACGCCGGCGGCAAGTACGCCGAGGGCAGCGGCACCTACGATTTCAGCCTGGGCCTGAACGGCCTGGGCCTGTGCGCCACCCAGTACGCCAGCGAGTGGATGACCGCCGATATCTACCGCGACGGCCAGCACTACCACCTGGATTTCAAAAAGGGCGAAAATGTGGGCGGCCTGAAAAAGGAGCCCTATTCCGGCCGGCGCACCGGTTCGGTCATCCGCTGGAAGCCGGACACCGACGTGTTCACCGACATCGCCGTGCCGGCCGAGACCTTCCGGGATATGCTCAAGCGGCAGGCGGTGGTCAACGCCGGCGTCACGCTGGCCTTTGACGACCGCTCCACCGGCAAAAGCGAAAAGAGCGAATATTATTACGAAAACGGCATCACCGATTACGTCACCGAGCTGGCGGGGGACAACACCCTGACCCCGGTGCACTTCTGCCAGGGGCAGGCCGCCGGCCGCGACCGCGCCGACCAGCCGGAGTACGAGGTCCGCATGAACGTGGCCTTCTGCTTCTCCAACACGGTGCAGACGCTGGAATACTACCACAACTCCAGCTGGCTGGAGCACGGCGGCAGCCCCGACCGGGCGGTGCGCCTGGCCTTTGTCAACCAGATCAACAATTGGCTGAAAAACAAGGGCCTGTACAAGAAAAACGAGAGCGCCATCACCTTTGCCGACGTGCAGGACTGCCTGGTGCTGGTGTCCTCCAGCTTTTCCACCCGCACCAGCTACGAAAACCAGACCAAAAAGGCCATCACCAACAAGTTTGTGGCCCAGGCCATGACCGATTTCCTCAAGCACCAACTGGAGGTCTATTTCATCGAGCACCCCGACGAGGCCGAAAAAGCCTGCAAGCAGGTGCTGATCAACAAGCAGAGCCGCGAGCACGCCGAAAAAGCCCGCATCAGCATCAAAAAGAACATCACCGCCCAGATGGACCTGGCCAACCGGGTGCAGAAGTTTGTGGACTGCCGCACCAAGGATGCTTCCCGCCGGGAACTGTATATCGTCGAGGGCGATTCCGCCATGGGCGCCGTCAAGCAGAGCCGGGACTCGGAGTTCCAGGCCATCATGCCGGTGCGCGGCAAAATTTTGAACTGCCTCAAAGCCGATTACAGCCGCATTTTCAAGTCGGACATCATCACCGACCTGATCCGCGTCATGGGCTGCGGCGTCGAGCTGGGCGGCAGCCACAACAAGGACCTGGCCGCCTTCCGGCTGGAAAACCTGCGCTACAACAAGATCGTCATCTGTACCGACGCCGATGTGGACGGTTACCAGATCCGCACCCTGATCCTGACGATGCTCTACCGCCTGACGCCCACCCTCATCAAGGAAGGTTACGTCTATATCGCGGAAAGCCCGCTGTACGAGATCAACACCAAAACCAAGACCTACTTTGCCTACACCGAGCCGGAAAAGGCCAACATCTTAAAGCGCATCGGCGACGCAAAGTACACCATCCAGCGATCCAAAGGTCTGGGCGAGAACGACCCCGAAATGATGTGGCTGACCACCATGAGCCCGGACAGCCGCCGTCTGATCAAAGTCATGCCCACCGATGTGGAGCAGACCGCAAAGACCTTTGACCTGCTTTTGGGCGACAATCTGCAGGGCCGCAAGGAGCATATCGCCGAGCATGGCGCCGAATATCTGGACGATTTGGACCTGAGCTGAGAAAGGGGAGAGAGGGCAAAGAATGGCAAAACGCAAAGAAAAGAAAACGTCCCCCGCCCGGCCCCAGCTGGGCGACAATGTGGAGATCCTCTCGGCGGGCACCGTGCTGGAATCCCCCATCACCGAGACGCTGGAGACCAACTACATGCCCTACGCGATGAGCGTCATCGTCTCCCGCGCGCTGCCGGAGATCGACGGCTTCAAGCCCGCCCACCGCAAACTGCTGTACACCATGTACACCATGGGGCTTTTGAAGGGGGCCCGCACCAAGTCGGCCAACATCGTGGGCAGCACCATGCACCTGAACCCCCACGGCGACGCCGCCATCTACGACACCATGGTCCGCATGGGCCGCGGCAACGAGAGCCTGCTGGTGCCCTTTGTGGATTCCAAGGGCAACTTCGGCAAGGCCTACAGCCGGGACATGGCCTGCGCCGCCAGCCGTTATACCGAGGCCAAGCTGGAACCGGTCTGCGAGGAGCTGTTCCGGGACATTGACAAGGAAACCGTGGACTTTGTGCCCAACTACGACGGCACCACCACCGAGCCGACGCTGCTGCCGGTGACCTTTCCCACCATCCTGGCCAACAATACGCTGGGCATCGCGGTGGGCATGGCCAGCAACATCTGCTCCTTCAACCTGGCCGAGCTGTGCAGCGCCACCATCGCCCTGATGAAGGACGAGCAGGCCGACCTGTCCACGCTGCTACCCGCCCCCGACTTTGTGGGCGGCGGCGCCATCCTCTACGACGCCGCCGAGATGCACAACGTCTACGAGAACGGCCGCGGCAGCATCCGCGTTCGGGCCAAGTGGAGCTATGACAAGGCGAACAACTGCATCGACGTGACCCAGATCCCGCCCACCACCACGGTAGAGGCGATCATGGACAAGATCACCGAGCTGGTCAAGGCGGGCCGCATCAAAGAGATCAGCGACATGCGCGACGAGACCGACCTGAACGGCCTCAAGCTGACCATCGACCTCAAGCGCGGCCAGGACCCGGACAAACTGATGGCCCGGCTGTACAAGATGACCCCGCTGGAGGACAGCTTTGCCTGCAACTTCAACCTGCTCATCGGCGGGCAGCCGCGGGTGCTGGGCGTGCGGGGCATCCTGACCGAGTGGATCGCTTTCCGGGCCGAGTGCGTCCGCCGCCGCACCTACTACGACCTCAAGGGCAAGCAGAAGCGCCTGCACCTGCTGCGCGGCCTGGCAGCCATCCTGCTGGACATCGACAAGGCCATCCGCATCGTCCGCGAGACCGAGGAGGAAGCCGAGGTGGTGCCCAACCTGATGATCGGCTTCGGCATCGACGAGGTCCAGGCCGAGTACGTGGCCGAAATCAAGCTGCGCCACCTCAACCGGGAATATATCCTCAACCGCACCGCCGAGATCGAGGAGCTGGAAAAGGCCATCGCCGACCTGGAGGACATCCTCAAGCGCCCGGCCCGCATCCACAAGATCATCATGCAGGAGCTTTCCGCCGTGGCCAAAAAGTACGCAAGACCCCGCAAGAGCGAGATCCTCTACGAGATCCCCGACGAGAAGATCGAGGAGGAAGCCGAGGCGGTGCCCGACTACCCGGTCACGCTGTTCTTTACGCGGGACGGCTATTTCAAAAAGATCACGCCCCAAAGCCTGCGCATGTCCGGCGAGCAGAAGCTGAAGGACGGCGACGAGCTGACCCAGACGGTGGAATCCACCAACGCGGCGGAGCTGCTGTTCTTTACCAGCCGCTGCCAGGTCTACAAGTCCCGCGCCGCCGACTTTGCCGACACCAAGGCCAGCGTGCTGGGCGACTATGTTGCCAGCAAGCTGGGCATGGAGGAAGGGGAGGTGCCGGTCTACATGGCCGTCACCACCGACTACGCGGGGCATATGCTGTTCTTCTTCCAGAACGGCAAGTGCGCCAAGGTGCCGCTTTCCAGCTACGAGACCAAGCAGAACCGCAAAAAGCTGCTGAAGGCTTACAGCGACAAGGCGGAGCTGGCCTGCATGCTGCAATTGACCGACGAGTGCGAGCTGGCCGTCTTTACCACCGCCGGCCGCCTGCTTCTGGCCGGCAGCGCCCTTATCCCCGAAAAGACCACCCGCGACACCGCCGGCGTCAATGTGGTAACGCTGAAAAAGAACCAGAAGATCGCCCGCGTCCAGCGCGCGGACGGGCTGGAACTGGCCACCCCCCACCGTTTCCGGGTGCGCAGCCTGCCCGCCGCCGGCGCCATCCTGCGCGCCGAGGACATGGCCGAGCAGATGACGCTGTGACCGCCCGCCGGCGGCAGGGCCGGCCCGCAAAAAATCCTGCAAAAAATTGCCGTCCAGCGGCGCAAAGCCTTGCAATCCGCGGCAAAGTATGGTACACTGTTATCCGCATTAGTCCGCATCAGAATGTGAAGGAGAGCTATCCATGAGCGTTTACGAGATCGTGTTCGGCGTGATCCTCATCGCCGTTTCGCTGTTTATCATTGTCTTTACCCTTGCGCAGGAGACCAAGGGCCAGGGCCTGTCCGCCGCCATCATGGGCGACAACAGCTTTATGGCCGCCGGCCGTGAGCGCGGCCTGGACGCCAAGCTGGCCAAGGCCACCAAGATCTGCGGCGTGATCTTCTTCATCGCTACGCTGGTCGTCTGCGTGCTCAGCGCGCGTTTGGGCTAAGGGGCATCAGAATGCAAACGACGGTCCGCTTTTACCGGCGGACCGTTTGTTGTGTATAGAGACACTTCGGGAAAGAATACAAAGCAGACCCATCGCAAAGCGCGGCCCGGTCCACGGGCCGCCGGGGCGCTGCGCCCCATCGGAAGGGCCCTGCCGGGCGGCAGGGCGACGTCAGGGAGGAGTAACAACAATGACAGTTTTGCAGAAAAATATCCTGAAAGCCGTTTCCCGCCGGCCCTGCAGCCAGCGGGAGCTGCAGGACGAATTGAAGGTGGACGGCAACCGTCTGCGCTACACCGTCTCGGCCATGGTGGCCGAGGGGATGCTGACGATGGAACGGGGCAAATACGCCCCCGGCCTTGCCACCATCGAGAACGAGAACATGCCCGCCGCCATCCCCTGCACGCTGGTCAAGCTGGCGGCCCGCTTCGGCTTTGCCAGCCGTGACGACGGCGAGGGCGACATCTTTATCCCCGGCCGCGCGCTGCACGGCGCCATGCCCAAGGACAAGATCAACGTCCGTCTGTTTGACCACCCCCGCGTGGAGGGCAGCGCCGAGGGCGAGGTGGCCGAGATCACCCAGCCCCACAACACCATCGCCGGCACCATCGTCCGCACCGAGGACGGCCGCCTGGCCCTGGAGCCGGACGGCTGCAGCGGCGTCCAGCTGCTGATCCAGAAAGGCGAGGACAAGGGCGTGCGCCCCGGCGACAAGGCCGGCGCCGAGCTGACCCTGCGCGGCGGCCGCCATTCCGAGCACCGGGTGGCCATCCGCCAGCGGTTCGGCTCCTCGGACATTGCGGCCGAGTGCGCCAAGGCCATCCTTTACGGCCGCGAGGTGCGCCAGGATTTCCCGGAGGAGGTGCTGGAGGAAGCCCGCACCTTCTCCCGCGCCCGCGTCACCCAGGAAGAGATCGCCCACCGCATGGACCTGCGGGGGCTGCCCATCTTCACCATCGACTCGGCCGAGACCAAGGACATCGACGACGCCGTCAGCCTGCTCAAGCTCAACGGCGGCGGCTACGAGCTGGGCGTCCACATCGCCGACGTCAGCCACTACGTCAAGCCCGGCACCGCGCTGGACAACGAGGCCTTTGAGCGCGCCACCAGCATCTACTATGCCGACAAGGTCATCCCCATGCTGCCTAAGCAGCTGTCCAACGGCATCTGCAGCCTGAACGAGGACGAGACCCGGCTTGCTTTCTCCTGCCTGATGCAGCTGGACGACGACGGCAACATCCGCCAGTACCAGTTTGTCAAGACCGTCATCCGCAGCCGGGTCAAGGGCGTGTATAAAGAGATCAACGCCCTGCTGGACGGCACCGCCGCGCCGGAACTCCAGGAAAAATACGCCGCCGTCTCCGCCCAGCTGCCGGTGATGCAGGAGCTGTACGAAAAACGCCTGGCCCTGCGCAAGGCCCGCGGCGGCATGGACATCGAGTCCACCGAGGCCAAACTGGTCCTGGACGAGAAGGGCCGCTGCGTCGACATCATCGCCCGCGACCGCGGCGTCTCCGAGTGCATGATCGAGGAGTTCATGCTGCTGGCCAACCAGTGCGCGGCCAACGCCGGCCGCACCCGCAAAGCGCCCTTTGTCTACCGCATCCACGAGGCCCCCGACGCCGAGCGGATGGAAAAGCTGATGACTACCCTCAAGGCCTGCGGCGTGGACGTGCGCTTTAAGGGCGAGACCCCCACCCAGCTGGAGCTGGCCGCCCTGCTGGACAAGACCCGCGGCGAACCTATCCAGATCCCGGTGCACACCGGCGTGCTGCGCAGCATGCAGAAAGCCCGCTACGATGTGGAGCCCAAGGGCCATTTCGGCCTGGTGCTGGCGGACTACGCCCACTTTACCAGCCCCATCCGCCGCTACCCCGACCTGGCCATTCACCGCATCCTGACCGACATGCTGCTGGGCGAGGACGCCCAGCAGCTGGAGGGCAAATACCACGACTTTGTCCAGCGCGCCAGCGTCCAGTCCAGCCGCCAGGAGGTGGAGGCCCAGCGCATCGAGCGGGACGTGGAGGACTGCTACAAGGCCGAGTATATGACCGCCCACCTGGGCGAGACCTACACCGGCACCGTCTCCGGCGTGACCCAGCGCGGCGTCTTTGTGGCGCTGGACAACACGGTGGAAGGCTTTGTGCCCTCGGCCGAGCTGTGCAAGGGCGAACCCGTCGTCACCGAGGGCGTCCGCGTCTACGACCCGCTCACCGGCCGGCACTGGATGCTGGGCGACCCCATGCAGGTGCAGGTGGCAAACGCCAACATCCAGCTGGGCCGCATCGATTTCAGCTTTGTTCCCTGAGGGCGCGGCCCGCCCGCAGGCAGCCATCAGACAGGAGGGCAACCCATGCCGTCGAACCCGCAAGACCGCAGCTTTATCGACGTCCGCCAGGGCCTGCAGCAGGCGCTGACCCAGGTGCAGAAACCCGCCCGCTATACCGGCGGCGAGTACAACGAGGTCATCAAGGACCCCGCCGGCATCGACGTCCGGTTTGCGTTCTGTTTCCCCGATACCTACGAGATCGGCATGTCCTTTTTGGGCGAAAAGATCTTGTACGAGCTTTTGAACCGCCACGAAAACTGGTGGTGCGAGCGCGCCTTTATGCCCTGGACCGACATGAAGGCAAAAATGGAAGAGCTGCACATCCCGCTCTACGCGCTGGAAAGCAAGGACCCGCTGACCAAATTTGACGTGGTGGGCTTTACGCTGGAGTACGAGCTTTGCTACACCAACATCCTGGCCATGCTGGACATGGCGGGCATCCCGCTGCGCGCCGCCGACCGGGACGAAAGCTGGCCGCTGATCATCGCCGGCGGCCCCTGCGTCTGCAA
>ERZ1090864.1418-NODE-1422-length-11021-cov-47.233084_pt1 | contig 11021 bp, 9 predicted proteins | sample MGYA00478479_ERZ1090864 | MGnify/ENA primary metagenome ERZ1090864 (study PRJEB33644, sample SAMEA5815743) | chicken gut metagenome | biome: Chicken; feature: Gastrointestinal Tract; material: Caecum | place: Ireland | collected 2019-01-01 | study: A study of... | reverse complement strand
GAGGTCAGCCGCAGCCTGGCGGCCTGCGAGGGCGCCATCCTGGTGGTGGACGCCACCCAGGGCGTGGAGGCACAGACCCTGGCCAACACCTATATGGCCCTGGAGCATGACCTGGAGCTGGTGCCGGTGCTGAACAAGATCGACCTGCCCAGCGCCCACCCCGACGAGGTGGCCCAGGAAGTGGAGGACGTCATCGGCCTGCCCTGCATGGACGCGCCCCGCATCTCGGCCAAGACCGGCCTCAATGTGGACCAGGTGCTGGAGCGGGTGGTGGCAGACATCCCCGCTCCCGCCGGCGCCCCCGACGCCCCCCTCAAGGCCCTGATCTTTGACAGCGTCTACGACAGCTACAAGGGCGTCATCGTGTATATCCGGGTGTTCGAGGGGACGGTCAAGCCCGGCGACACCATTTTGATGATGGCCACCGGGGCCAGGTTCACCCTGGTGGAGGTGGGCCACATGGGGGCCACCAGCCTTTCCCCCTGCAGCCAGCTGTCCGCCGGCGAGGTGGGCTACCTGACCGCCAGCATCAAGACGGTGCAGGACACCCGGGTGGGCGACACCGTCACCCTGGCGGACGACCCCACCCCCGAGGCCCTGCCCGGCTACCGCCAGGTCAAGCCCATGGTGTTCTGCGGCGTCTACCCCGCCGACGGCAAGCGCTACCCCGACCTGAAAGACGCGCTGGAAAAGCTGCAGCTGAACGACGCCTCCCTGACCTACGAGCCCGAGAACAGCGCGGCGCTGGGCTTCGGCTTCCGGTGCGGCTTTTTGGGCCTGCTGCACATGGAGATCATCACTGAGCGGCTGGAACGGGAGTTCGACCTCGACCTTGTCACCACCACCCCCGGCGTCCAGTACCGGATCACCCTCACCGACGGGGAGGTCAAGACCATCTCGAACCCCTCCGAGTACCCCGACCCCTCCCAGATCGCCAAGCAGGAGGAGCCCTTTGTGGACGTCCACCTCTACACCCCCAACGACTATGTGGGCGGCCTGATGGACCTTTGCCAGCAGAAGCGGGGCGTCCTGATCGACATGAAATACCTCGACGACGTCCGGGTGGACCTGCACTACGCCATGCCCCTGGGCGAGATCGTCTACGACTTTTTCGACGCCATCAAGAGCCGCAGCCGCGGCTACGCCAGCTACGACTACGAGTTCAAGGAGTACCGGCAGAGCGACCTGGTGCGGCTGGACTTTTTGCTGGCCGGCGAGATGGTGGACGCGCTGTCCATGATCGTGTTCCGGGACAACGCCTACGCCAAGGGCCGCCGCATCTGCGAAAAGCTGCGGGACAACATCCCCCGCACCCTGTTCGAGATCCCGGTGCAGGCCGCTGTGGGCGGCAAGGTGATCGCCCGCGAGACGGTCAAGGCCCTGCGCAAGGACGTGCTGGCCAAGTGCTACGGCGGCGACATCACCCGCAAGAAGAAGCTGCTGGAAAAGCAAAAGGAAGGCAAAAAGAAGATGCGCCAGCTGGGGTCGGTGAGTTTGCCCAGTGAGGCCTTCACTGCTGTTCTCAAGCTCGACAACGACGACGACTGAGAGGCGCTCCCGGCTTGTCTCTTTTATGCCGGAACAGCACACATAAACAATAAACCCCTGCCGTTTCCCAAGCGAAGCGGCAGGGGTTTATACTTTCTTTTTAGGGGATAGATCCGCAAAGGGGCAGCTTTTCCCCGTCGAGGGCGGCCTCGGTCAAGGTGTCGCCCTGGTAGCAGAGCTTGAGGGAGAAAAAGGGTCTCTCCTCGTCCAGCAGGCGGAAAAAGAGCTTGTCCCCTTCCCAGATGGGCAGCTCGGGCACCTTTTCGCGCGGCACCCATTCCAGCACGCCCTCGGCGCTGTCGCCGCAGGCGGGCTCGCCCTGCCACCGGTCGGCGGTGAACAGGTGCATATACTCCCCCACGCCGTCCAGCACAAAGGTGATGATCCCCCGGTAGCGCCAGCGGGTCAGTGTGACGCCCGTCTCCTCTTTCACCTCCCGCAGGAGGCATTCTTCGGGGCTCTCGCAGGCTTCAAATTTGCCGCCCACCCCGATCCACTTGTCGTGGTTGCAGTCGTTTTTCTTTTTGGTGCGGTGCAGCATCAGCCACGCGCCGTCCTTTTCCAGGTAGCAGAGGGTCGTATTCTGCGCCAGTGCCATTATGCCTTCGACCCTTTCCGGCCTCCGCGGCCTTTGCCCGACTGGTTCAGCTTGCGCACCAGATCATCCTGGCCGCGGCGGGGAGGCGGCATATGGGGGTGATAGGCCGCCTCATCGGGATGCGGCGCGGTGCGGGCGGTGATGTCGTCCACCCGTTCCAAGTTCCACTCCTGGTTGCCCCCCGGCACTTCCAGCCAGATCTGGGCCTGGGCCCCGTTGGAGGTGTTCATCCCCACAAGGTCGATGTATTTGTTGGCCAGCACGCTGCGGATGCGGGTGCGGCCGTTGCGCAGCGGTTCCAGCACCCAGCACTGGCTCAGGCCGCTGGTGCGGCTCCACTGATGCAGCCAGGTGCCCTCCACCACGCCGTCCTGGACCAGGTCGATCATCTTGCCGGTAAAGCGGTTCTGGATGCGCCAGCGGCCTTCGCCCGCGTCCACGAAGCGCCACTGTTGCCACGGGTGGCCGGCGTAGTCCCACAGCTGGATGAAGGCGCCGTTTGCCGTGCTGAAGTCCTTGACTTCCAGCACCTTGCCGTTCGGCGCTTTGATGAGATAGTATTCGTTCTCTGATAAAACGACCTGCGATGCCCGTGCCATAATGACCTCTCCTTTCGTTGAGCATAGTTCAGGCTTTGTACTTTTTATAATAGCACAGAATGGCGCTGGCAACAAGTACAGTTTTTCATAAAATTTTCCAAGATTTTTATTAATTCCATGCTTTCGGCTCAGAACAGGCCGGGCAGATGTTCCGCCAGGAGCAGGCCGGCGGCAAAGGACATCCCGTTGGCCCCCAGACTGTAGAGCCAGGGGTGCGGTTTGCAGTCATCGGGCCAGGGCAGGCGCCGGGCGTAGACGGCGCCTTCCACCCCGAACACCGCCAGCTCCAGCGGGATATAAGCCAGCCCGGCCAGCATAGGCCCTGCAAAATAGGCGCAAAGGTTCAGCAGCAGGTTGAGCGCCAGCTGGGTAGCCAGGTTCACTTTCAAAATCAAAGTCAGCTGGTCCCGCCGGCGCAGCCCAAACAGCAGCCAGCCGGCCGCCGTCTCGATCAAAATCGTCAGGGCGACCCGCACCAGAAAACCCGGCACTTCCCCCGCATAGTCATAGCTGGACCGGACCGTCAGACCCTCTTCCGTGGCTGTCACGGTGAACCGGCTGTCGAACGCATAGCGGCTCACCGGCTGGACGCTGCGCAGGCAGCGGTCCTCCTCCGGCAGCCAGACCAGAACATAAAACGTCTCGGGAGGATAATAGCTCCATACAAACCGTCCGGTCTCGGTGCAGTCGGCATAGTTCCCCAAAAAATACCATCCCTCCGGCTTTGGGTATTCAGTAAAGGCTTTCCAGGCTTCCGGGTCTCCCCGCCAGTCCAGATATTCCTCGTCCGCCGACCAGGGTCCATATTGGGTGACATTGCCCAGCAGAGTCGCATAAAAGCGCTGCCCTTCCAGACCCTGAAAAACCACTTCTACCGAGGGTTTTGGGCCCATATCCGCGGCGGCGGGCAGCGCCGTCCCTGCCGCCAGCACCGCCAGAACCAGCAGCAGAAGCCACCTGCGCGCCCTGTTTTTCCAGCGTTTCATAATCTGTACCTCCTTCCGACCGCATTCTTTTTATAGGAAATACGTTCCAGCCCTTGGTTTTATTGCCGGGCAGGCCAAATCCTGTCCCGACCGGCCGGGTGTGCCGCATTCATAATTTGTTCATATCCCGCGCACAGCCGCGGCCGTTTTTCGGCTTGCCTTCTGGGGCTGTGTCCTTGAATCGCGCACAGTTTTGCCTCTCTGCTTTAGCATAAGAAAGTTAACCGCATATGCACGATTCACTTTCCTGATTACACTTTTATTCAGCCATTGCTTTTGATTATTTCAGCATCTCACCCCATTGACTTTACACCTTACCTGCGGTATAGTAAGGGTGCGGAAGGTTGCAAGGCCTTCCGCGGATGATGAAACAAGGCGCGGGCGCTCTGCCCGGCCTGTAATAAAAAAGGCCCCCTGCGGGGCCAAAAAAGAAAGTGGAGGTTTGCACATGTTGTACTGTTACATTCTGGGCTGTGGCATTGCTTGTCTGATCTTCACCGGGATCAGCAGCATGGACACCGTGGATGTCAAGCCGGTCGAACTGGTCGTCAAGACCCTGCTGTGGCCGGTGGAGCTGGTCCGTCACCTGGTCAGTTCCAGCAACGGCCGCTCGATGCGGATGCACGCTGCGCGCTGAGCCTGCCGTCTGCCCAAAGGCTGTTCAAAAAGCATGAAAAAGGCCGCCGCTCTCGGGGACGTCCCGGGGCGGCGGCCTTTTTGTCTGCGTTTACTGGGCCCGCTTATAGAGGATGGGTTCGCCGTAGCCGAAGGTGGGCTTGCCCTTCATCTCCATGGTCTCGGTCACTTCCAGGCAGTCGCTGGAAAAGCGCTCAAACAGGGTGAAGGTCAGCACCGGGGAAAAGTGGCTGACGCTGCCGCCCTCCCACACGCCGTCCTTTTCGGTGTAGAGGGCGGGGGTGAATTTGGCGGAGGGCTTCAGCTCGGCGTAGTCTACCGGCTGTAGATTCGCGTAGGTAAAGCTGTCCTTGCCATACCCCGCCGGCACCTCGTAGGAGGTCAGCCGGATGCCCTCCGGCTCCTCGGTGAACAGGAAAAGATGATGGGCGGGGTGGGTCTTGCCGCCGGTGGTGTAGTAGCTCTCCTCCACCATAAAGACACCCGCAAAATCCGGGGGCAGGTTTTTGATCTTGTCGTTGCAGACGGTGTTCACGTGCTCGGCATAAGGGAAGGGCTGCCCGGCCTTCTGCTTGGCCTCGAACTGTTCGGCGTTGTTGAAGCGGCCCGCCAGCAGGCCGATGAATCCATTCAGTTTGGACATGGTGGAAAACCTCCGTTCTTTGGTTGGCCCTACAGTACACCCGCCGGCAGGGATTGTCAAGGCTTTCATACAAATTCCACACCGGCGCGGTTTTGGGGCGTCCCCGCCCATTCAGGGACTTTTCACCAGCCCCCCAAGTGTGCTATACTGGTAGAAACACAGCCCGGCCGCGCCGGGCCATATAAAGCGAGGTAATGGATCATGAAGGAATACGCATTCGGCATCGACCTGGGCGGCACCACCGCCAAGGCCGGCCTGTTCACCACCGCCGGCACCCTGCTGGAAAAATGGGAGATCCCCACCGACACCTCTGACCAGGGGGTGCGCATCCTGCCCAACCTGGCCGCCGCCATCCTGGACAAGATGAAGGAGAAGGCCCTGACCCCCGGCCAGGTCGAGGGCGTGGGCATCGGCGTGCCCGGCCCCGTGCAGGAATCCAGCGTGGTGCCCATCGTCTGCGCCAATCTGGGCGGCTGGGGCCAGCAGGACGTGGCCGCCAACCTCTCCCTGCTGCTGGGCGGCATCAAGGTGCTGGTGGGCAACGACGCCAACGTGGCGGCCCTGGGTGAGATCTGGATGGGCGCGGCCAAGGGCTGCCGCAGCGCCGTCATGGTCACCCTGGGCACCGGCGTCGGCGGCGGCGTCATCGTCAACGGCAAGGTCATCGACGGCGCCCACGGCGCGGGCGGCGAGATCGGCCACATCACCGTCAACCCCAAAGAGACCGCCGTCTGCGGCTGCGGCAAGCACGGCTGTCTGGAGCAGTATTCCAGCGCCACCGGCGTGGTCCGCTGCATGAAGAAGCTGCTGGAAGAGAACCCCGACACCCCCTGCGTGCTGCGCGGCACCGACTTTGCCGCCAAGGACGTCTTTGACGCGGCCCGCAGCGGCGACGCCCTGGCCGCCCGGGAGGTGGACGACATGACCGACGTGCTGGGCCTGGCCCTGGCCACCATCGCAGCCACCGCCGACCCCGAGGTGTTCCTGGTGGGCGGCGGCGTCTCCCGCGCCGGCGACGTGCTGTTCCAGCCCCTGACCGAGCACTACAAGGCCTACGCCTTCAAGTCCTGCCGGGAGACCCCCATCAAGCAGGCCAGCCTGGGCAACGACGCCGGCATCTACGGCGCCGTCCGCCTGATCGTGGGCGCATAACCCCCGCGGGCCAAAAGAGCCAAGAATGCCAAAAAGCCGCCGCTTCCGTTTGGGAAGCGGCGGCTTTGCTGTTTGTTTTACTTGGCGTACTCGATGGCACGGCTCTCGCGGATGACATTGACCTTGATCTGGCCGGGGTAATCCAGGCTCTCCTCGATCTTGCGGGCAATGGTCCGGGCCAGCAGGATGACCTGGTCGTCCCCGATGACGTCGGGCTTGACCATGATCCGCACCTCGCGGCCGGCCTGGACGGCGAACGCCTGCTCCACGCCCTCGAAGCCGGAGGCGATCTCCTCCAGGTTTTCCAGGCGGCGGACGTAGCTCTCCACGTTTTCGCGGCGGGCGCCGGGGCGGGCCGCGCTGATGGCGTCGGCGGCCTGCACGATAAAGGCCAGGGGGGTCTTGGGCTCCACATCGCCGTGGTGAGCCTCGACGGCGTGGATGACCTGGCTGTTCTCCTTGTACTTGCGGCAGATGTCCACGCCGATCTGGACGTGGCTGCCCTCGATCTCGTGGTCGAGGGCCTTGCCGATGTCATGCAGCAAACCGGCGCGGCGGGCCATGGTGACATTGACGCCCAGCTCGCTGGCCAGCAGCCCGGCCAGCCAGGCCACCTCCATGCTGTGGGTCAGGGCGTTCTGCCCAAAGCTGGTGCGGTACTTCAGCCGGCCGATCAGCTTGACCAGGTCGGGGTGCAGGCCGTGGATGCCCAGCTCCATGACCGCCCGCTCACCTTCCCTCTTCATCTGCAGTTCCAGCTCGCGGCGGCACTTCTCCACCGTCTCCTCGATGCGGGCGGGATGGATGCGGCCGTCGCCGATCAGGCGTTCCAGGGTCATCCGGGCCACCTCGCGGCGGGTCTGGTCGAAGGAGGACAGGGTGATGGCCTCGGGGGTATCGTCGATGATGAGGTCCACGCCGGTGGCGGTCTCCAGCGCGCGGATGTTGCGGCCTTCACGGCCGATGATGCGGCCCTTCATCTCATCGTTGGGCAGGGGCACCACCGTGACGGTGGTCTCGCTGGAATGGTCGGCGGCGCACCGGCTGATGGCCTGGGCGATCATGTTCCGGGCGATGTTCTCGCAGTCGTCCTTCAGGTCGGACTCATAGGTGGCCACCCGCAGGGCTTTCTCGTGGGTCAGCTCCTCGTCCACCTTGTTCAGCAGCACTTCGCGGGCGTCGGCCTGGCTCAGGCCGGCCAGCATCTCCAGCCGCTCCATCTGCTTGGCCCGCAGCTCGTCGGCTTCGGCCAGATGGGCGTCGGCCTCGGCCAGGCGCTTCTTGACCTCTTCCTCCCGCTTTTCCAGGGCCTCGGTCTTTTTGTCCAGGGCGTTTTCCTTCTGGTCGATCCGGTTCTCCTGCCGGCTGATCTCGGCGCGGCGCTGCTTGATCTCCCGGTCTGCCTCGGCCTTCTGGGCGTCCACTTCGGCCTTCATCTGGAAGACCTCGTCCTTGGCCTCGAGGATCGCCTCTTTTTTCTTCTGGGTCGCGGTCTTAATTGCCTCATTGACCAGGCGGGTCGCCTCGGCCTCTGCACTGCCGATCTGGGCTTCCGCGGTCTTTTTGCGGTAGTTGAAACCGACAAAAAAGCCCGCGGCAATGCCAGCAGCCAGTGCAACGACCGCGACCACGACTGCGATCACGATGGTGGTTGCATTCATTGTTTTGTCTCCTCAAATTCAAAATGTTTGTGGAGATGCTGCGGCAGAACGCGGGTGATAAACCGAATTGTATCTATAAGTGAGCTTTTGAACCAAAGACAACAAAACCGTGCACGGGAACAAGGCCGGCGCGCAGGTCGGCGGCTTCCAATTTTCAGTTTCAAGCTTATAAATATAAACGAGCGCAGTCGCTCGGTTCATGTTTGGGCGTCGGCCCTGCAAGCAGCATCCGGCAAGGGCAGCGCCGCGGCCGCCGCCGCACGGCGGTGGGACACGCTGAACGCCGCCCATCCAAAGGGGCGCCCAGCCCGCCTGTGCAGCCTGGAAACCCCGTTGTTTGTACTCCTTATTAGTTTACGAAACATCGGACCGATTGTCAAGGGCAACGGGCCCAAACCCGGAAGGATTTTTTTGCCGGGGCCGCCCCCATTGCAAAAAAAGCGCAAAACGTGTATATTGGTAGCATCTTACAATCACATCAGGGAGACACACCGATGGATAAAACAAGCGCACTGTACCAAACTTACTTACAGATCCTGAAAGAGGAGCTGATCCCCGCGATGGGCTGCACCGAGCCCATCGCCATCGCCTACGCCGCCGCCAAGGCCCGGGAGGTGCTGGGCCAGCTGCCCGGCTCGGTCTGGCTGGGGGTCAGCAACAACATCATCAAGAACGTCAAGAGCGTCATCGTCCCCAACACCGGCGGCATGAAGGGCATCGAGGCCGCGGCCGCCGCCGGCATCGTGGCAGGCCAGGCCGGCAAGGCGCTGGAAGTCATCTCGGAAGTGACCGAAGCCCAAAAGGCTGAGATGCGCCGCTTTCTGGCGGACACCCCCATTCACGTCGAGGCGGTGGACAACGGCCAGATCTTCGACATCATCGTCCGGCTGGCTGCCGGGGAGCACACCGCCAGCGTCCGCATCGCCCAGTACCACACCAACATCGTCCACGTCGAAAAGGACGGCCAGATTCTGCTGGACGTCCCCGTCGAGGCGAACGCGGCCGCCTGCGGCCACGAGGGCAACGCCCCCACCGAGGACGGCCTGGCCGGCCGGGACCTGCTGACCATCGCGGACATTCTGGACTTTGCCGATACCTGCGAGCTGGCCGACATCCGCCCCGTGCTGGACACCCAGATCCAGTACAACACCCAAATTTCCGAGGAGGGCCTGCTGGGCGACTACGGGGCCAACATCGGCTCCACCATGCTCAAATTCTACGGCGGCGACGTCCGCAACCGGGCCATCGCCAAGGCGGCCGCCGGTTCCGACGCCCGGATGAGCGGCTGCGAGCTGCCGGTGGTCATCAACTCGGGCAGCGGCAACCAGGGCATCACGGTGTCGGTCCCCGTCATCGAGTACGCCAAGGCGCTGGCTGTACCCAAGGAACGGCTGTACCGGGCGCTGGCGGTGTCCAACCTCATCGCCATCCACGAAAAGAGCGGCATTGGACGCCTGTCGGCCTACTGCGGCGCAGTCAGCGCCGGGTGCGCCGCCGGCTGCGGCATCGCCTACCTGCAGGGGGCGGACTACGAAGCCATCGCCCACACCCTGGTCAATTCGCTGGCCATCGTCTCGGGCATCATCTGCGACGGCGCCAAGCCCAGCTGCGCCGCCAAAATCGCTTCCAGCGTCGAGGCCGGCATCATGGGCTACCATATGTACCTGAACGGCCAGCAGTTCCGCGCCGGGGACGGCATCGTCACCAAGGGCGTCGAGAACACCATCCGCAACGTCAGCCAGCTGGGCCGCGAAGGGATGCGCGAGACCGACAAAGAGATCGTCAAGATCATGATGCAGGACTGAGGGAGGAAATCATATGTTGATCCGCACCGCGACCCCCGCCGATTTGGACGCCGTGGCCGCCATTGAGGCAGAGTGCTTCCCTGCCGCCGAAGCCGCCGGCCGGGCCAGCCTGGCCGAGCGCCTGGCTGTTTATCCCAACCACTTCTGGCTGCTGCAGGACGGAGAGCAGATCATCGGCTTTGTCAACGGGATGTGCACCGACGCCCCCGACCTGGCCGACGAGATGTACGACGACCCCGCCCTTCACCGTGAATCCGGCGCCTGGCAGATGATCTTCGGGGTGGACACCCTGCCCGCCTACCGCCGCCAGGGCTGCGCCGCCCGCCTGCTGGAACACGTCATCGCCGAGGCCAGGGCCCAGGGCCGCAAAGGGCTCGTTCTGACCTGCAAAGACCGGCTGGTCCACTATTACGCCAAATTCGGCTTTGTCAGCGAGGGCGTGTCCAAATCCACCCACGGGGACGTGACCTGGTACCAGATGCGCATTACTTTTTAACCCCGCGCAGCCCCATGACAGGGCGCGCATAAACACAAGGAGCAAAACTATGTGGACTGAACTGAACCGCCGCTGCGACACCGACATGGGCGACCACGAGGACGTGGAGCTGAACCCCTGCCAGATCGACACCTTTGTGGCCGAGCTGGTCGGCCAGGAGGACGGGCGCACCCTCTACTGCACCGCCTGCTGGACCCCTTTCATGCCGCAGATCTATTCCTTTTCCGTGACCGACGAGTCCATCTACGGCTGGATCGTGGACTACGAGCGGGAGGATAACGGCCAGCTGGCCGCCATCCGCGCCCGCGGCCCGGTGAACTGCGAAGCCGACGAGGATTACGACGGCCCCTACGCCGAGCAGTTCCGCCAGCTGCTGCAGATGCTGTCCGCGGCCGCCGCCAAGAGCGGCTACCGCACCGAGAGCTACGACGCCTCGGACGACCTGGACAGCCTGTAAAGGCCGCCTCTCACGCAGGCGGCAGGCTGTCCCCTGCCGGAAAATACTATCAAGGCAAAGACACGCGCCCACATTTTCAAGGGCGCGTGTCTTTTTTGATGCGCGATTCCACGCCGCCAAAGTATGCAAATCCAATCTGTAAAAATACCCCTTAATGAGCACGACAAGTGACGCCAACTGTGTTTGACGTCACTTATATTTTTGCTTACATCCCGTTCTCATCAACGAACCATGTCCTCCGGTCAAATTTTCAAATCGACTATTCCCATCATGGAACAGTCATAGTATAATTGAAATAATAAAATCCAATCGTTGACCTGAGAAAAAGGGAGGGTATGAAAATGCCGTTTTTCAAATACGGTGATCGATCCATTTTTATGAAGAATTGAACCGCTCCAGTAAAAGTAGACAGTGAAAAAAGAAGGCCTCCTGTGGTAGAA
>ERZ1090864.1417-NODE-1421-length-11038-cov-8.963216_pt1 | contig 11038 bp, 9 predicted proteins | sample MGYA00478479_ERZ1090864 | MGnify/ENA primary metagenome ERZ1090864 (study PRJEB33644, sample SAMEA5815743) | chicken gut metagenome | biome: Chicken; feature: Gastrointestinal Tract; material: Caecum | place: Ireland | collected 2019-01-01 | study: A study of the... | reverse complement strand
TGCGCTGCAGGCGCTCGGCCTCGGTCTCGCGGCGGCGCTGGTACTGGTTGCGGCCGCGGTTTTTGTTGTTGAACTTCTGCTTGTTGCCCACCGGCTGGTTCTTGCGCTTGGCGGGCATGTTGCGGCTGTCGGCCAGGTCGTCGTAGCGGGCGCTGAACTTGTCGACGTTCACGTCCACGGTACGGGTATCCACCTGCACATGGGCGCGCTGGACCTCCACCGTCTCGGTGGTCACCGGCTGCTTGACGCCGGTGTCGGCGGCCAGGGCCTGCATGGTCACGCGCTTTTCCTTGCGCTTTTCGGCCGGACGCTCCGGCTGGCGCTTGTGCTCCGGCTGGCGGGGCTTTTGCTGCTGGGCGGCGGGCTGCTTTGCCTCCTCCTTGGGGGCCTGCGCCTTGGGCTGCGCAGGTTGCGGTACGGCGGGCTTTGCCGCCTTGGCCGCCTTGGGGGCGGGCTTTTCGGCCGGAGCCTCGTGGGCAGAAGCAAAATAGGCGTCCAGGCTGGCCTCGGCGGTCTCGCGGGTCAGCTGTTCCAGCAGGTAGTTCAGCTCCTGCTCGTCAACGGTGCCGCCGGTCTTTTTGGTCTCGCCGGTCACGGCGGCCAGGGTATCGATGATCTTTTTATTGGGTACGCCAAAATCCTTGGCGACGTCGGTGATCTTATACTTAAACTCCATGGGCGGGTTCCTCCTTCTCTTGGGTCAGATGTTTGGCGCACAGGCGGGCCAGGTTTTCATCCGTGACAGCAAACACGGCGGCCGGCCGGGGCGTCAGCGCGCTGAGCTGCGCAACCGTCAGGGGCATGGTCCGGCAGTCCACCAGATCCCGGCAGAACGCCCGGATATGGGATGCCGTGCGGTCGCTGGCGTCCGAAGCCAGCAGCACCAGGCAGGCCTTGCCGCCCGCCGCCGCGTCGCAGACGCGGTCGTAACCGTGCAGCAGCCTGCCTGCCTTGCGGCACAGGCCCAGCGCCCCCAGCAGCAAATCGGGATCATTCATGGGGCGCCGCCTCCTTTGCCGCCTGCTCGGCAGCGGTGATCTCGGCCGTCAGGCGCTCGAACACATCGTCCGGCACCGGCACGCCGAAGGCGTTTTGCAGGCGCTTGGCTTTGCGCGCTTTTGCCAGGCAGGCGGCCGAAGGGCACAGGTAAGCGCCGCGGCCGGCCTTTTTGCCGGTCAGGTCGACGCTGACGTCGCCGTCCGGGCTGCGCACCACGCGCACCAGCTCCCGCTTTGGCTTTTGGGCGTTGCAGCCCACACAACGGCGGACCGGGATCTTTCTCTGCTGCAAATAACTGACCTCTTTTCAATCTCATTGGGCGGGGGAACCTGCCTGGCGGCGATGCGCCAAACGGCCCCGCGCGTTACCGGATAGCGCCCACGGGGGTCATTCCTCGCCGTAATAGCCGGACTCGGGGCGGATGTCGATATTATAGCCGGTCAGGCGGGCGCACAGGCGGGCGTTCTGGCCCTTGTTGCCGATGGCCAGGCTGAGCTGGTGGTCGGGCACCGTGACCCGGCAGCTCTTGGTATCGCCGGGCAGCAGCTCCACCTTGACCACGCGGGCGGGCGACAGCGCCGCGCCGATGAAGGTGGCGACGTCCTCGCTCCAGGGGATGATGTCGATCTTTTCGCCGCCCAGCTCCTCGACGATCTTTTCCACGCGGGAACCGTGGGCGCCGATGCAGGCGCCCTGGGCGTCCACATTGGGGTCGTGGCTGTAGACGGCCATCTTGGTGCGGGCGCCGGCCTCGCGGGCGATGGCCTTGATCTCGACGGTGCCGTCGTAGATCTCGGGCACCTCCAGCTCAAACATCCGCTTGACCAGGCCGGGATGGGTGCGGCTGATGGTGATGCGGGGGCCGCGCTCGGTGGAGATGACGTCCACCACGTAGACCTGCAGGATCTGGCCCTCGGTGTAGGTCTCGCCGGGGACCTGCTCGTTGCGGGGCAGCACGGCGCTGCCGCCCTTGCCCAAATCCAGCGTGACATTGCCGCGCTCCGGGTCGATGGAGACGACGGTGGCGGAGATGATCTCGTGGGCGCGGGACTGCATCTCGCTGTACTGGGCGCTGCGCTCCGCCTCGCGGATGCCCTGGCGGATGACGTGCTTGGCGGTCTGGGCGGCGATGCGGCCGAACTCCTTGGTCTTTAAGGGGGTCAAAAACTTCTGGCCGATCTGGTAGCTTTTGCGCACCCGCTGGGCGTCCTCCAGGCTGACCTGGGTGTAGGGGTTCTCGACCTCCTCGACGATCTCCTGCGCCAGCGTGGCACGGAAGGCGCCGATGGAGGGGTCGATGTCAACGATGACGTTGTCGTCCTCGACGTTATAGTCCTTCTTGACGGCGATGACGATGGCGGCCTTGATCTTTTCGATCAGGTAATCCTCCGGCAGGCCGCGCTCCTTTTCCAGCGCGGCAAGGGCCTCGAAGAACTCGTTGTTCGTGGATGCAGTAGCCATTTTTACGGTTTCCTCCCAAAATAAAGTTCAGGTTTCTCCTGATGGTTTCTCAAAGCGGATGGCCCGTCTGCAAGGGCGGCGGCCGCCGCGTTCCTACTGTTATCGTATGCGCGGCGGGCGCGGGACAGGCCGGGTCAGAACAGATCCTCGTCGTCGCAGAGCTTGACGTAGCTGGCGGCTTCCAGCGGGAAGGCGACGGGGCCGTCCGGCGCGGCCAGCGTGACGATGCCGTCCTGCAGGCCTTCCAGCAGGCCGGAGACCTCGCGCCGGCCCTGGCTGTCAGGGCGGTAAAGGTGGGCCAGGCATTTTTGGCCTTTCAGCGCCTGGTAGTGTTCCGGGCGGGTCAGGCGGCGGCCCAGGCCGGGGCTGCCCACTTCCAGATAATAGCTTTGCTGGATGGGGTCGGCCTCGTCCAAAATGGGGTCGATGGCGCGGGAGACCGCCTCGCAGGTATCGGTGTCCAGCGGGGTGTCCCGGTCGATCAGCACGCGCAGGAACCAGTCCGGCCCTTCCTTTTCAAAACGGACGTCCCACAGCTGAAGGCCCATGCCCTCCACCGTGGGGCGGACCAGACGCTCCACCGCAGCGGCCGCGCCGCCGGTCCCCTGTGCCTTTTTGGCTTTGCCCATCAAACAGCCCCCTATCACAAAAAGAAAGCGGACCTTGGCGGCCCACTTCCAAAAATCAATCATCGAACACTAGGAATATACCACACACCTGCAAAAAAAGCAAGCCTTTTTGCCCATTTTAGGGCCAAAACCGGGCGTTTGGGGGCAATTTTCACGGTGTTTGCCCCACCGGAACCGCCCCGGCGCGCAAATAAAGCGGCAAACCGGAGCGCAGCGGGCGGCGCGCAAACATGGATAAAGATCGTAAAAATTGCAAAAACCCTGCGGCAAGGCGGCCTGCCTGTAACATTTTTGATGCATCCGTCGTTTATATATAGTAACAGAAAGACAAAACCGGCGCGGCGGGGCGTCACAGCCCCGCGCAGCCGGGCCGGGCGCACGGCGAAAGCGGAACGCGCGCCCATTCTATTCATCTTCTTCCGGGAAGGCGGTGTTTTTATGAAACAGACCAGACGGCTGGGGTTCCTCCCCGCATTGCTGATCGCGGCGCTGCTGCTGGCGGCGTGCATCCTGCTGGCCGGGCTGGGCGCCGGGCGGCAGGCCCCCGGCAGCCGGCCCCATGCGGCCGCGGCCGTCGTCGCGGCCGGGCACCCGGCCGCAGGCGGCGCGCCGGTGCAGCCGGCCGATTGACAACCGCACAGGCGGCGTGTATAATGGCCCTATATTTAGATGCCCGTCTAAATTTATCCAAACCAGCCGGCATCCCGGCGCGGGCGTCGCAAAGCGAGGGATCTTTAGTTATGATTGCACCCGTTCCTGTCTTGTCCATTGTATGCTGCGCCATCACCGCGCTGATCGCCTTTGGCGCGCCCGTTGCGCTGACCATCCTGTGCATGCGCCGGTCGCGCCATGCCCTGATGGCAGTGTGCACCGGCGCCATCTGCTTTATTCTCGGCGCGCTGGTGCTGGAGCAGCTGTTCCACTCGGTCATGCTCGGCCTGTTCCCCGTCATTGGCGAAAACGGCATGGTGTACATCCTGTACGGCTGCCTGACCGCCGGCCTGTTTGAGGAGACCGCCCGGCTGATCGGCCTGCGGTTTTTGTGCAAAAAGCAGGATGCCTCGGCGGTGATGGGCTTTGCCTGCGGCGTGGGGCATGGCGGCATTGAGGCGATCCTGCTGGCCGGCATGACGATGCTGAGCAATCTGATGGTCATGATCTCCATCAACGCCGGCAGCGCCGACAGCCTGCTGGCCGGGCTGGAGGGCGAGAGCTACGACGCCGCCGTAGCCCAGCTGCAGCAGGCGTCGGCCATCCCGCCGCTGGAGTTTCTGGCCGGCGGCATCGAGCGTCTGGCGGCCATCACGCTGCACATCGCCCTGTCCATGCTGATCTGGATGGTGGTGACCAAACGGCTGCCCCTGTGGGGCTATGCGCTGGCCATCGGCCTGCACGCGCTGGCCAACCTGCCTGCCGGGCTGTACCAGGTGCTGGGGCTGAACATGTGGCTGACCGAGGCCGTGGTGGTGGTTGTCACCGCCTGCATCGCCTTTGCCGTGTGGAAGCTGTACCAGCTGCGCCGGGAGGCGTCGGCGGAGAGTTGAAGGCTCTCCCCCATCCCGCCGTGTGGGGCATCCCGCAGAGAGCAGCTTGCCCTGCCGCCCCTGCCGCCCTTATCTTATAATACAGATAGCGGCCATAGACAGAACGCAAAAGCAGGCCCTGCCGGGCAAGTTTCCCGGCAGGGCCTGTTCTGTTGCTGTTGTTCTGTCGGCCCAGGGGGCGTGTCTGCCGCCCGCTTACATGCCGGCGGGCACGGCGGTCTCGACCTTGGGCGCGCCGCCGGCCAGGTCCTCGGCGGTGACGGGGGCCGCGTCCCGGCCGCCGTTCTCCAGCCGCTCTTTGGCGACGGCCAGCATCAGCTTGATGCGGTTTTCCTGGTTGACGCGGGTGGCGCTGGGGTCGTAGTCCACGGGGGTGATGTTGGCCTCCGGGTGCAGGGCGCGGATCTTGTTGATCATGCCCTTGCCCACAATGTGGTTGGGCAGGCAGCCGAAGGGCTGGGCGCAGACGATGTTGGCGTAGCCGCCCTCCACCAGCTCGATCATCTCGGCGGTCAGCAGCCAGCCCTCGCCCATCTTGGCGCCCAGAGAGATGATGCCCTCCGGCTTTTTCATCAGCTCGCGGAAGGAACCGGGGGCGTAGAAGCCGTGCCGGCGCAGCGCCTCGTTCATCGCCTCGCCGATGGAGTCCAGCCAGCTCAGCAGCGCGTCGGCGCCGCCGGCCACCAGGGCGTTGCCGCCGTACAGCTGCTGGGTGATGGTGTAGTTGGCCACGCAGTACTCCACAAAGCCCATCAGGCCGGGCAGGTTGACCTCGCAGTCCTGGGACTCCAGGAACTTTTCCAGATCGTTGTTGCCCAGGGGCGAGTATTTGACGTAGATCTCGCCCACCACGCCGACCTTGACTTTGGGGGTGCGGGTGACGGGGATGGCGGCGTAGTCGGCCACGATCGGCTCAAACTGGCGCTTCATGTCGTGGGCGCTGTAATACTTGTCCTCGTGCATCCAGCCCTGGATGGTCTTGATCCACTTTTCGGTCATGGCCTCGGCATCGCCGGGGTCATTCTCGTAGGGGTGGACCTGGTTGCGCAGGCTGGCCAGCAGGTCGCCGTAGAAGATGGCGGCAATGACCTTGCGCAGCAGCTTGACCGTAAGCGGGATGCCGCTGTCCTTTTCCAGGCCGGAGAAGTTCAGCGACGCCACCGGGATGTTGCCGTAGCCGGCCTTGACCAGCGCCTTGCGCAGCAGGGCGATATAGTTGGAGGCGCGGCAGCCGCCGCCCGTCTGGGTGATCAGCAGCGCGGTGTGGTCCAGGTCGTACTTGCCGCTGTTCAGCGCGTCGATGAACTGGCCGATGACCAGCAGTGCCGGGTAGCAGGTGTCGTTGTGGACATATTTCAGGCCCAGCTGGGCGACCTCGCTGCCGCAGTTGCCCAGCACCTCCACGTTGTAGCCTTCCTTCTCCAATGCGGCCTGCATCAGCCGGAACTGGATGACGGCCATGTTGGGGATCAGGATCTTGTGGGTGTGGATCATGTCCTTGGTAAAATTGGGGGTAGTGTATTCCATGGGGCTCCCTCGCAGTTATGTGATACGCAAGCAGTGTTTACATCTTGCCGGCGCGCTCGTCCAGCGCGGCAAACAGGCTGCGCAGGCGGATGTTGACCGCGCCCAGGTTGGTGATCTCGTCGATCTTGAGCTGGGTGTACAGCTTGCCGCCGGCCTGCAGGATCTCGCGGGTCTCGTCGGTGGTGATGGCGTCCACGCCGCAGCCGAAGGACACCAGCTGCACCAGGTCCATATCGGGCTGGGTGGTGCAGTATTTGGCCGCCGCATACAGGCGGCTGTGGTAGGTCCACTGGTTGAGCACCGTGGTCTTGAAGGGCTGCACCCGGTCGGAGATGGAATCCTCGGTGACGACGGCGGCGCCCTGCTGCAGGATCAGCTTGTCGATGCCGTGGTTGACCTCCGGGTCCACGTGGTAGGGGCGGCCGGCCAGCACGATGATGCGGCGGTGCTCGGCGCGGGCCTTCTCGATGATCTGCTCGCCCTTCTGGCGGACCAGCGCCATGTGGCGGTTATACTCGGCATAGGCGGCGTCGATGGCCTCCCTGACCTCGCGGCGCGGGATGCCGGGCAGGTACTTCTCCAGCAGTTTGGGCATCTTGGCGGTGAAATCCTTGCGGCGGGCGATGTCGATGTACTCGTAGAAGAAGGGGATCTTCTCCAGCTCGGGGCAGTTGCCGGCCAGCACTTCGGGGTAGTAGGCGACCACCGGGCAGTTGTAATGGTTCTGGCCCAGGCCCTCGTCCACATTGTAGGTCATGCAGGGGTAGAAGATCAGGTCCACGCCCATTTTGGACAGCTCGGCGATATGGCCGTGGGCCAGCTTGGCCGGGAAGCAGGCGGTGTCGCTGGGGATGGTGGCCTGGCCTTCCTGGTAGATGGTTCGGTTGGACACCGGGCTGACCACGACCTCGTACCCCAGCGTGGTGAAGAAGCTGTGCCAGAAGGGCAAAAGCTCGTACATATTCAGGCACAGCGGGATGCCGATCTTTTTGCCCCGCTTGCCGGGCACCGGCTTGTAGTCCAGCAGCAGCGCCAGCTTGTAGGCGTACAGGTCCAGCGACTCGTCCGACGCCTTGCCGGTGACGGGCTTCTCGCAGCGGTTGCCGGAGATAAAACGCTTGCCGTCCGAGAAGATGTTGATGGTCAGCTGGCAGTGGTTGCCGCAGCCGCTGCACTGGACAGTGTTGACCTTCTGGCTGAAATTGGCCAGCTGTTCCGGGGTCAGCACGCTGCTGGTATGGCCGGCGGCGGTCTTGCTCTTGCCGTAGAGGGCCGCGCCGTAAGCGCCCATCAGGCCGGCGATGTCGGGGCGGATGACGTTGACGTGCATCTCCTTCTCAAAGGCGCGCAGCACGGCTTCATTATAGAAGGTACCGCCCTGCACCACGATGTTGCGGCCCAGCTCCTCCGGGCTGGAGGCGCGGATGACCTTGTACAGCGCGTTCTTGACCACCGAGATGGACAAACCGGCGCTGATGTTCTCGATGGAGGCGCCGTCCTTCTGCGCCTGCTTGACCGAGGAGTTCATAAACACGGTGCAGCGGCTGCCCAGGTCCACCGGGCGGTCGGCAAACAGGCCAAGGGCCGCGAACTCCTTGACGTCGTAGCCCAGCGCCTCGGCAAAGGTCTGCAAAAAGCTGCCGCAGCCGGAGGAGCAGGCTTCGTTCAAAAAGATGTTGCTGATGGCGCCGTCCTCGATCTTGAAGCACTTCATGTCCTGGCCGCCGATGTCGATGATGAAATCCACGTTGGGCATGAAATATTTGGCGGCGGTGAAGTGGGCCACCGTCTCCACCAGGCTGAAATCGGCATGGAAGGCGTTTTTGACCAGCGCCTCGCCGTAGCCGGTGGTGGTGACGCTGGCGATCTTCAGGCCGGGGTGTTTTTCGTACAGCCCGGTCAGCACCTGGCGCACCAGCGGGATGGGGTTGCCCAGGTTGGGCTGGTAGCTGGTGAACAGGATGTTTTTGTTGTCGTCGATGACCACCAGCTTGATGGTGGTGGAGCCGGAGTCGATGCCGATGTGCACCGGCCCCACGTCGCTGCCAAAGGGCAGGCAGGGCACGGTGGCCTTCATGTGGCGGGCGTGGAACTCCTCGTACTCCTGCTTGCTGGCAAACAGTGGCGGCAGGCTGACGTAGGTGGCGGTGGCGCTGTAATCATCCAGGCGCTTTGCCACCTCGTCCAGGTCAAAGGCCTCGTCGGCGTAGTAGGCCGCGCCCAGCGCCACATAGAGCAGGCTGTTTTCGGGGCAGGTGCCCTTGACGTGCAGCGTCTCGTCAAAGCACTGGCGCAGCACGCCGGAGAAGGTCAGCGGGCCGCCCAGGTACAGCACGTTGCCCTTGATGGGCCGCCCCTGGGCCAGGCCGGCGATGGTCTGGTTGACCACCGCCTGATAGATGGAGCGGGAAATATCCCCCGCCTGCGCGCCCTGGTTGATCAGCGGCTGGATGTCGCTTTTGGCAAAGACGCCGCAGCGGCTGGCGATGGTGTAGGTGCGGGTGGCCGTCTGGGCCGCCTTGTCCATCTCGTCGGCGGACATTTTCAGCAGCGTGGCCATCTGGTCGATGAAAGCGCCGGTGCCGCCGGCGCAGCTGCCGTTCATGCGGACCTCGGTGCCGTTTGTCAAAAACAGGATCTTGGCGTCCTCGCCGCCCAGCTCGATGATGCAGTCGGTGCCGGGGGCCAGGCGGTTGGCCGCCACGCGGGTGGCGAACACCTCCTGCACAAAGGGCACCTTGCAGCTGTCCGCCAGGCCCATGCCGGCGGAGCCGGAGATGGCAAGCAGCGCCTTTTCGCCGTGGAGATACTCTGCCTCGACGCGGGCCAGGATCTCGCGGCCCTTTTCCAGAATATGACTGTAATGACGTTCGTATGTGGAATATACCAGCTCGTCGGCGTCGTTCAAGACAACGCACTTGATCGTGGTGGACCCGATATCCAGCCCGACTCTCATTCGTTGATACCTCCCGAAAATGCGTGTGGTTCGATTTGGCGGCGCGCCGCGGCCGTTTTTGACCCGGCCGGGCGGACGGCTTGCAGGGCGGGCGGCCGGTCTTGTGGTCCCGGCGTCCGCCGCTGATAAAACAAATCAATATATTGTAGCGCACTGCGCGAAATTTGGCAAGATGGGGCGGCCAAAAGTTTTTTGGGCAAAACTCCCGGATCGTATCCCCCGGCAGCCCGCACACAAAAACAGCGCATCGGTCCCTGTTCCGATGCGCTGTTCCGGGGCGCGAAGCCCCATGCCAAAAGAAGAAAAAGAGGAGCGGAGATGAAAAAGATAGAAGCGGTTATCCTCATTTTCGGGGAGCCCTGTCTCCCCTAGCCTGGCGTCCCTGTTCGCCCTGCTTTTGAGGACAGTTATAGAATACCCGGTAATTGTGACAAAACGGTGACAAAATCTTCAACATTTCACGAAAGAAGTTATAATGAATTGTGAACCGGGCCCCCTGCCCCACTGTTCGGCCGCTTTTCGGCCCGGCAGGCGCCCAAAAGCCCCCACACCCGCCACCAAAAAGGAAACCGATATGGCAAACCGCATCAACTACGAAAAAGAGATGGAAAAAACGCTGGACGCCCTGGCCGCCCGCGGCGAGCGCCCCCGGCTGCTGCTGCACGCCTGCTGCGCCCCCTGCTCCAGCGCCACGCTGGAACGGCTGGCCGGGCACTTTGACCTGACCATCCTGTATTATAACCCCAACATCTACCCGCCCGAAGAATACCGCCGCCGGGAAGCCGAGCTGGAACGCTTTGTGCAGGACGCCGGCTACGCCGGGGTGCCGGTGGTGGAGCTGCCCTACGACCCGCAGGAATTTTACAGCGCGGTCAAAGGGCTGGAGGAGGAACCGGAGCGGGGCGGCCGCTGCACTGTCTGCTACCGGCTGCGGCTGGAACGGGCGGCGCAGTATGCGGCGGCCAACGGGTTTGCGTGGTTCACCACCACGCTGTCCATCTCGCCGGTAAAGGACCCGGTAAGGCTGAACGCCATCGGGACCGAGCTGGCGGAGCAGTATGGCCTGCACTATCTGCAAAGCGAGTTCCGCAAAAAGGACGGCTACAAGCGCAGCCTGGCCCTGAGCGCCCAGTACGGGCTGTACCGGCAGGATTACTGCGGCTGCGAGTTCAGCAAGCGGGCGCGGGGCGTATAAGCGCCCGGCACGCCCCGGAAAGAGAGGTTCCCCATGTGCCTTTCCCCCGAATTTTCCGCCGACGCCGCGGTGATCCTGTCCCACCGGCACGACAACGGCGCCGATTTTTGGGCCACGCCGGACGGCAGGCTGCTGAAGGGCGCGCCCTTCACCACACTGGAGAGCGCCGGCTACCTGCTGGAACTGGGCGTTCCCGCCGACGATCCGGTGCTGCAGGGTACCGCCGAACTGGTCTTTTCCCACTGGAAGCCGGATGGGCGCATCCCGACCACGCCCGGCGCAGCGACGTACCCCTGCCACACCGCCCTGGCAGCCAATCTCCTGTGCCGGATGGGCTATGCCGGGGATGTGCGGCTGCAGCAGACCTTTGCCTATTTTATGGCCAGCCAGCAGCCGGACGGCGGCTGGAAATGCAACAAGTACAGCTTTGGCCGGGGCGAGGAAAACCGCTGCTCCACGCCCTACACCACGCTGCAAGTGCTGGACTTGATGCGCCATGCCCCCTGTTTCGGCGATCCACGGCTGGACCGGGCCGTGGACTTTCTGCTGGAGCACTGGGTCATCCGCCGCCCCATCAGCCCCTGCCACTACGGCATCGGCACGCGCTTTTTGCAGCCGGAGTATCCCTTCCGCGGGTACGATTTGTTTTATTATGTGTATGTGCTTTCTTTCTACCCGGCCGCCCGGCAGGACCCGCGCTTCGGGCAGCCCGTGCAGGCTCTCGCGG
>ERZ1090864.1416-NODE-1420-length-11044-cov-9.216580_pt1 | contig 11044 bp, 11 predicted proteins | sample MGYA00478479_ERZ1090864 | MGnify/ENA primary metagenome ERZ1090864 (study PRJEB33644, sample SAMEA5815743) | chicken gut metagenome | biome: Chicken; feature: Gastrointestinal Tract; material: Caecum | place: Ireland | collected 2019-01-01 | study: A study of... | reverse complement strand
TTTGTAACTATTAACCCGTAGTCATTATTGACTACACCATTATCATACTAGGAGGTGAGGTTATGGACTCTGGCGCCGATTGTCATTTGTGCAGCTTAAAAGACGAAAATTACATAAAGAGAGGTACTTATCATGAACAGAGAACTTTTTGTAAAGCTTCTCCAGCAGCGGCAGTTCAAAGCTGTGAGAAGTATTTTGGATGTAATGAACGAAGTGGACATAGCCTCACTGCTCTCGGAGCTCGATGACCGTGAGCTTGCTCTCGCCTTCCGCCTCATCCCGAAGGATAAGGCGGCGGAAGTATTTTCCAACATGGAGACTTCCATGCAGACATACCTTGTGGAGATCTTTTCGGAGAAAGAGTTAAAAGAGCTGCTGGATGACCTGTACATGGACGATACTGTGGATCTTCTCGAAGAACTTCCGGCAAATCTTGTGAACCGTATCCTGGATACGGTCAGCGCGCCGGACCGGAAGCTGATCAACCAGCTCCTGAATTATCCCGACGACAGCGCCGGGAGCATCATGACCACAGAATATGTGGATATCAGGGAAACCATGACTGTAGCCCAGTCCATGGCGCATATCAAAGAGACCGGGATCCATAAAGAAACGATCTACACCTGCTATGTTACGAATAAGAGAAAACTGGTCGGCATCGTCAGTGCCAAAGACCTGATGACTTCCGATGATGATCTGCTGATCAGAGACCTGATGGAGACGGAGATCATCTCCGTGAACACGCACACAGACCAGGAGGAAGTGGCGCGGCTCTTCACCAGGTACGACCTGCTCGCTCTCCCTGTCCTGGATCAGGACGGGCTGATGGTGGGCATTGTCACAGTCGATGATGCCATGGACGTCATGGTGGACGAGGCGACCGAGGATATCACGAAGATGGCGGCCATGAGCCCCGGAGAGAAAGACTATTTTGAAATGTCCGTGTTCGAGCACGCGCGGCACCGGATCGTATGGCTGCTGATCCTTATGTTTTCCGCCACCATCACGGGCACGATCATCACCAGATATGAGGATGCCTTTGCAGCGGTCCCGATCCTGGTATCCTTCATCCCCATGCTCATGGACACAGGCGGGAACTGCGGCTCCCAGAGCGCTACGCTGATCATCCGCGGGATCGCGCTGGATCAGATCCGTTTTAAGGACATTTTCCGGGTCATCTTCAAAGAATTCCGTGTATCCCTGATCGTGAGCGTAGTGCTCGCACTGGCGAACGGACTGCGGATCCTGATCATGTATAAAGACGCAGCTCTGGCCCTTGTGATCGCTCTGTCGCTGATCGGCACGGTCATCATCTCCAAGCTGATCGGATGCATCCTGCCGCTCCTGTCAAAGAAAGTCCGCCTGGACCCGGCGATCATGGCCTCGCCCCTGATCACGACGCTTGTTGACACTTGTTCGATATTGATCTATTTTAATATAGCGACAATGCTGTTCAATCTGTGAAGCGAAAAATCTGTATGCCAGATCCGCGCGGAAAGCTCAGCCGGCAGATGATCCCTGGCGGGAAAAGCAGACGGCAGAAAGTCCCGGACTGGCAGCAAAGATGGCAGAAAGCAGGACAGCCCGTGGAAATCCAGAAGATCTGAAACCTGGATTTCCACGGGCTGTCCTTTTATTTTCATTCTGAGCTTTTATATTTTGTTTTCCAGAGCCTCTGCCTGATTACTCGATCACCTTGAGCCATCCTTCCGGAGCCTCGATGTGTCCCATCTGGATGCCTGTCAGCGTATCGTACAGTTTCTGCGTAACCGGTCCCATCTTCTCCATCCCGCTCGGGAAGCAGATCTCTTTGCCGTGGTCCACCACTTTTCCGACCGGAGAGATCACTGCCGCTGTCCCGCACAGTCCGCACTCCGCGAAGTCTTTTACTTCGTCGAAGTATACGTCTCTCTCCTCGACTTCCAGTCCGAGATAGTGCTCAGCGACATACATGATGGATCTTCTCGTGATGGACGGAAGGATCGTTGTAGAATGCGGGGTAACGATCTTGTTGTCCTTTGTCACGAAGATAAAGTTCGCCCCGCCGGTCTCCTCCACCTTTGTCCTTGTCGCGGAATCCAGGTACATATTTTCATCGAAACCATTTGCGTGCGCAGTCACGATCGCATGGAGGCTCATGGCATAGTTGAGTCCCGCCTTGATATGGCCTGTGCCGTGCGGCGCCGCGCGGTCAAAGTCTGAGACGCAGATCGTGATGGGCTTTGCCCCACCTTTGAAGTACGGTCCCACCGGAGTCGTGAATACACGGAACTGATACTCATCCGCAGGCTTCACTCCGATGACAGGGTTGATGCCGAACATATACGGTCTGATATACAGGGTCGCGCCGGAACCATAGGGCGGCACATACGCTGCATTTGCCTTTACTGTCTGCACTACCGCGTCCACAAAACGGTCCTCCGGGAATACCGGCATCTCCAGGCGCTTCGCGGAATCTACCATACGCGCCGCGTTGAGGTCCGGGCGGAAGGTAACGATACGCCCGTCTTCTGTTGTGTATGCCTTCATTCCTTCAAAGACAGTCTGCGCATACTGGAGCACGCCCGCGCATTCATTCATCGTAATGTTCGCGTCATCGACAAGCGCTCCTTCATCCCATTTTCCGTCCTTATAGTTGGATACATACCTCTTGTCTGTCTGTATATAGCCAAACCCGAGATTTTCCCAGTCAATATTTTTCTTCTCCATTGTGAATCCTCCATTCCTCCGGTCAAAACAGGCCTTTCATTTGTTCTGGTGACATTATAATACTGTGGTTAAGAAAAATCAAGAGTGCGCTCTGTTTTTTACCTTTCCATCATACTGATGGACTCGATGCCCACGCTTCCGCCTCTTACGACCTCGATCCGTTTGAACTCTTCCTTCATCAGTTTCACCACCGCGTCGTTCTTTGTCGCAGTCTGCACGAACTCCACGAGCACGCTGTCCCGCCCGTAATCGATGACCTTTGCCTTAAATGTCTCCGCGATCTGGAAGACTTCTACTTTCGCCGCCGGCGTACAGTTAAATACTTTTACATAGAGGATTTCCTTCATCCTCACGAAGATATCCGTAAAGTCAATGACCTTTATGACCTCAACCATACGGTTCAGCTGTTTTTTGATCTGCTCAAATGTCTCATCGTCACTGACCGTGGCGATGGTCATCCTGGAGACTGTGGGATCCTCTGTCGTTCCCACAGTCAGGCTGTCCAGGTTGTAAGATTTCCCGGAAAAAAGCCCTGATATCTTCGAAAGTACGCCCACCTGGTTCTCCACATAGAGAGAGATCCATCTCTTTTTCATGCCGTTATCCATCCTTACGCTCTCCTTTCCATCAGCAGTCGATGATCATCTCTTCCAGCGTGCCGCCGGGCTGGATCATCGGATAGACTAAATCTTCGGGATCTATGATAAATTCGATCAGTGTCGGGACCTTTGTCTCTGCCTTTGCCGCCTCAAACGCCGCAGCGATCTCTTCTTTCTTTGTCACGCGGATCCCTTTCGCACCGTAGCTCTCCGCCAGCTTTACAAAATCCGGTGTGTACTCCGGCATCTGCTCCCCGTTGGTCCTGCGGTAGAGAGCGCCTGCGCGCAGATTGGTCATGCCGTATCTCTTTCCGTAGAACAGCTTCTGCCACTGGCGCACCATGCCCAGATATTCATTGTTGAATACGCACAGGATGAGCGGCAGCTCCTCCAGGACCGCGGTGGCGAATTCCTGGATATTCATCTGCATGCCCCCGTCCCCGGAGATTGCGATGACCGTCTTGTCGGGATTGCCCAGCTTCGCGCCGATGGCAGCGGGGAAGCCATACCCCATCGTTCCCAGTCCGCCGGATGTGACGAGCTGCTTCTTCTCTGTGATCTCCGCGTACTGGGTGACGAACATCTGATGCTGTCCCACATCCGTTGCGATGATCGCATCGTCAAACTGGCGGTTCATTTCTTCGATAATGTCCATGGGAGTCATATGGCTGTGGTTCTTCATGGTGAGCGGGTGCTCTGCCTTCCACTCCCGGATCCGCTCCAGCCATTCTGAGGTCTCACACGGTTCTACATACTCGTTCATCTTAGTGACCGCTTCCAGGGCATCCGCCACGATAGGCACATGTACATGGATGTTCCTCGAGATGGATGCTGTGTCAATATCAATGTGTACGATCTCCGCATTCGGAGCAAATGCGTGGAGCTTTCCCGTGATACGGTCATTAAACCTGGTCCCGATGGAGAAGAGCAGGTCGCACTCCCCGACCGCCATGTTCGCCGCATACTGCCCGTGCATCCCCAGATTGCCGATAAACAGCGGATGGTTCGTCGGGATCGCTCCCCTTCCCATGATCGTCGTCACGACCGGCACATTCGTCTTTTCGACCACTTCCGTAAACACCTGGTTCGCCCGCGCGATATTCACGCCGCCCCCTGCGAGGAATAACGGCTTTTTCGCTTTTTTCAGCATCTTCAGCGCGCGCTTTAACTGACCCATGTGGACGCTCGTATTCGGCTTATAGCCGCGGATGTTGACTGTCTCCGGGTAATCCGGGCTTCCCAGCTCTCCCATCACATCCTTCGGAAGGTCGATGAGCACCGGTCCCGGACGCCCTGTCCTTGCGATATAAAACGCCTCTTTGATGATCCGCCCCAGATCTTCCCTGTTCCGCACAGTCACCCCGTACTTTGTGATGCTCCGGGTAATGCCCACGATATCCACTTCCTGGAACGCGTCGTTCCCGATCAGGTGCTTCGCCACCTGCCCGGTAAAACATACAAGCGGGACACTGTCATAATTCGCCGTCGCAAGGCCTGTGACCAGATTGGTCGCTCCCGGACCGCTTGTGACAAGGCAGACCCCCACCTTTCCCGTAGTCCTCGCATACGCGTCCGCCTCATGGACCAGCGCCTGCTCATGGCGCGGCAGGATAACGCGGATATCATCCTGCTTATACAGTTCATCGCTGATATCAATAGTGCACGCCCCCGGGTAGCCGAAGATCGTGTCCACTCCTTCCTCTTTCAAAGCCCTTACCAGTAATTTGTTCCCTGTGATCTTTCTCAATTTCCCTGCCTCCTTTTCCCGTATAAGACCTTTACGCCGACTGTATCCATACGTCTGTCCATATCCGTACACAGCCGTGTACAGTGCAGTGTAAAAGAAAACCCTGAGCATACAATGCTCAGGGCGAATGTACCATCCGTGTTACCACCTAAATTCAGAGAATCCTCTCTGCACTCTGCCGGTACGGGAATGCCTCTGCATCCGATACCGTTTCCCAGTAACGCGGGAACCACGTTGGAGCCTACTTGGCGCTCTGCCGTTCAGTCCACTGCTCGAAGGCTACCTTCCATAACTTCTTCACGGAGATTCACACCTGCCATCTCCTCTCTTTGCATCGGAAACTATGTACTCCTCCTTGTCACTGCATTTGATGTATGGTCTTAAAACTGAAATTTAAGTACATTATAGTGTGTATAATTATCATTGTCAATCGCATTTTCTTGATCTTTTTTAAGGGTCAGACCCCTCTTAACAGGGGTCTGACCCCTTTTGCCAAAGCTGTCAGAATATTCTACTCTTTTTCCAGACTTTCCCCATCCTCAGAATACCCGTGAATACCATCCGCATAACTGTCCCCGTCGATCACAAGATACCCATTATAGCTCACCGTGTGCTCTGTGCCGTCCTTCATTGTAATATACAGTGTCCTGGACATCCCCATTATTGGCTCCGGATCTCTGATATACCTTCCGGTACTCTGGTTGATCAGGCTGACAACGTCCCCAAACTCCTCTTCCTCAAAGCTCCGGTGCCTTTCATCTTCTGCTGAAGGCATGACGGTCATCTCGATCTGCGCCACATCGGATGCTTCCAGAGTGCGCGCCCAGGTCATGCTCTCCCGCCGGGACGGGATCTTCCAGTAAGCCAGGATACCTATGAGGACGAGTAAAACGAGGGAAACGGCTGTGAACACTGCAATGCGCATCTTCTTATCTGTTCTTTTTCCCATAACGCATCCTCCTTCCTCTTCCAGACAAACTCCGGTCATTTTCTGCCGCTGTATCTTTTTCTGTATCTATATATCAGAGTCTCTGAAAGAAGATTTTGTTGCATGACGGACAAATCCGGATTTTCTATTTTTTCCCCCGGTTCTTCACAGTCCCGAAAATGGTATACAGGAGAAGCGCCGCTATATTCGCCATGACCACGCTCGCTCCCGCAGGAGTCGCCCACACATAGGAAACCGTGATCCCGATGACCAGGCATACGACAGAGATCACAGCAGAATTGATGATGACGCTTTTAAATGTCCTGCACACCCGCATGGATGTGAGCGCCGGGAAAATGATGAGGCTTGAGATCAGGAGCGCCCCCATCATCCGCATCCCCAGCACGATGGTGACCGCCGTCAGGATGGCGATCAGCGTGTTGTACAGGTCTGCCTTCACACCGGTCGCCTGGGCAAATGTCTCGTCAAATGTAATGGCAAAGATCTTGTGGTAAAAAAATACATACAGCGCCAGCACGATTACCGCCAGGGTCACGCTCAGCCTGACGTCCCCTGCGCTCATGGCAAGGATGCTCCCGAACATATAGTTGTACACATCTGTATTCATTCCTGTTGTCATGGAGATCACCATGACGCCCACTGCAAGCGAGCTGGTGGAGATCAGCGCGATCGCCGCGTCGCCTTTGATCCGGCTGTTCCCCCGGATGCGCAGGAGCAGGACCGCCGCAACGATGACCACCGGGATCGCCACGGCAAGAGGAGCCGCGTTCAGCGCCGCCGCCACGGCGAGGGCGCCGAATCCCACATGGGAAAGCCCGTCCCCGATCATGGAATAGCGTTTCAGCACAAGGCTCACTCCCAGAAGGGAAGAGCACAGCGCCACGAGCGCGCCCACAATGAACGCCCGCACCATAAACGGATAGGAAAACATCTCGATCACATTTTCAAGCATGGCGTTCACCTCCGTTTTCTGCTTTATCCGCTCCTTCCAGGAATCTCCTTCCGATCCGGCTCTTCCTGTATTCCTCCGCTGTCCCGAAGAAAAGCATCTTCTCCTGGAGGTGCAGGATGTGGCTTGCGTCCTCCACCGCGCTCTCGATATCATGGGAGACCATCACTACCGCGATGCCGGACTCCCGGTTGATCCTGCGGATAAGCTGATAGAATTCTGCCGTCACGATGGGATCGAGCCCGGTCACAGGCTCATCCAGCAGGAGCATTGTCTTCGTAGCACAGAGTGCACGCGCAAGAAGAGCCCTCTGCTTCTGTCCCCCGGACAGGTCCCGGTAGCACTGCTTTGCCAGATCCCGGATCCCCAGCAGTTCCAGTTTCTCTTCCGCGGCCCTTTTGTCCGCGCTTGTATAAAAAGGCTTAAGCCCGCGGCTGTTCAGCCTCCCTGAGAGGACCACCTCGTACACGCTGGCCGGAAAATCCTTCTGCGTGTCTGTCTGCTGAGGCAGGTATCCGATCTCGTTTTTCTTCAGCCCATCTCCGTAGATGATACGCCCCTTTTCTACATTTTTCAGCCCGAGAAGGCTCTTCACAAGGGTGCTCTTCCCGGAACCATTTTCTCCGACGATACAGAGATAATCCCCTGCGCCGATGGAAAAATCCAGGTCGCGCACTACTGTCTGTCCCTCGTATCCGATGGAAACATCCTCACATCTGATCAGCGCCATCCGTTCAAAACCTCCTTCAGCGTCTCCACATTTTTCTGCATCATACTCAGATAAGTCTCTCCGCTCTCAAAATCTTCCGCCGACAGATTGTGGCAGCTGTAAAATACTTTCACCTCTGTCCCAGTCGCCTCTGCGATGGCATTAGCAATATCGTCATTGCTCAGCTCCATCTTCAGTACAGCGGGAACCTTCTCCTCTTTCACCTTGTCAATCAGGAATGCCATCGTCGCAGCGCTCGGCTCAGTGTCGCCCGCACATCCCGGGAACGCGGCATAATAGTCCAGACCATACTCGTCCGCAAAATACCGGAACGGGAAGCGGTCGCCAAAGATCAGGAGCTTTCTCCGGGCATGGTCCGCCACATCGCGGAATTCCTGGTCCAGCTTCGCCAGCTCTTCCTCATATGCCGCCGCATTCTCCTCATAAACCGCTTCGCCGGACGGATCTGCCTGGATCAGGATTTCTTTGATCCTCTCCACGATCAGAGCGGCGTTTACCGGAGAGGTCCACACATGCTCGTCGATCTCATGGACAGAATGTGTATCCTCCCCTGCTTCCCCGCCGTCAGGATCCGCGTCATCCTCCTCATGGTCATCATGGTCATGGCCGGGGGATTCTTTCATCCCCTCAACATGCTCCTCTTCGACGGTATCCACGCAGTCGATCATCCGAAGCGTCAGGCGGCCGCCTTCCGGCATGGAGCTTAAGATATCCTCCACCCAGACGTCATTTTCCCCGCCTGTGTAGATAAAGACATCGCTCTCCTGTATCGCAATGATATCCTGGGGAGTCGGCTCATAGGAATGGCTCTCCTCCCCGGGTTTTAAAAGCATTTTCAGCTCCACACGGTCTCCCGCGATCTCCCGGACAAAGTCATAAGGCGGAAAGATCGTGGTCACCACGCTGATCCTTGCTTCTGACCGCCCGTTTTCTCCGCTCTGCTGGTCACTGCCCTGCTGCCCGCTGACGGTCTGATCGCTGTTTTGCTGTGCGCCGCCCTGGTGTTTACTGCCCTGCTGCCCGCTGTCTTTCTGCGTGCTGCAGGCAGTAAGGAGCGACACGGACGCAAGCACTGTCACAGACAGGAACATAACTGATTTAAGCCAGCTGAATATCCGAGCCGGCTTAATGAATCTCTTTATCTTCTTATTTTCTCTCATATTTCGTAAAACGGAACTCCAGGTCAAAGCAAGTCTGCTCTTCCCCTTCCTCCGTCATCTCCCATTCTTCCATCTCATCCAGGTTCGGGAAAAATGTGTCCGCCTGGAATGCCCGGTCGATCTTCGTCACAAAAACCGTGTCGCAGAAGGGAAGCATCATCCGGTAAACGCTCTCCCCGCCGATCACATACACTCTTTCCGTATCGTATTTCTTCAGTTCCTCCAACAGCTCATCCTGTGAGTGCACGATCACCGCGTCCTTCACCTGATAACTCTGATTCCCCGTGAGCACGATGTTTACGCGGTTCTTAAGCGGAAGCCCGTTGGGGAAACTCTCCAGTGTCTTACGCCCCATTACCACCACATTTCCTGTCGTCGTCTCCCTGAAAAACTTCATATCCGAAGGAATGCTGACAAGCAGTTTGTTCTGATATCCGATCCCCCAGTTTTTATCTGCTGATAATATTGCTTTCATAATATTTCCTTTCTTTCTCCGGCTCTTCACTTCCCGGATCATAACGCTTTTCTTCCGGCGGCTTTATTCTTCATTTAAATCTGCCTACACCGCGACCGGGATATTTTTGATCTGCGGATGAGTCTCATAATGATCCAGCCTCACGTCATCCGGCGTAAAGTCATAGAAGTCTTTGATCTCCGGGTTCAGCCAGAATGTCGGCGCCGGAAGAGGCTCTCTTGAGATCAGCTCCTCGATCATGGGCACATGTCTGTCATAGATATGCGCGTCCGCGATCACATGGACAAATTCTCCGGGCTTCATGCCGCACACCTGCGCCAGCATGTAGATCAGCACCGCATACTGGCAGACATTCCAGTTATTCGCAGTCAGGACGTCCTGGGATCTCTGGTTCAGGATACCGTTCAGAGTCAGGACATCGCTGTCTTTTTCCTTCGTCACGTTAAACGTCATGCTGTACGCGCACGGATACAGGTTCATCTCGTGCAGGTCCTGATGCACATAGATATTCGTCATGATGCGGCGGCTGTACGGGTTATTCTTCAGATCATAGATCACCCGGTCCGTCTGGTCCATCATCCCTTCCTTATACTGATGCTTCACACCCATCTGATAACCGTACGCCTTGCCGATAGAACCGCTCTCATCCGCCCAGCTGTCCCAGATATGGCTCTTTAATTCATGCACATTATTGGACTTCTTCTGCCAGATCCACAGAAGCTCGTCCACACAGCTCTTAATCGCTGTCCGCCGCAGCGTCAGCGCCGGGAACTCCTTTGACAGGTCATACCGGTTGACCACTCCGAACTTCTTGATCGTATACGCGGAAGTGCCGTCCTCCCAGACAGGGCGCACCTTCTCCCCTTCTGTACTCGTGCCATTTTCAATAATATCTCTGCACATGTCGATAAAAACTTTGTCTGCGTAGCTCATAATATTCTCCTTTTTCTGACAATTCTCCCCAAAGGGGTCAGACCCCTCTTAACAGGGGTCTGACCCCTTTTCCTCAAATCGTCTGTCAATCATCACGGATCTGCAATATTGTACAACAACTTTTCCAAATATCTCCGCAGCGCCTCCACTTCCCGCTTTGTCATCCCGCGGGTCAGTTCCCGGTCCAGCTTTCTCCTGTCCGATTCCATCCGTCTCTGGATATCATATGCCTTTTCCGTAAGATAGATATTTTTCTTCCTTTTATCATTTGCATTGGGCACGCACAGGATATACCCTTTCTCGTCCAGTCTCTTTAAGATCCCGGTCACAGTCGGGTTTTTGAGGTTCAGATTCTTCTCTACATCCCGCTGGCTCACTTCCTCTTTGCTCGTATGGAACAGGTAATCAAGCACCGCGCACTGTGAGGACGTGATCCCTGTGTCACGCAGCCGCTCATTCAATTCTTTTTCAAATACATTATTGATCTGCTTGATCAAAAAGCCCATTGGCCTGCCGCGCCGCTCCATTTTCCTCTCTCCGTATCTTCTTATAGCTGATTATCTCTGATTTCCGATCAGTCCTCAGTATAGCATAGAATGCTCCCGCAAAAAAGCCCTGTAAATGATGATTATCTTCAACATCCTGTGTTCTTAATACATCTGATCAGTAAATGCTGTAAAATACTATATCGGACATACGAAAAAGCACCTGCATCTCTTCTGAGATATCAGGTGCTTATTTCAGAGCGACAGACGGGGTTCGAACCCGCGACCCCGACCTTGGCAAGGTCGTA
>ERZ1090864.1412-NODE-1416-length-11061-cov-9.258223_pt1 | contig 11061 bp, 9 predicted proteins | sample MGYA00478479_ERZ1090864 | MGnify/ENA primary metagenome ERZ1090864 (study PRJEB33644, sample SAMEA5815743) | chicken gut metagenome | biome: Chicken; feature: Gastrointestinal Tract; material: Caecum | place: Ireland | collected 2019-01-01 | study: A study of the... | reverse complement strand
TGCCGCCCGGGAGAATGCCCGCCGCAGCGCCTGTCTCTGCCGCCCGGGCCTCTTCCGCCCTGCGTGCTTCCTCCTCAAGCCTTGCCTCTTCCTCCTCCTTCGTCTCCCCATAAGAGTAAGAAGTCTCTTCTGTCACATAGTTTCCCGACACCCAGCCGTCAATCTCCCCGACTTTGACCGGATACCAGCCATCCACAGGATCTCCTGTCACTTCGTATGTCTCACCGAGCCCGACCTGCGTCAGGATATCCGCACCAGTCCCCTGCCCGTCCCTGACATTCAGGGCATACGCTGTGACCGTGACCGTATGGTCCTCAAACTCTTCCGCCCGCAGCGACGCCTCCTCGCCTGTGATCAGGGAATCCGCCGGCACATATCCCTCAGCCGACCCGGATCTGACCTTCGTCCAGCCGTCCAGATATTCCAGCACCTGGGCCGCTGAATCCTGATACAGTTTCCCGACCCAGTCGCTGTTTTCGTCCGGAGCACTCCTGATATAGGTATAATCTCCTGTATCAGAAAATGCCATATTCAAATACTCTCCCTCTTCTGTTGGCACCAGATAGAGATTGATATTATCCTTCACCTCTGTTTCATAACACTTCTCCAGTACCGATTCGATCCCCGATGCCTGTACAAAGGGCTGTTCCCCGGTCTTCCCGGCAGCCGGTACATCAAGCACCCTCCCCGGGACCAGGATCATCCCTGCCACAGCAGAGAGGATCACCTTTTGCTTAATGTGTGTCTTATCCATATAAAACCTCCTTCATTTCATGTCTTTATCTTTTGTAGGAAGTTCTAAATGTTACACATTTGTTAAATTTGTTACGGTAACATTATACCAACAGAACCTCGCATTGTCAACTGATTTTGCAGGCATCCCGCAGACATCCATCGACATATACTGTGTATCCATCCCATATTTCTTCTCTCCGCCTGCACATCTGTTAATTATTTTGTAACATATTGACGGAAATATGCGCTGCCTAATATCTTCATATTAAATATGGCAAAGATACAGTCCCACTTCCCCCGCTTACTGTTCCCCGGATTTTTTTAATTAGGTATTGACAAGTCCAGGATTATGTATTATATTTTAATTACAGTAATCGTTATCATTATTAATCGATTCCTGTTTCATCCAGAAATGAAAGGGGGATTCCCATTGGCAGCTTTGAAATACAGTAGGCAACGAGAATCCATCAAACATTACCTTATGTCAACCAGGGAGCATCCTACCGCTGACACGGTCTATATGCATGTGAAAAAAGATTTTCCGAATATCAGCCTTGGGACTGTATACAGGAATCTGAATCTTCTCACAGATATCGGGGAGGCGATAAAGATCTCTACGCCGGATGGCGGGGACAGGTTTGACGGAAGGGTCGAACCGCACAATCATTTTTTGTGTACAAAGTGCGGACGGTTACTGGATCTGGATCTGGACATGCACAGTATCGAGGAGGCCAATCGGATGGCGGCAGAAAACTTCGACGGCATCATTACTTCCAGCTCCACGTTGTTTTACGGTGAATGCAGTGACTGCATTAAAAAGTCATAAAAATATATTTTAAAAAAAGAAAAGGAGACAAAGATCATGAAAAAATGGGTATGTACAGTATGCGGTTATGTTTATGAAGGAGAGGCTGCTCCGGCTGAATGTCCGGTATGCCACGCTCCGGCTGAGAAATTCCAGGAGCAGTCCGGCGAGATGACATGGGCTGCTGAGCACGTTGTAGGCGTTGCGCAGGGCGTAAGCGAAGACATCCTTGCTGACCTGAGAGCAAACTTCGAGGGCGAGTGCTCTGAGGTAGGTATGTATCTTGCAATGGCAAGAGTTGCTCACAGAGAAGGATATCCGGAGATCGGCCTGTACTGGGAGAAGGCTGCTTACGAAGAGGCAGAGCACGCTGCTAAATTCGCAGAGCTCCTCGGCGAAGTCGTTACAGACAGCACAAAGAAGAACCTTGAGATGCGTGTAGAGGCTGAAAACGGCGCTACTGCAGGTAAATTTGACCTTGCGAAACGTGCGAAAGCTGCAAACCTTGACGCGATCCACGATACAGTTCACGAGATGGCAAGAGACGAGGCCCGTCACGGAAAAGCGTTCGCAGGTCTTCTGAAGAGATACTTCGGCTAATAAAAACAGGAGGATCCCATTATGTCAAAATATGAGGGAACAAAAACAGAGAAAAATCTGATGGAAGCATTCGCCGGCGAGTCGCAGGCACGCAACAAATATACCTATTACGCTTCCGCCGCAAGGAAAGCCGGATTCGTACAGATGGCGAACATCTTTGAGGAAACCGCAAACCAGGAAAAAGAGCATGCTAAAATGTGGTTCAAAGAGTTCCACGGGATCGGCAGCGTTGAGGAAAACCTTGCTGACGCTGCAGCCGGTGAGAATTACGAATGGACCGATATGTATAAGAGGATGGCTGAGGAAGCCGAGACAGAAGGATTCCCGGAACTTGCCGCTAAATTCCGCGGCGTCGCCCAGGTAGAGGCAGCTCACGAGAAACGCTACCAGAGGCTTCTCGACCACTACCGTCAGGGAAAAACATTTAAAGACGAGGCTCCTCTCGGCTGGAAATGTAATAACTGCGGATACATCTATGAGGGCGAGGAAGCGCCGGAGATCTGTCCGGTATGCGCACACCCGAGAGCTTATTTCGAGAGAAAAGCTGAAAACTACTAAGATTTCTCCGCTGTAATACTATACAGTACAGAAGAACAGGATCCAAACAAAAAGTCCGGGAGTATGCAAGGCATCCGCCGCATACTCCCGGTTTTCTATTTCAGAGATTTATCTTCTCCGCCCTTTCATCTGCATCACGCCTGTTTCTGAGTCATCGGAAGCATCGCAGCACCCACGATCCCCGGCTCCTCCAGCTCTGCTTCCTTAAACACTACGGACTGCATCCCTGCATGGATCATAGAGCGGTAATATTTTTCCATTTTCTCAAAGAAGACATCCTTGCCTTTCATTACTCCGCCGCCTACGACAAACACATGCGGATCTATGATATGTCCGATCGCGCTGAACATCATGGCAAGGTCATATGCCATAGCGTCCACGATCTCAAGAGCCTTCTCATCGCCTTTTCGCGCCAGTTCAAAAACATCTCCCGCATTGGTTATACTGTCGCCGAATACAGCCCTTCCCTTGCGGGTGATCGCTGTACCGCTGGCTTCGTTCTCCACAGCGCCCACATTCAGGATATTATATTTCTCCCGGTTCCGGTCAATGCATATATTTCCGATCTCCCCGGCATGTCCGTTCTGTCCGCTGATCACTTTTTTGTCAATGACAAGCGCACCGCCGATCCCTGTGGAGATCGTCACATAATAAACGATCGGATATCCTTTTCCTCCGCCGAGCACTGCCTCGCCAAGAGCCGCGACCTTCACATCATTATCCATATAAGCCGGCTTCTGGAAATGCTTCTGTATGTAATCCGCTATCGGGAATCCGATAAGCTTCGGCAGGTTTGTGGACACGATGATCTTCCCGTTGACCGTATCGATCGGCCCCGGGATCCCCATCCCGATCCCTTCGCATTCCTCATAGCCTTCCAGGCTCTCGATCAGGGAGGTCATTGTCTCCATGACAGCCTCCGCGCCCCGCTCAGGATGGCTCTCTGACTTCTTCATATTCAGGATCTCGCCATCTTCGCTTACGATCGCTGCACGAATGTTTGTACCGCCGAGGTCAACTCCTATAAACTTTCTCATATTCTTTTTTCTCCTTTTTCCTTTTATTATACATAATATGTATCTCCGACTGCAACAGAAATCCGATCCATTTTCCCTGTTCTTTTCCCACCGCCTTTTTCCCTTCAGGGAATATCAGCAGCCGCTCCCGACCTGCGGATCATTTCTTCTTTTTTAGCCCGTGGCATATGCTTGATGGCCCATTCGCGGCTCATGGCTTCTTCCTTTGTCAGGAACTCTTCATAATACGCCAGTATGACCGGCCTGCGGGATCTGGTATATTTGGCGCCTCTTCCCTCATTGTGATCCCTGATACGTTTGTCCAGGTCATTAGTCCAGCCGGTATAGAGAGTCCCGTCGCTGCATCTGACAATATAGGTATAATTCACTTTCCTCACCTCTTCAGCCCTTTGACACTTATATTTTCCCCTGTCCATAGCAATGTCCCCCTGCCCTGTATTGTACCCATTACGCGGGATTTTGTAAATCTGTTCGGCGAAATCCTGTAGCGCTTACCGGACGGCGCAGAAAAACAGACGGCCCTGTGCAGGAAAAACTGCCGGTCCGTCTGTTTTCAGCCCACTTGATACTATTCCATAAAATTCATAGGATCCACCGGTTCTCCGTCTTTGAGGATCTCAAAGTACAGGTTGGGTCCTTCTATACTGTAATATTTGGTCGGTTCGCTGAGATTCCCGATCTTTTCCCCCGCATTGACATAATCGCCTGCTGAGAGCGCCACATCTGTAAGCTGGCCGTATACGGCGGTATATCCGTTCCCCATATCCAGACTGACTGTTGTCCCTGTCTGCGCTGTCTCCGCGATATCCGTCACGATCCCTGCTGCGGAGGCCGTGATCGTCTCTCCGACTTCGCCGCTGATGATCATCGCAGGATTATACTTGTACTGCTCCAGAGTCTGGAAAAATACGGTCTGATCCATACTGTACCCCATGATCACCGCTCCGCTGGCAGGCCATGTAAGGACGCTGTCTTCTGAAAACCACACGCCCGATGTATCAGCTCCCGACGCTGCCGCCCCATCGGCATCCCCGGTGCCTGCGCCCGCGCTGTCCTGCCCTCCGTTCTCTCCGCTCTCCGTACCGGGGCTGTTCTCCTCTGATGCTGTGCCTTTGTCCTCCTGTCCTCCTGCTTCAGGCAGGACGATATCATCTGTTGTTGTCTCTTCTGTCTTATCTTCTGTAAGCTGTTCTGCCTGCTTTTCGGCTTTCGCCATCTGTTCGTCAATGTCCTTCTGATAGTTATTAAAAGTATATACCCCTACCAGAGCAATGACCGCCACAAAACAGATCACAATGCCGACCGCAGCGCCCCTTCTCTTTAAGAAGGATGGTCTTTCATTCTTATTCATTGTCATCACCTCTGGCTATATTTTTGCCAGAAAACATCCGTATTATTCCACACTTTGAAAAACCATTGAAAATCAGAACAGTTCCGTCTCCTGGATGTCTTTTTTAAGCTCAGTGCCCTCAAAAAAGAACGCAAGGATCTCTTCATATGACATCCCCTCTTCATCCATCTTTTCCGCTGTCCAGATGCTCATCCCCAGCCCGTGCCCGTTCCCGGTGGTTGTGATCTTTATCTCACTGACGGCATCTGCATCTCCCTGTGTCTCACTGAAGGAAAACGCGCTGGACGGGAGCCCCAGGGCATCCCTGAACTGATCGCCTGTACAGAGTGTATCCCCGATCCTGAGCTGGCTGACATATCCTGCCAGATCATATGCCGTTATCTCAAAATCTGCAAACGTATATCCCTTCTCTGCCTGTTCTCCGTCAGCGGCAGCGACCAGGAAATCGCGGCATGCCGCCTGGATCTCATCACAGGAGAATGTAAAAACCTGGATCTCATTGTCCGCCTCTTTGTCGTCAGGGCACTCCCTTACCGCCACATAAGGATAATCCCCGGTCCCCATGACCTCCTCCGCGCTCCTTGTCTTCCCGCAGCTGGACTGGTGGAAGGGAGTCCACGCATAAGCATCCCCGTACATGAGCACTGTATCATCCGTCTGTTCTACAGCACGTATGTATTTTTCATAATACTCCGGAGCTTTTTCCTGTCCCCACTGTTTTTTCATCTCTTCGCGCGTCATGTAGTCCATGTCAAGTATTTTGTCTTCCGATCCGCTCAGCCCGCGGTAGATCTGGGTCCTGATGATCACTGCCTGTGCTTTCATCGCCTCTTCCCCAAGATCAGCCGGCACCTCTCTGGCGAGGATTCCTGCCAGATAGTCTGTCCAGCCGATCTCCGCAACGCCGTCCGCCTCCTCCGTATCCGGCACTTTTACCTTTACATAAAACGCACTGTCCCCGCTGTCTGCCGCGGCGTCTGCGCCATTTACGAACACAGAGATAATATACGGGAGCAGGATAATGATCACAAGGAATGCAGCGACAGATTTCAGTTTCTGCTCGATCACATATCGGTCCATAAAAAACAGCCCTCCATACTGTATTGTATGAAGAGCTGTCCTCTGTCATTCTGTTTTCTCGTCCTTGTCCGCTTCCGGCCCTGCAGCCCCTGCTGTCTCTGCGGCAGGCGCGGCGCCTTCTTCGCCAGCCAGAGGAACCGGGACATCCACCGGATTTTCCGGTCCGCCCTGCGGCGGCGCCGGCGGTGTTGCTGCCGGTCCTTCCGGTCCGCCGGGAATGACCGGCGGGAGCGGCGCCGGCGGCGGAGTAATCTTCGGCTCCATCCCCGGATTAAAATCCCGTTTCCGCATCACAAAGAAGCAAAGCGCCTCGTAAAGCGGGACCACGATCATCAGCACCGCGTGCACAAGCCCCATATTCCCCGTAGTGAATCTCTCCAGGATCTGCTTGTTGATCAGGACTTTCAGCGCCATCTGCGCTGCCTGTGCCGCGATCACCGCCACGATCAGCAGTGTGTACAGCATGATAACGAACAGCAGCGCGATCCCCGCGCCTCCTGCGCCGGATATCTGGGCAGCAGCGCCCACTCCGGTCACGAGGATGATAAGAACTCCGAACACGCCTGCCAGAACACTGGATATGATCGGAATGACCAGGTTCCAGATCCCCGGATTTTTGATCTCTTTGTTTTTCAGTTTGATCGGCCCGGCGAGTTCGCCCTGGAAATAATCCCTCGCGTAAGGGATGAACGCCAGCCACGGATACTCTTTCCCCATCCGTTTTCCGATCGTATACAGTCCGACTGAATGGAAGATATAGCTTACCAGTACAAAGGCCAGTATCAGTGTGAGGATGATCAGATAAACTGATAAGATCACGCCGACCAACCCTTCTGAATTGCTGACCGGATAATTATATTCATACGTATAATGATAATCACGACCCATTTATTACTGCCTCCTGTTTTCTGTCATTCCCCGCCTCTGTTCCTCTCTGCTGCTTCTGTTTATTCATCCTGCCCGGACGGCACTTCGACCTTCTCCAGATGCCAGATATCCCTGACATACTCTTCGATCGTCCTGTCGGAAGAGAATTTGCCGCTGCACGCTGTCTGCATCATCGCCATGCGTGACCATCTCTGCTGGTCGCGGTATGCCTCTTCCACCCGCTTCTGCGCTTCTGCGTAGGAGCGGAAATCCTTCAGGATAAAGTACATATCCGCCCTGTCCGTGCACTGTGTATTGAGCAGTGAATTGTACAGGTTCTTGTACATATTGTGGTCGCCGTGAGAGTATGTGCCGTCCATGAGCTGATCGACCACGCGCTTGAGCTCCCAGTCATTGAAATAGATATCCTGCGGATTGTAGCCGCCGTTGTTCTCGTAGTTGATGACTTCCTCTGAGCTCAGTCCGAAGATAAACGCATTCTCCTCGCCGACTTCCTGTACGATCTCTACATTCGCACCGTCCATGGTGCCCAGCGTCGGAGCGCCGTTGAGCATGAACTTCATGTTTCCTGTACCGGACGCCTCTTTGGAAGCTGTGGAGATCTGCTCGCTGACATCCGCTGCCGCGAAGATGATCTCCGCGTTGGACACGCGGTAATCCTCGATAAATACGACTTTCAGCTTTCCGTTGATGCTGCGGTCGTTATTGACAACCTCTGCAACGGAGTTGATCAGCTTAATCGTCTCCTTTGCCCTCAGATAGCCTGCAGCCGCCTTCGCACCGAAGATAAATGTTCTCGGATAGAAGCTCATCTCCGGATGCTCTTTGATCTGGTTGTACAGGTACATGATATGCAGGATGTTGAGGAACTGTCTCTTATACTCGTGGAGACGTTTTACCTGCACGTCGAAAATGGAGCGCGGGTCAACATCGATGCCGTTGTGTTCCTTGATATATTTCGCCAGGCGTACTTTGTTCTGGTACTTGATCTGCATGAACTCACGCCTTGCGTTCTCATCGTTTATATATGGCTTTAAGTTCGCGATCTTGGACAGGTCTGTGATCCAGCCGTCTCCGATCTTGTCTGTGATCCAGTCAGCCAGGAGCGGGTTGCCGTGCGCGAGGAATCTTCTCTGTGTGATGCCGTTTGTCTTATTGTTGAATTTCTCCGGCATCATCTGGTAGAAGTCCTTGAGCTCCTGTTTCTCCAGGATCTCTGTGTGGAGTTTTGCCACGCCGTTTACGGAGAAGCCGGCGATGATCGCCATATTCGCCATGCGCACCTGTCCGTCCATGAGGATCGCCATCTTTTTCACTTTGTTCTCATCTCCCGGATACATCTCGCGGACTTTGATGAGGAAGCGGCGGTCGATCTCCTGTACGATCTGGTAGATACGCGGGAGAAGCTTGGAGAACAGGTCGATCGGCCATTTCTCAAGAGCTTCTGCCATGATCGTATGGTTCGTATACGCGCAGGTCTTTGTCGTCACATCCCATGCTTCCTCCCAGTTCAATCCTTCCTGGTCGATGAGCAGACGCATCAGCTCCGGAACCGCAACGGTCGGATGGGTATCATTCATCTGGATGACAACTTTCTCGTGGAGCTTCCTGATGTCGCTGTGTTTCTTCTTATATTTCGCGATCAGCGCCTGGAGGCTGGCGGAAATGAAGAAATACTGCTGTTTCAGCCTGAGCTCTTTTCCGGAGTAGTGGTTATCGTTCGGATAGAGGACATCCACGATCAGCTTCGCCAGGTTCTCCTGCTCCACTGCTTTGTGATAGTTACCTCTGTCAAACTCATCCAGCTTGAAGTCTGTAATCGCCTGTGCATCCCATACGCGCAGCGTATTCACCACATGGTTGCCGTATCCGACGATCGGCATATCGTACGGGATCGCAAGGACAGACTCATAATTCTCCTGGATAAATTTATCCTTGCCCGTCTCCGGGTCTTTCTCAAAACGGATATTTCCGCCGAAGCGCACTTCCTTCGCGTACTCTTCCCTGCGCAGCTCGAACGGGTTGCCTTCCTTTAACCAGTCGTCCGGCACTTCCTTCTGATAGCCGTTCTCGATCTTCTGCTTGAACATACCATAGCGGTAGCGGATGCCGCAGCCGTAAGCCGGGTAGTTCAGTGTTGCGAGGGAATCGAGGAAACATGCGGCAAGCCTTCCCAGGCCGCCGTTTCCAAGAGCCGCATCCGGCTCCTGGTCCTCGACCACATCCAGGTCGATCCCCATCTCGTCAAGCGCTTCCCTGACTTCTTTGTATGCTTTCATATTGATGAGGTTATTTCCCAGGGCACGGCCCATCAGGAACTCCATGGACATATAGTACACGGTCTTGGCATCCTTCTCATCATAAGCTTTCTGCGTCGCAAACCAGTCGTCAAAGATCTCATCCTTCACCGCATAAGACACTGCCTGGAACAGCTGCTGCGGAGTCGCCTCTTCAACCGTTTTTCTGTACAGTGTTTTCACATTCTCTTTTACTGTCTCTTTAAATGTTTCTTTCTCAAATCTTTTGCTGAACATCGCTTTATTTTCCTTCCTTTTCCACGCCCATTGTAACTGCTTCACCATTGATCTTCCACTCCTTCACGAACCCTGCCGGCTCTGCTTTTACAACCCGGTCAGCCAATACCTCTCCGCTGATCTGTCCTGCGTATTTTTCGAAAACTGCCTCTGCCTTCTCTGTTCCTTCATATGTCACCCGGATCCGGTCCATGACCTCGAAGTCCGCTTCTTTTCTCATTGTCTGGATCTTGCTGATGATCTCGCGCACGAATCCTTCTTCAAGAAGTTCTTCAGACAGGTTCGTATCCAGGACGACCGTAATGCCGTTGTCATTTTCAGATACATAGCCTTCTGTCTGGGCTGTGTCGATGAGCAGGTCTTCTCTGAAAAGAGTGATCTCCTGTCCGTTCACATCCAGTTTCAGGGCTCCGGTCTCATTGACCTCGTCCATGGCAGCGTTTCCGTCCAGAGCGTCCAGGGCAGCTTTGATGCCGCCTAACATTTTACCATATTTTGGCCCGACTGTCTTTAACTGCGGTTTAAAAGTATATGAAGTAAAGTCTCTTACATCGTCAGTAAACTTAATATTCTTAACATTCAGTTCATCCGCGACGATCTCCTGGTAAAATTCCGGGAGGCTGAACGATGCTTTCACAAACATCTGGCCGATGGGCTGGCGGTTCTTGATATTGGAGGCATTCCTGCACGCGCGTCCCATGACTACGAGCTTCAGGACATTGTCCATGTTCTGCTCCAGCTCTGCGTCGATCTGCTCCTCATGCACTTCCGGGAAGAGGCACAGGTGGATGCTCTCCGGCGCGTCTTTGTCAATGCTGCGTACAAGGTTCTGGTAGATCTCCTCTGTCATGAACGGGATCATCGGAGCCGCCGCCTTGGATACGGTCACGAGGGCTGTATACAGTGTCATGTATGCATTGATCTTATCCTGCTCCATGCCCTTTGCCCAGAAACGCTCGCGGCTTCTCCTTACATACCAGTTGCTCATGTCGTCCACGAACTCCTGGAGCGCTCTTGCCGCCTCCGGGATGCGGTAATTGCCGAGATTGTCGTCCACAGCTTTTACCATGGTATTCATCTTGGAGAGGAGCCATTTGTCCATTACGGAAAGCTTATCGTACTCCAGTGTATATTTTGTCGCGTCGAACTCGTCGATATTCGCATAGAGGACGAAGAACGCATAGGTGTTCCACAGGGTTCCCATGAACTTTCTCTGTCCCTCTGTCACAGCCTTGCCATGGAAACGGTTCGGCAGCCAGGGCGCGCTGTTGATATAGAAGTACCAGCGGATCGCGTCCGCGCCGTATTTCTCCAGCGCGTCGAACGGATCGACGGCATTTCCCTTGGACTTGCTCATCTTCTGGCCGTTCTCATCCTGCACATGTCCCAGGACGATGACATTCTTGTACGGCGCCTTATTGAAGATCAGCGTGGAGATCGCCAGCAGGGAGTAGAACCATCCTCTTGTCTGGT
>ERZ1090864.1405-NODE-1409-length-11118-cov-20.015999_pt1 | contig 11118 bp, 10 predicted proteins | sample MGYA00478479_ERZ1090864 | MGnify/ENA primary metagenome ERZ1090864 (study PRJEB33644, sample SAMEA5815743) | chicken gut metagenome | biome: Chicken; feature: Gastrointestinal Tract; material: Caecum | place: Ireland | collected 2019-01-01 | study: A study of... | reverse complement strand
TGCCTGGGGCGGCACGGGGGGGCGGGGCGGCACGCCGCCGCCACTGGCGCTGCCCCCGGGAGAAGGCATGCCCAGTGAACGGTCTGTATTGATACGGCGGGGCGTTCCACTCATAGTCCAGTCTCCTTCAGAGGCCTGTATGCACAGGCTGTGTGTCGTTGCCGCCCAAGCGGGCGGCACAGTCTTTTAGTAGTATAGCATTCTCGGGCGGAATCTGCAATCCGTTTTATCAAACCTTCACCTTTCCGTCCTTTTGGGCCGCCGTCTTCCGGATGTCCTCGAGGGTGGCGGCGGACATGGGGTCCAAAGGCCGCCCCCCGTGCCGGACAAAGCCCACCGACTGTTCCAGGGCGGCCAGCATGGCCTGGTCGATGTCCTCGAACTCCAGCCGGCGCAGCTGCTCCACCCCTTCAAAGTCCCGCTCGGCGCAGGTCATGTCGGCCAGGTAGAGGATCTTGTCCAGCAGGGACATCCCCGGCTTGCCGGTGGTGTGGCAGGCCACCGCCGAGAGGATCTCGGGGTCGGTGACCCCCCACTGGGTCTGGGCCAGGATAGCGGCGCACACACCGTGCCACACGGGGGTGGGGCGGTTCTCGGTGTCGCCGGCGAGATCCGGGTACTGGCGCAGCAGCTCCAGCTGCCGGGCGGTGGGCATCTCCTTGGCGGTATCGTGCAGCAGGGCGGCCAGAGCGGCCTTGTGCGGGTCGGCCCCATAGCGGCCGGCCAGCCGGACGGCCATCTCCTCCACGTTCAGGGTGTGCTGATAGCGCTTGTTGCCCAGGTGTTTGCGGGCCAGGGCCTTTGCTTCCTCAAGATCCATAGAGCAGCCTTCCTTTCCTATACACAGTGACGCGTTTTTACGACTCCCCGGGATGGCGGCAGCGGCGGGGCGGAGCGGGCGGCTCGGGGCGCTGGTACAGCCCCTCCCGGCTTATCACCTGCCGCACCTGAAACGGCAGCGCGGCGGCGCAGGCCTCGCCGGCGGCCAGGCGCCGGCGTAGCTCGCTGCGGGCCATCGGCACGGCCCGGGCCGGCGCCATCAGGATGCGGCTGCCGGACGGGTCCAGGGCGCGGGCCGCCTGGTGCAGGGCGGGGTCGTCCCCGATCTCGCGGCTGACCACCACCAGGCGGGCCAGGCGCAGGATATCCTGCCAGCGGTACCAGGCCCGGAACGATTCCAGCATATCGCTGCCCACCGTCAGATAGAGGGTGGCGCCGGGACAGCGCGCCGCCAGCATCTCCAGCGTCAGAACGGTGTAGTTGCGGCGGCCCTCCCGGGCCTGGCACACTTCCCAGTCGCTGACGGTCAGCCGGGGCAGGCCGGGCGTCCCTTCCAGCGCATAAAAGCAGCGGCACATCTCCAGCCGCAGCTCGGCCGGGGTGGCGCTGGCCGCCTTGTGGGGGGGCACCCCGGCGGGCATCACCACCACCAGGTCGGGCCGGACCCGCCCGGCCGCGGCGCGCAGATTGTTCAGATGGCCGTTGTGGGGCGGGTCGAAGGTGCCGCCGTACAGCAGCAGTTTCATTTCAGCAAGTCAGCGTAGGCGCTGTCCTTTTTCTTTTGCAGATACAGCACGAACTTGGAGCCGATGACCTGCACGCAGTCGGCGCCGGTGGCCTCGGCCAGCAGCACCGAAGCCTCCCGGGCGTTGTACATGCTGGTCTCCAGCACCTTGAGCTTGATCAGCTCCCGGGCGTCCAGGCAGTTTTTCACCGCGTCGATGAGGGGCTGGTCGATCTCCCCCTTGCCGATCTGAAAGACCGGGTCCATGGTATTGGCCTTGCCGCGCAGGATGGCGCGCTGTTTACTTGTAAGCATGGTGTCTCTCCTTTTATGTCTCGCTCAAAAATGCGGGCAGACGCTTTTCCAGCTCCTCCAGGGCGCGGCCCCGGTGGCTGATGGCGTCCTTCTCTTCGGGGGTCAGCTGGGCGTAGCTGTCGTGTTCGGTGTTGGGCCGCTTGCCGCCCCCCGGCACGCCCCGCTCGTCGGGGATGAACAGGGGGTCGTAGCCAAAGCCGTAGTCCCCGGGCTGCCGGGCAAACGCCACATGGCCGGGGCACTCCCCCATGCAGGTCAGGGCGCGGCCGTCGGGCATCATCAGGCAGACCGCCGAGACGAATCTCGCCCCCCGCTTTTCCGCGGGCAGGTCCTGCATGACCCGCAGCAGCTTGTCGTTGTTGGCCTCGTCGTCCCCGTGACGGCCGCAGTAGCGGGCGCTGTACACGCCCGGCGCGCCACCCAGCGCGTCCACGCACAGGCCCGAGTCGTCGGCGACGGTGGGCAGACGGCTGGCGGCCGCAAAGGCTGCGGCCTTGATGGCCGCGTTTTCCGCAAAGGTGGAGCCGGTCTCCTCCGGGTCGAGGTCCAGGCCCAGCTCCTTCTGGCTGAGCACCTGGTGGCCCTGGGCCTCCAGGATCCGGCGCAGCTCCCTGAGCTTGCCGGGATTGCCGGTGGCTGCACAGATCTTCATGGTCAGCTCCTCCATTTCCGGGGCAGCAGCTCCTCCACGAAGCCCGCCGCGTCAAAGGGCAGCAGGTCGTCGATGGCCTCGCCCACGCCGATGAACCGCACCGGCAGACCCAGCCGCTGCTTGACCGCCACCACACACCCGCCCTTGGCGGTGCCGTCCAGCTTGGTCAGGATGACGCCGCTGGCGTCGGCGGCCTTGCAGAACTCCCGCGCCTGGCTGATAGCGTTCTGGCCGGTGATGGCGTCCAGCACCAGCAGCGTTTCGAGGCTGGCCTCCGGGGCGGCCTTGCGGACGCTGCGGCTGATCTTGGAGAGCTCCGCCATCAGGTTCGCCTTGTTGTGCAGGCGGCCGGCGGTGTCGGCGATGACCATGTCATAGCCGCGCGCCTCGGCCGACTTGACGGTGTCGAAGATGACCGCCGCGGGGTCGGCCCCCTCACCCGCCTTGACGATGGGCACCCCGGCCCGGCCGGCCCAGATGTCCAGCTGCTCGCTGGCGGCGGCGCGGAAGGTGTCGCCCGCGGCCAGCATGACCCGGCGGCCCTGCTCGCGGTAATAGTGGGCGAGCTTGGCGATGCTGGTGGTCTTGCCCACCCCGTTCACCCCGATGACCAGGATGACGGCGGGCTTGCCCGAAAGGTCCATCTCGCCGGCCGGCTCCATCTCCTCCTGCAAGATCTCCCGCAGGGCGTCCATGGCCTGGTCGCCGGTGCGCAGATGCTGGCTCTTGACCGCTTCGCGCAGGCGCTCCACCAGGTGCAGGGCCACGTCCGCCCCCACGTCGGCCAGGATCAGCTGTTCCTCCAGATCGTCGTAGAGATCGTCGGTGATCTCAGCGCCGGTCAGCGCGTTGACGATGTTGCCCCAAAAGCCGGTGCGGGTCTTTTTGAGGCCGTTTTCCATCTTTTCTTTGGTTTTTTCCTTGTTTTTTCTTCCGAACAGACCCATAGGGGCTTTCCTCCTGCTGTTCTTATGTTGGGTGTGGGTTTAGGATACAAGCGTCGCGTCCACCTGGTCGAGGTCCAGCTTGAGCAGCTTGGAAATGCCGTCCTCCTGCATGGTCACGCCATAGAGGACGTCGGCGGCCTCCATGGTGCCGCGGCGGTGGGTGATGACGATAAACTGGGTCTTGCCGCTGATCCGCCGCAGATACTGGGCGAAGCGGACCACGTTGGCGTCGTCCAGGGCGGCCTCGATCTCGTCCAGGATGCAGAAGGGCGAGGGGTTGACCGCCAGGATGGCGAAGTAGATGCTGATGGCCACCAGCGCCCGCTCCCCGCCCGAAAGGGCTTCCAGGTTCCGGATCACCTTGCCCGGCGGGCTGACCTGGATCTCGATGCCGCTGCCCAGCACGTCGCCGGGGTCTTCCAGCGCGAGGGCGGCCTGCCCCCCGCCGAACAGCTGGGCGAAGGCCTGGCCGAAATGCCGGTTGATGGCCGCAAAGTTGCGGCTGAAGATCTCCCGCATCTGGCCGTTCAGCTCCCCGATCATCCGCACCAGGCGGTCCTTGCTCTGCTGCACGTCCTCCACCTGGGCTTTCAGGGTCTGGTAGCGGGTCTGTACCTCCTGGTACTCCTCCACCGCCCCCACGTTGACGCTACCCAGGGCGCGGATCCTGCCCCGCACGTCGGCCACCTGGGCCCGCAGGGCGGCCATGGACGAATAGTCCACGCACAGCCCGGCCGCGTCGGTGGGGGTCAGCTGGTACTCGTCCCAGAGCTTGGCGGCCAGCTGGTCGTACTCCCCTTCCGCCGCGCTCTTGCGCTCGGACAGGCGGGCCATCTCACGGCCGGCCTCCTCCCGCTGCTCGGCGGCGGCCCGGGCGGCGGCCTGGGCCCGGGTCTCGGCGGCCTGCTGTTCCAGCCGGCGGTCCGCCGCATCCCGGATGGCGGCCTCTTTCCGGCGGATGGCCTCCCGGCTGCGGGCCGTCTCGTCCTGCACCTGCCCGATGGCCTGGGCAAGGCGGGCGTCCTGCTGTTCCAGCTGCCGGATGTTCTCCTCCAGCTCTTGGCGGCGTGCGCCGGCATCCGCAAGGCGGGCTTCCCAGTCCGCGATGCGGCTGCGGCACAGCTCGGCGTCCTTTTGGCGGGCCAGCTGTTCCAGGCGGGCCGCTTCCAGCCGGCCGGACAGTTCCGACTGCCGGGCCGCAAAGTCATCGTCCCCGGCGCTCAGCTGCTCCAGCTGCCGGGTCAGACCGGCGGCCAGGGCTTCCTGCTGCTGCCTGCGCCCGGACGCGGACGCGGCGTCCTTCTGCCGGGCACGGATCTCCTCCTCCAGCGCTTCGGCCCGGGCGGCGGCCTGGGCGGCGGCCTCCCGGCCCTGCTGCACCGCCTGTTCCAGACGCCGGCGTTCGGCGTCGGCCCGCAGCCGGTCGTCGGCGGCGGTGCGCTCTTCGGCCTGGGCGGCGGTCAGGTCGGCGGACACCGCGTCCACCTGGCTCTTGCACTGGGCGGCGCGGACGCCGGCCACCGTGCAGTCCTGCTCCAGGGAGGCGATCTTCTTTTCCAGGTCCCGGATCTCCTGGCGCCGGGTGAACAGCCCCGCCGACCGCTGTACGCTGCCGCCGGTGAAGCTGCCGCCCGCGTTGACCACCTGGCCGTCCATCGTGACCACCCGGTTGCGGTAGCCCAGGCTCCGGGCCGCCTTGCCGGCGGCGTGGATGTCCTCCACCACCACCACCCGGCCCAGAAGGTGGGAGACGACGTCCCGGTAGCGCGCGTCGGCCTGCACCAGACTGCTGGCCAGCCGGGCCGAAAGGGGCAGTTCCCCCCGGAACAGCCCGGGCTGGACGGTATCCAGGGGCAGAAAGGTGGCGCGGCCCGCGTTCTTTTGGCGCAGCAGGGCGATGGCGGCTTTGGCGGCCGCCTCGTTTTCCACCACGATGTTCTGCATGGCGGCCCCCAGGGCGGTCTCCACCGCCACCTCGCACCCCGGCTCCACCGTCAGGATGGAGGATACCGGCCCGATGATCCCCCGCAGCCGTCCTCCGGCGGCCGCCTGCATGACGGCGCGGACCGAGTGCTGGTAGCCCTCCATGTTCTTTTCCAGTTCCTGCAATACGGCCAGGCGCTGGGCGGCGGCGTCCCGGCTGCGGATTGCCGTCTGCTGCTCCTCCCGGGCGGCGGCCAGGGCCTTCTGGCGGCTGGCCAGCTTGAGGGAAAGGCCCGCCCGGACGTTGGCCAGCTGCTTTTGGCTTTTGTCCAGCATCTCCAGATAGTGCACCGTATCGGTCAGGCTGGCCTGGTCCTCCGCGAGCTTTTCCTGCTGCTGCCGGGCGGCGTCCTGTGCCTCGGGCAGACGGCCGGCGGCGGCCTGCCGGGCGGCTTCGGCGGCGGCCTCCTCCACACGGGCGGCGGTCTGCTGTGCCGAGGCCTCCGCCAGCCGGCGGCGCAGCTGTTCCCCGAGGGCGCTGGCCGCGTCGGTGCGGCTTTGCAGCTGGGCCAGCTGCTGTTCCAGGCTGTCGATCTGCCCGGAGAGGGCTTCGGCCTGCCGGCCGGCTTCGTCGGCGGCGTCCTTCTGGCGCTGGAGCTCCCGGGCGGCGTCCTGCTGGCCGGACAGCCCCTGCTCCAGCTCCTGCCGCAGGGCTTCGGCGCTCTGGCGGCCGTGGGCGCGGTCGTTTTCCAGCACCGCGATGCGGCTGCCGCTGGTGCTGATCTGTTCGGTGATACTGCGGATATCCCCATTCAGGCGCTCGATCTCCACCGTGAGGCGCTGCGCCTGCATACGGATCTCCTCAGCCTCCCGCTGGGCGGCCTTGTCCGCCTGGTCCTGGCGGTCGTAGGCGGCCTGGGCGGTCTCGCAGTCCCGGGCCAGCTGCTGTATGGCCGCGCGGGCGGCCCGGATGCCCTCCACCCAGAGCGTCACCTCCAGGCTCTTGCGCCGGGCGGCCAGCTCCAGGTAGGCGCGGGCCTTTCCGGCCTCCTTTTCCAGGGGGCCCACCCGGCTTTCCAGTTCCTGCAGGATGTCCCGCAGCCGCTCCAGATTGGCTTCGGCCCCGGCCAGCCGGTGTTCGGCCTCGGTCTTGCGGTAGCGGTAGCGGGCGATGCCGCAGGCATCCTCAAAGATCTCCCGCCGCTCGCTGCCCTTGGCGGCCACGATCTCGGCGATCCGGCCCTGGCCGATGATCGAGTAGCCGTCCCGGCCGATGCCGGTATCCAGCAGCAGCTCATAGATATCCTTCAGCCGGCAGGCCTGGCCGTTGATGGTATACTCGCTGTCCCCCGAGCGGTAATACCGCCGCCCGATGGTCACCTCGCCGGCGTCCAGGTCCAGGGTGTGGGCGGTGTTGTCCAGCGTCAGCCGCACCGACGCATAGCCCATGGCCCCCCGCCGGGCGGCGCCCCCGAAGATGACGTCCTCCATCTTGCCGGCGCTGCGCAGCTGGCGGCTGCTGGTCTCGCCCAGCACCCAGCGGATGGCATCCGACAGGTTGCTCTTGCCCGAGCCGTTGGGGCCCACCACCCCCGTGACCCCCCGGTCAAAGGTGATCTTGACCTTGTCGGGGAAGCTCTTGAAGCCCTGGACCTCGAGTTCTTTCAATACCATCCGTCACTCATCCCCGAGGACGCCCAGCAGTTTGAGGGCCTCTTTGGCCGCGTGCTGTTCGGCCGCCTTTTTGCTGCGGCCCTCGCCCCGGGCCACGCAGTCCGAGTTGAAGCGGACCGCCACCACAAAGTGCTTGTCGTGGTCGGGGCCGGTCTCCTTTTCCACCACATAGCTGAGCCGCTCCTCGGGGTTCTGCTGGACGATCTCCTGCAGGCGGGTCTTGTAGTCGGCCTCGGCGTGCTTGCCCTCGGTGATGAAGGGCAGGATGAACTTTTTGGCCACCTCCATCCCGCCGTCCAGGTAGAGGGCGGCGATGAGGGCCTCGAAGGCGTCCGATACGACGCTGGGCCGCTCGCGGCCGCCGCAGCGCTCCTCCCCTTTGCCCAGGCGGAGGTATTCCCCCAGGTGGATCTCCTGGGCGAACTGGAACAGGGCCCCCTCGCTGACCAGGCTGGAGCGGATGCGGGTCAGATCGCCCTCCGGCCGGTCGGCGTAGGCGTGGAACAAATAATCGGCCGAGACGATCTGCAGCACGCTGTCGCCCAGAAATTCCAGCCGTTCGTTGTGAGCCACCGGCACGCGGCTCTCGTTGGCATAGCTGGTGTGGGTCAGGGCCGTGGCCAGCAGGCCGGGGTCCTTGAAGGTGTAGCCGATGATCTTTTCAAGCGGATGCGCCATGGATGCTATGCCCTCCTTTCCGGTCATTCTTCGCTGGCTTTGGCCGCGGCGGCGTTGGCGGCGGCCACGTCGTCCAGAGCGGCCTGCATGGTGCCGCACAGGTCGTTTTCCACGCAGATCTTGGCCTGGCGGATGGCGTTCTTGATGGCCTTGGCCTTGGACGAGCCGTGGGCCTTGATGACCGGCTGCCGTGCGCCGAGGAAGGGCGCGCCGCCGTACTCCTCGCTGTCCATCTGCTTTTTCAGCTCGGCCACCTTGCCCTTCATCATCAGGCCGGCCAGCTTGCCGGTGGTGCTGGAATAAAAGGCCCCCTTGACCATGCCCATGATCATCTTGGCCATGCCCTCGGTCAATTTGAGGACCACGTTGCCGGTAAAGCCGTCGCAGACCACCACGTCCACGTTGCCGGAGGGGATGTCGCGGGGCTCCACGTTGCCCACGAAGCGGATGCCCGGGGTGGTCTTGAGCTTCTGGTAGGCCTCGCGCAGCTGCGGGGTGCCCTTCGATTCCTCGGCGCCGTTGTTGACCAGGGCGCAGGAGGGGTCCTTGCGGCCCTCCACCCGCTTCATATAGCAGGTGCCCATGACGGCGAAGGCCTCCAGCATATCCACCCGGCACTCGACGTTCGCGCCGGCGTCCAGCAGCAGGTAGGCCCCCTTCTGGGCGGGGATCATGGTGGCCAGGGCGGGGCGCTTGATGCCCCGCAGGGCCCGGACGATCAGGCTGGTGCCCACATGGAGCGCGCCGGTGCTGCCGGCCGAGACAAAGGCGTCGCCCTTGCCCTCTTTGAGCATCGTCAGGCCCACCACGATGGAGGAGTCCTTCTTCTGGCGGACGGCGCGGGCCGGCTCGTCGCACATCTCGATGTTCTCGGAGCAGTGGACCAGCCGGATGCCGTCCAGGGAGATATGGTTGTCGGCGGCGGTCTTGCGGATCAGGGCCTCATCCCCGAGGCCGATGATCTGCACGCCGTATTCCTTGACCGCCTGTGCGGCCCCGTCCAGCGGGGCCAGGGGGGCGTTGTCGCCGCCCATCAGATCCACGATGATTTGCATAGTCTTGTTCCTTTCTGCCTGTTTGCAGGCTCATGCCTGGGCATCCACCCAGCGCTGCATACTGGCCGCCGCCCGCTGGGCCTGGGCCAGGTAGCGCAGGCGCTTGTCCCGGGGACGGTCCTCCAGAGGGGGCAGGATGCCCATATTGGCCCCCATGGGCTGGAAGTGCTTGTTTTCTGTGGTCAGGTAGCGCACCAGAGCCCCGCACATGGTGTCGGGCGGGGGCGGCGTATAGGGCCGGCCGTTCAGCCTGGCCCAGATGCTGCGGGCGGCCAGCAGGCCGCAGGCCGCGCTCTCCATATAGCCCTCAAAGCCGGTGATCTGCCCGGCGAAAAAGACGTCGGGGTGCTCTTTCAGGCACAGCTGGGCCGTCAGCACCCGGGGCGCGTCCAGGAAGGTGTTCCGGTGCATCACCCCATAGCGGACGAACTCCGCCCGCTCCAGGCCGGGGATCATCGAGAACACCCGCTTCTGCTCGCCCCACTTGAGGTTGGTCTGGAAGCCCACGATGTTGTACAGGGTGCGCTCGCGGTTCTCGGCCCGCAGCTGGACGTTGGCCCAGGGGCGGTGGCCGGTGCGGGGGTCCACCAGGCCCACCGGCCGCAGCGGCCCGTAGCGCATGGTATCGGCCCCCCGGGCCGCCATCACCTCGATGGGCATACAGCCCTCGTACACCGTCACCGTGTCGGCCTTCTTGCCCACCGCGTCGGGGTCGGGGGCGGCGCACCCCTCCCGGTCAAAGTCGTGGAGGGGCGCCCGCTGGGCGGTCACGAGGGCCTCGTAAAAGGCCTCGTACTCGGCCTTGCTGAAGGGGCAGTTGAGGTAATCCGCCTCCCCCCGGCCGTAGCGGGACGCCGCGAACACCTTGTCGTAGTCGAGGCTCTCGGCGGTGACGATGGGGGCCACCGCGTCGTAAAAGTGGAGCCGGCTGTCCCCGGTCAGGCGGGCGATCTCGGCGGCCAGGGCCCCTTCGGTGAGGGGGCCGGTGGCCACCAGCACCGGACGGCCCTGGGGGATCGCGGTCGCCTCCTCGCGGCGGACGGTGATGTTGGGGTGGGCCTCCACCCGGGCGGTGACGGCGGCGCTGAACGCGTCCCGGTCCACGGCCAGGGCGCCGCCGGCCGCCACCCGCACCGACTGGGCCACCGGCAGAAGGCTCGAACCCATCTGCCGCATCTCCTCTTTCAGCAGGCCGGACGCCGAGTCCAGACGCTCGGCCTTGAGGCTGTTGGAGCAGATCAGCTCGGCAAAGCCGGGGTTTTGGTGGGCGGGGGAAAAGCGGACCGGCTTCTGCTCCCAGAGGGTGACGGCCACCCCCTGCCCGGCCAGCCAGAGGGCGGCCTCGCAGCCGGCCAGGCCCGCCCCCAGGATATCGATGTGAAATGGATCCATAGTATCTCCTGTCAGGTGTTTTTGGGCGCCGGCATCTCAAAGCCGCAGCCCTCTTTGGCGCAGTAGAGCCGGGAACCGTGGCGGAACAGGGTGGAGCCGCACTTTTCGCACTTCTGGGCCACCGGGGTATCCCAGGTCATGAAGTCGCAGTCGGGGTAGCGCTCGCACCCGTAGTAGATCCGGCCCCGGGCGCTCTTGCGCTCCAGGATCCGGCCCTGGCCGCACTTGGGGCAGATGCCGCCGGTGTCCTTGACCAGGCGCTTGGTGCCCCGGCACTCGGGGAAGCCGCTGCAGGCCAGGAACTTGCCGTACTTGCCCACCTTGATGACCATGGGCCGTCCGCACAGGGGGCAGACCTCGCTGGAGGGCTCGTCGGGCACCTTGATCTTTTTGCCCTCCATATTCTTTTCGGCGGCCTGGAGGCTGGCGTCAAAGCCCTTGTAGAAGGTGTCCACCGTCTGGCGCCAGTCGGCCTTGCCGCTCTCGATCTTGTCCAGGTTCTTCTCCATCTGGGCCGAGAAGTCCACGTCCACGATGTGGGGGAACTGCTCCAGCATCAGTTTGTCCACCGTCCGGCCCAGGGGGGTGGGCTTGAGCTTTTTCTGGTCCCGCTCCACATAGCCCCGGTCGATGATGGTGGTGATGATGGGCGCATAGGTGGAGGGCCGGCCGATGCCGTTCTCCTCCAGGGCCTTGATGAGGGAGGCCTCGGTGTAGCGGGCGGGGGGCTGGGTGAACTTCTGCTCGCTCTTGAGCTGGACCAGATCCAGCCGCTGGCCCTGTTCGAGGGGGGGCAGGGCGGTCTCCTTCTTCTCCTTCTCGTCGGCGGCCTCCTCGTACAGGGCGGTGAAGCCGTCGAAGGTGACCGTAAAGCCGCTGGCCTTGAACCGGTAGGCCCCGCCGCAGACCGTCACCGACACGGTATCCATCTGGCAGTCGGCCATCTGGCTGGCCATGAAGCGGCTCCAGATCATCCGG
>ERZ1090864.1384-NODE-1388-length-11288-cov-17.581857_pt1 | contig 11288 bp, 14 predicted proteins | sample MGYA00478479_ERZ1090864 | MGnify/ENA primary metagenome ERZ1090864 (study PRJEB33644, sample SAMEA5815743) | chicken gut metagenome | biome: Chicken; feature: Gastrointestinal Tract; material: Caecum | place: Ireland | collected 2019-01-01 | study: A study of... | reverse complement strand
AATTTTATTTAATTTCCTTCTGTGTTATTTTTCTTCTTAGCCTTTTCCTTGAGCCAAAGACCGTTGCTCTTTACCAGAATGCTGCAGTTTTCGATCTCGTACCGCTTTTTAAAAGCATTTGCACTTTCCCTGGAGTAGAACAAAAACATGGCATCATTCAGATCATAGATGGAAACAGCAACCTTTCCGTCAGGTGTTGTCCGTTCACTTTTACTGAAATGACGCAGTAAATTCGGGATTATGGGAGGCATGGGGATTGTATTCCATCTCTCACCATAGCCGAGCTCCTTATAGATAGGAAAGTCATCCTCAAAAACTGCACAGCGCATAGCAGCCGCAAAACCAGCCGGTAACAGCTCCATTAATTTCTTAAGCTCCTTCGTAACTATCTCAAAAATGTACTCCGGATCGGAAAATGCATTGATTTGTTTCCTGATTTTGGCTTCAGCGGATTTGTATGCCTTGAAAGCACGATTCCCCTGTTCTTTCAGGTCTTCGATTGATATCTCTGAGGAGAACAAGTTCCTGTTATGTAAGAGATTAGAGATTGTCTCCGGATTTTCATAAAGAACAGTAATGGCAAAATGATAGAATTTCAGTTCGGAGAGAAGCAGAATCGGATTATAAACCGGCATCTCAGAGACTTCAAAATACCTTTTGCCATTATAGTATCCATCTTCACAGCACTGCCTGAGAATACATAAAACCAGATCATATAACGGCTTGTCCGTAATTCCTTTTATAATGCTGCCATTATCTATGGCGGCTAATTTCCGAATCTCATCCGCAGATAATGAAGGCATTCTCCAGTTCTTTTGGACAATAATTTTGCCCAGTTCCCAACAGAGTTCGTCGTCTTTTAAAAATTCTCCGATGTAATCAAAGTCATTAAGCAAATATATTTTATTTCTCATTTCATTCCTTCTTTCCTAAGCAGCCTGCAAAGCAATAGCATTCTGCTGTACCATCAGCTCTATTTTGTCAAATATTGTGTTAAGCGTATCATTAAACGTGCAGTTACAGTCCTGAAGCCCCTGATACAACTTGTATGCAGCTTCCAGTAATTCCGTCTCGTTTTCCAGTGTATCTACAGGAAGATTACACAGGCCGATCTCCTGATCACAGCGATCAATATACCGTTCCACAAAGTCATCAGCGAATGCCTGATACTTCATGATCTCGTAAGCCTGCTCCATTTCCCTGTCCGTCAACGGGATTGCAATTCGTTTCGTTCCGTTCATTCGGTAAATATTCATTCAATGTTTCCTTTCTTGTTACAGGAATCGTAGTGTCATAGGGGCGTTCCCTGAGATAGATCAGCAATTTCCACTCCAGATTAAGCTCATGGTCAACCCATTTTCCATCCACCCAGATCTGCTTTGTGATTGTATTGTAGATGACCGGCTCCCGTTCCATATGATCCAGATCTGCCACAAGACATGTCTCCAGATCTACAAATGGCCAGAGAGCGGTTTCTACCTTACTTTTTAATCTTTGTATCAGCGGCTCTATTGCTGCTATGCTGTAGGTTCTGCTGATACAGCGCGAAATCTCAGGGATCAGACCGGACTCATCTATAGCCTGTTGAAGAACCTCAATCTGAGGATCTTCAGGCATATAAGGATTCTTATAAAGCCGGTCCGTAAGCCGCGTGCAGATGTAGAGCCAGAGTAAATGGTTGATCTGACCGAGAAGCTGATAATAGGCATTCCGGAATCTTGTTCTGAGTTCATCACGGGGAACTTGCTCCCGGTTTCTTTTCAGGATAGAGAGCAGCTTTTGCAGACTGCTCTCCAGTTCTATTATCTTATTCAAGCACATATCACCCCGGTTTTTGCGTTCGCCGTAGTATAGTTAAGGCGATAGATGATATTTTTTGTTTCAAACAAAACACCTGATTCGGACACTTCCCAGATTTTTTCTACTTCAGAAGTAGGGTGGATACCTGAATTGCTGATGATCCATGCACGCTCACCCACGCGAAGCGGAAGGGAAAGATATCCGGTTAAATGTAATTCTTTTTTAGGATGATTCTGAAAATTAATCACTTTATTCTTCTCCATATCCTCTCTCCTCTCATATGGCGGCCTTACGGATTCTTGGCGACATCAGACGGTTGCGAAAACGACTGATGCGGTTTTGAACTCCTGCTACGCTGATACTGCAGTATTCGCTGATTTCGTGATAGGAGTATCCGTCAGCCTTTAAGTACAGGACTTCCCGTTCTTTCGGTGTAGAATAAGAAAGCAGCTCATAGAGGATTTCACGATCAAACATTTGATCCTCAATCGCCTTTTCTCGCTCCGGAAGAAGACGGTTTAATTCGTTGAGGCTGGTATCTTCCTCATAGGATAGAGTTGCAGCGCAGCGTTTCGGGCGGCGCTGGTAGATCCGTTCTTCTGCCAGAGCATCCATCATCCGGCTCCATGCAATCGTAGAAAAACGATACTTCTGAAGTTCGGGATCAGACAGATAGCTCTGAACCGCAGAAAGATAACCGAAGATTACGACATCATAGTAATCTGCCATTTTCAGGTGAAAATGAGACAGAAAGTGTAAAACGGTGTCGTGATGTTTGTCAGCAAACTGGCGTTCATTCTCTGATAATACTGTTATTTTCTTCATTGTGTTCCTTCCTCCTTTGTAAAAGCATGAAAAATCGTATTTATATGTTGGGGGTACTGATCAGTGCGGCAATCAGACGGGCGCAGGCCCGTTCCGATTCCGTGATCTCATGTCTTCCCTTGATAACAACAAGTGCTGAAGACTGCCAGAATCTATCCGGTGCAGACAGCGGGATTAAAGTATCTACTTGAGAAACCGATGTATCTGTCAGATAAACCGGCTCTGTAAATATCTGCTGTTTCCCGGACCGGATATAATCCTGAAGGGTTTCAGATATAGTCGTTCCTTCCATGACACAGAGTCCTTTGGAGACAATCACCTGATCTTCCGTGCATATAGCAGCGCCGCAGCGGGTAACGGAGTAAAGAATATTGAGATATTTTTTCATACTTCGATCTCCGGTAGAAGCGCTCTTGTATTTACTTAACAGGACTCCGTTTTCTACAGTGCGGATTTCTATGGTATCTCCGCCGGAAAGGTTCATAGTCCGTCGGATTTCATGAGGTATAATGATCCGCCCCTGAGAATCCATTGTCCGAATCATTGCTGGTTTCATTGGGTCCTCCTTCATCTGGGGAGGGGATAGGGATCCCCCTCGAATCGCTCAGGCTGCATTAAAAGCAGGATTATATCCGTTATCGTAGCCATTGCCGTAATTATCACTGTAGTTTTCACTATAACTGTTGTCATAGTTTCCGCCATACGAATCGGTGTATCCGCTGTATGCTACGCTGCCGTTGTTTTGTCTCTGACTGAGCGCGTTTTGAAGCGCATTCTTGCCGCTTGCGATGAGATTGGGAGCAACAGCAGTTTCCCATGCATGGACATATCGGACGACGCGGTTTAACACATGAAACATATCAGCATCGGTAAGGGAGATTTCAACCTTAGCGTTTGACAGAAAGCTGCCTTTTTTCATATAAGATCCGCCGTTTGGATTTTTGACAGCGATCCCTTTCCCGTTATCTACGGATATGATCCACGGAATCCGGCGCGGCTGACCGTTGGAAGTAACAGTGGCCCGGATAATACTCAGCCGTGTTACCTGCGAGTAGCCGCCCTGATCCTGGTCGCCAAAGATTTTGTCCTGATAAAAGGAAAATTCAGGAGCTCCTGCGCATAACCGTGTAAAAATAAATTCCAGGGTGTCAGGAGATAAGTTGGCATTTACAGAAACTGTGCGGTCGCCGGTTCCATTGGAATAATCCAGAAGCCTTAAGCCGATCAGGGAACGTGCTTTGCGATTATTCTCATAGTATTCGCCGTCAGCGTGAAGCTGTGCATAGCTGGTAACTGCCGCAGGTTTGAGCTTGTCGTAAAAGGCGATCAGCCTGCGGTCTGTTTTGAGTACGCTGATCTGAGTCGAAACATACGGTTCATTCATCTTTGCATTCCTTCTTTCTATTCAATGTATTGCGTAATAAGCTGCGGAAGCAGCTTCGGTAATTTGTTCAGATCGGTGATATCCAGAAAACCGTCTCCGTAGATCCGTTTGATCCTGTCCTTATCTGAGCCGATCGCGGCGGCAAAAAGGATGACTCCTTTCTGTCGGTATTCCTTTTTGATTGCCCGCAGATCTGCTTCAGCCGCGGTCCCGGAATAGCCGGTACCGGCGGGCTGTCCGTCAGAGATCAGGATCAGGATTTTCAGTGCTTCCGGCCGCTTTACAAGATGTTCTGCCACAAAGCGGAGCGCTGCCCCGTCGCGGTTGCCATATCTGGCGGCCATATCCATCAGCCGGTAGCAGTCCTGATTGTCAATCGAATCAAATTCCGCATAGGAATATAACTGTACAGCGTCCGAGTAGTCTTCTGTATGACCGTAGATTGTGACAGGGATATCAAGAGAACGGCAGAAATCATAGAGGATGATTGCGGTCTGGTTTGCCATTGGGAGCCGCGCGGCGCTTCCCATAGAGCCGCTCTCATCAATGAGCAGCCCCACAGCCAGTTCAGATGGATCTCCGGGAAGCCGGGTGCGTGAAAAATATCCTCCGTCGTTGTGATAAAGATTCCTTGGCTCCAGGCGCCTTCCATACACCAGATGATTCAGTTTCTCCCCGTTTCGTTTCTTGTCGAGGATTTCACTGACCGATTGCTGCAGCCGCCTTGAGATATCCAAAAGCGGTCCGGCAACAGCTTCATAGCTTCGCTTCAGCCTATCCGGAATATGAATCATGCGGTTGATATAAATATGGAATCCTTTGTGGATATTGCCGTATTGAAGTGCATTGGATTCTTTCTGCAGATCTTCGGAGAGGTTTTCCTCGTATTTCAGCTCGGCAAGGTCTTTTGCAAGTTTTGTAAGAACGTTTGTAATATCGTTTGCTGCGTCCTCATAACCGGAGCCGGTATAATCGAAGTTATAAGAAATTCCCGGATTACTGCCTGCCGACAGCTCAGAAGTTTTCTCAAGCGAAATGCGTCCGGTTTCCTCCTGAAGGATTTGCTGCACTTCCTGCCGTCCTTCCTGAAGAACGCCTTTGTTGATCTTTGCTTTGTGTTTATTTCTGGGGCGCCCCTTCTTTTGAGGAAGCGGAGTCCCTCCGGCCACCTGTTTGCCAAGTGTTTCCGCCAGTTCTTCTCCAAATGTGCCAAGATCTCCGGATTGTTCCCGCTGTTCTGCTTCCTGGATCAAGGGCTTGATATATTCCCATAGGATAACAAGAATTTCATTTGCCGCCTTAAAACGTTCCCTCGGATCTGTTTCATAGATGCATTCGGAAACAATGGGAAGGCATTCATAAAAATAATCCAGATATTCACCCTGATAATTCGTGGGATTATTGATATCTCCAGCCTTGCAGTAGTGGATCAGCAGATTTGCAACAATCGCAAAGCCATGATATCTGTTGTCAATCTGTTTTTGGATTGACGGGATCTGCTCTGCGTATCTGTCATTGTTCAGATTGATGCCCTGCCGGATACTGCCTGGAAATTCCTGACACATTCTGGCTTCGATATAAACATCTTCCAGAATATTGACAAGCTGAGATGCAAATTCAGCCAGCGTAAGGCAGGCGGCTTTCCTGCTGAGCACCTGTGACAATTCCTGATAATTAGAAGCGTACCGGGACGCAGCCAGAGATGGCTCACACGGATAAAAACTGCCATTTTTTAAAGAGCTGAGATACAGAGATAATGCGGTGAAATCTGTGAATAACATATGCCCGCATTCGTGTCCGTTCATGCCGGTCAGGCTGAGGGATTTTAAGAGCCGGGTAGGAAAGCTGCCGGTGATCTTATTGGCTGCATTGATATGAATGGTGATGTTGTTTGTATATGCGACATGTGCATTTTCATCTTCATCCCACATCATTACAACGTGCACACCAGACCGGTAGCGGTTCGTAATTCCTTCTGCGATCCGGCTCTGATAATCTGCATAAGCGCCGGAAGAGAAAAGCTCTTTATCTGTAATCTCATCGCACTTTTCTATAATCTGCTTTTTGAGTAATCTGTAATCTGCGCGCAAATTCATTCTCCTTTCGATAGATCTGTCGTAAGCAGCCGCTCCATCGGTATCCCGGAATAGAGGGATACCAGATAGACCACATATGCGGTCGGAGCTGCACGGTTTGCTTCATACATACTGACGGCATACTTGGAAAGGCAGAGCCTTCTTGCAAGTGCTGCCTGTGATAGCCGATATTTGCTTGTGCGCCTTATGTATGAAAGGTTCTTTGAGAAATTTGTCCGGATTTCGGACTCTGATAATTGATTCATAGAAACCTCCTTATGCTGCAAGAAGCGTCTTCATACAGGTGTCTTCGATTTCTTTCCTGCAGGACGCATCTGAGGAGGCGGAGGATAGGACAGTATATTTTGCTGCCTCTGAAATATCTTTGATAATCATGTAGGACTGTACCCATGCGATCAGTTCACGGACACCGCAGCAGCCATCCCGGATGGAGGTTTCCTGGCAGTATTCATGGATCTTATGTACAATCTGAGCCATCTTTGTTACTGCGGATTTATCTTTACATCCGGTGACTCCCATTACCCGTTTCACCAGTGTCTGCTCATCCGGCTCATCCAGATCAATGACAAGGTTCATTCGGGATATGATGGATTGGTTCATACCGCGGCATCCGGCGTAATCTACATTGGTTGTAATCACAATGACTGTATCCGGGTGGCGTTCCACCGTTTCCCCGGTGGGAAGCGTGATAGATTTACACTGATCCAGAAGACCGTTTAATCCGACCAGGACAGCAGGATTTGCAATACAGGTAGGCTCCTGCAGTTCCAGCACGTATCCGTTGCGGATCGCTTCCACAAGAGGCGTATCCACATAGTGGAAAGAATTGCTCCCATTCTGTGCCGCAGCCGAATGTTCTCCATCCTGATGAACTTTCTCAAGCAAGGTTTTATAGACGGTAAATTCATCGATTTCTTCCTCATAAGTTCCGGTCAGCATATAATATGCACTTGCCGGATCCATCTGGATGTCTGTAAGGGATGGATAAGATTCATTGCTGTCTTCTTTTTCCTGCTCTGTTGCAGGCAGGATCTGACCGATCAGGTCAAATACTTCTGTATTTGCGGAACAGGTAATGAACCGGTAAGGAAGATGCAGTGCCGCAGCAATCGCCTTTGCGCCTTCGGTTTTCCCGGTTCCTGCCGGACCGCGCATCATAAAGTTGCGCATGGCGTGAGATGTTCCGGTTGTTTTTTTCGCGTGTTCGCAGATCATTTTGATCTCCGGAGGAATCAGATACCAATCGGGAAGGACCGGCACGGATAATTCCTCTTCGCTTGTCAGCACGCGGGATTCATCGAGAATATATTTCCCAACAAAATCATTGATTGAAACAGTGACCTTCGGACTGCCGGTCGCATTCGTGTCTATCATGATCTCAAACTGTCCGGCGAGGGTATTTGTAGGAAGATAAGTGCCGCGCTTGATGTCCAGCGCGCGGAGGGCAGGGATTGCTCCACCTGCCGGGATTACCACATTGATGCCATCTGAGCCAAGTCCGTTGGCGTATTCAATGCGCCGGTACATATTGTCGCACATCAAAGCAGCCGCTTTGCTTGTGGCGTCATCATCCGGGAAGCCTGCAGTGGCCTGAGCCTTATAATCCTGATAGGCCTGATTAAATTCCTGATTCCCCAGGAATGTGGGGAGCAGCGCGAAGAAAAGCGCCGTTCCGGAGTTCCCGGCTTCTGCATAGGAATATGCTGTCGGCTTACCTGTCGGCGTAATCGGATCAGGATATCGTCCTGCCGTAAATTTTCCGGTATTGCGGTTGAAGATAATTACCTGCAGTTCTCCTGAACTGCTGGGATATTCTGCAACCGTAATGTCATTTCCCTGACTGCCTATGGCTCCCTCATGTGCCTGTCCGGAAGCCCGGTTCCCAAGTTCCAGATCAAGATACATCTGTACGGCCTGCATGATCAGCGGATGTACCGTTGCCTGACGTGCGCTTCCGGCAAAATACTGAGTTGATACATCCGATCGTCTTAATAATGATTTTGCATACCCTGAAAAGGGCGATATATGAGGCCGGTTCCAGCTCCATGCTTCAAATAATTTACTCATTCGTTATCACCTTCTTTCTAATTTCGCCAGGAAAGTACAAGGGCGTTACCCTGATTCCTGACGTTTAATTCATTCTCTTCCAGGATTTTCGAGAGCTCTTTCCAATATTTCCTGCCAGGGAAATTATCAAAATGTTCCTTGATGACAGGGGTATCTTTTTCCATGATAAATACGTCGCCATTTTCATTGATGGAAAGACTGGAATATCCTCTCGCATTTAGATCAGTAATCACCTGCTGAAGAATATCCTTCCCGATTAGTTCATACCAGGAAGAGCAGTCAGTTGGCAGATCCGTTTCTTTTTCGTCTTCCGCCGGTACAGATGAACCGGACAGATCTTTGATGATCAGAAGATGAAACTGGATGCTGCCGTAAGGGTCCAGATTGATTTCTGCATGAGTATAATCGCCAGCCTGCATAAGCTGAATCCGGATTGGCTGTCCGGAAAGAAGTCTTTTAATGTCAGGCTGTTTTTCCCAGTCCCATGTGGCCTGTGGAAATGCAGATCTCAATTTGTCTGTGATCCGATGACTGATCTGGCATATAAGAGCCATTGCAAGAGGATCATCTTCATCCATAACAGGCAGGTGTTTCTTCTTTTTGGGTATTCTTGCCGCAGGTCTTTTCCACTGCGGAAAGCGTATCCGGGGAAAGACTGCAAGAAACAGAGTTCCCAGAAGACCGGTCAGAATAACAGCGAGAAGAATTCTCTGATCAAGATTTGTAGCAAACAGTGCCAAGACCAATACAATGCCTGCGAATATTTTAAAAAATGTTAAACTTTTCATATGCTTTCATTCTCCTTAAAAAGAGGAATTGTTTTGGGATATCCCACTCCAATTCCTCTGTGATTATGCATGATTCATTTTTGCGTTTAATTGTACGGAAGCGGTTCCTGGGGAACCCCGCCAAATCCATCGTCGTAATAACTGCCTCCAGAATTCGGGTTATACCCATATCCTCCTCCGGCATTCTGATTCGGGTTTCCATAGCCGTTTGCCTGTGCAGGAACACTGCCAGGCGCGCTGCCGGGATGTCCGCTGTTCATATTGCGGCCATTGGCTGAGCTGCCTTGAGGGTTATTATTGCCGGCATAACTGCCGCCGAATCCATTCCCATTCGGAGTGCGGTTATTCTGTCCGCCGTTGTTTGGGTAATTGCCACCCGGGTTATTCCCGTTCGGCTGATAGTTCCCGTTCTGCCCCTGGTTCGGGTTCTGTCCGGAATTCTGACGATTAGACAGACAAAATTCCCAGTTCTCTACATAGCAGTTCAGATTCAGGCCAGCCTGTCCGGCTTTTTCCCCCTGCTGATAAACAAAGGCATTCGCCTTCAAATCACCGCGGATCTGCAGACAGGTGCCTTTCATTACTTTGGCTTTTAAAAGCCGATCAGCTAAGGATTTGTGAAAGTAGCACTGGACAAAGATGGCATTTTCTTTCCCGTCCGGACTATACTGCGGTACAGCGATATCAAGAGAGATATACTCAGTACCGGTTTTTGACTGCTTCATTTCCGGATCTGTTGTGGGCCTTCCTGAAAAAATTGTGAATAGTGACATAGTGATTCTCCTTTCTGCCTTCTGGCAATAAAATAATTTTGAAATAAAAAAGTGCCATAAAAAGGCGGATTACGCCAATTTATGACACTAATTTCCAAACATAAACTACATGTGCCCTGGATGAATTGTCCAGACTCCCTTACGGGAAAACACAAGAAATAAGTACAGGATTATAATAACACAATATATAGACACGGTCAATTTTAAAATGCTATATATTGTATGGGTTTTAATTATTTAGGAGAGAAACTTGTGTTTAGCATAATAAGTTTGTGGCGTTTAAACATTAAATTTGATATAATTGTTTAGAACAGTTCTTTAAATTTGAGTTGGTTATTATTTGATAGAAATCATTTTAAAAATATGAGCAGTAAGGAGCGGAGGTAGTAGATGAACACGTTGTATAATATATATTGTGACGAAAGCTGCCATTTGGAAAATGATGGTATAAATGATATGGTATTAGGAGCAGTCTGGTGCCCACAGGCAAAATTACCGGCTATTACAGAGCGAATTAAGGAAATAAAAGCCAAATATCAGGTGCATCCGACGTCAGAACTAAAATGGACTAAAATCGGACCGGTAAAAAGAGAAATGTATATTGAGCTGGTTAATTATTTTTTTGATTGTTCTGATTTGCATTTTCGGTGCGTGGTGGTTCCAGATAAACAACGGTTGGATCACGCGCGCTTTAACCAAACTCACGACGATTGGTACTATAAGATGTATTTTGATATGCTGAAAGTAATTTTTGATCCAACAGACTGCTATGAGGTATATATTGATATCAAGGATACCAATTCGCATAAAAAGGCAAATAAATTGAGAGAAGTTTGCAGTAACAATATGTATGACTTTTCCGGAAGGATTATTCGCCGTATTCAACCGATACGATCCCATGAAGTTCAGATTATGCAGTTGGTGGATATATTAATTGGGGCAGTTTGTTACCAAAATCGGGATTTCCCAGAAGGATTTCGTAAAAGTAAGACCAAACAGGAAATTATAGATTTGATAAAAGAACGAAGTGGATATCGGTTAACAAAGTCTACCTTATATAGAGAAGATAAATTTAATATTTTAGTATGGGACGCAAGATAGGAGCTGCAGAATAGATGGAATGTAAATGGCTGCCGGAGTTAATGTTATATGAAGATTACGAGTCTTGGGGCGAATATCAAGATGCGATTTATGGCGTGTTTTGTGACGATTTTAAAAAGTCTTATCCTATATATGACGGAAAGAGGGTTAAAATCCGTTACCAACCGATTGAATATAATCGCGAAGAAGGATTCTACCATGTCACTTGTCAAGATTACCAAAAAGACGGAGAGAGAGTTCCTGATTTAAGAAGATGTGAACGGATTAAATGGGTCAGGAAATTTATCGAGCATTATGATTGTAATTTAGATGAGTGTACAGAGTGTGAAGGCATGAAAGTGTGGGAAGAGGACTATCACAATAATAAAAGGCTACATATTTTACTGGAAGAAGAGAAATATATGGTCTGTCTCTTATACACATCTCCGAGCCCACGAGACTGCAGCTAATCTCG